>Ga0255365_10465_pt1 | contig 10204 bp, 10 predicted proteins | sample ANMaggSeSYBR01J3_FD_182089 | JGI IMG/M metagenome (GOLD analysis project Ga0255365, IMG submission 182089) | Sediment cell enrichment communities from methane seep in Santa Monica Basin, California, United Staets - ANME aggregate JGI... | ecosystem: Environmental > Aquatic > Marine > Cold seeps >... | reverse complement strand
GTCCTATGAATTGTCCTTACCGGAACAGGAAAAACTCATCCAACAGCTGAGCAATGAGGATTTCGGCATTTATGATACCGAGATTAATTTTTTCCTCCAGCATATGCAGGATAAAAAACAGGTGAAAGCACTGGGCGGTCTGCATGTGGTTGGTTCTGAGCGGCATGAAGCCAGGCGGATTGACAACCAGCTCCGGGGACGGGCAGCGCGCCAGGGTGATCCGGGTTCTTCCCGTTTTTACCTTTCCATGGAGGATGACCTGATGGCCCGTTTTGGCGGACAGCAGATGGAAGCTTTGATGACCCGTCTCCAGGTTGATGAATCCATGCCGATTGCCAACACGTTGGTTGACCGTGTGGTTGAACAATCTCAAACCCGGGTTGAAGGAGCCAACTTCGACGTCCGCAAGCACCTGCTGGAATATGATGATGTGCTTAACATGCAGCGTGAAAAGATCTATCAGCAGCGGGAAAGAATTTTTACCAAACGGGATCTTGGTGAAGATATCCTGGAAATGCTCCAGACTGAAGTACAGCTCCGTGTTGATAGCACCTCCTGGGATAATGAATACGGAGGGGATTCAGGCCAGGGCTGGCGTTTGCTGGGATGGCTGACACAGACTCAACCTACTTTAACATTTCAGGATGGAAAGATTCCCTCTTATTCGATGCAGTTAATCTTGAATGATATTCAGAGAAAAAGCGCATCCTTAACCAAGGATCAGATTCGCCCAATCCTTCTGGAAACTGGAAAACAGGTTCTGGAAACCGAAGAAACCCACATCCTGCAGGCAGTGGACAGGATCCTGGAGGATCGCCAGATCCGGTACGAGGATCAGGTTGAGACGAGGCTGGAAACCCTCAATACTTTCCTGGAGGGTTTATCCTACGGCAGTGAAGAGGCGCGAAACCCCCAAACTACCTTTAATGAACTTCGGGATTTGGTCAGGATTCGATTTGAATTAACTCCTGTTCAAATCAAGGAACTCGCGGAAGGAGCCAGCGATGATCTCCAGGATGAATTAAACTACCAGGTTGAATCAGAGCTCAGAGAGCTGGAATTCAAGAGGTTGATTGGTGCAGTAGAACGCGTGCTGGGTACTCCTCTGAACAGCGATGAGATAGCTGTTTCAGACCTGGATTGGCTGTCCATTGGTGATTTGTTAGTTGAAAAAGTTCAAGAACAATTCCAAGACCGCCTGGAAGGGTATTTCAATGATCCTGAGGAAGCCAGGATAAACAAAAGCATTGATGCTGGATTAAAGGAAATTCAAGGGGAAGAGCTGACCGAATCTGATCTGGTCCAGTTGTTGGGGTTGATGGCTGAAGGACGCCAGGCGGTATTTGATAAAAAGAGCCATAAACGGATCTGGCTCAGAACCCAAAGGTTAAGATATTCGTTCTACGCCGCCGATTTACTGCTCCAATTGGATCAGGAAGAAGCAAGAGAAGATATCCTGGCGCATTTGGAAAAAGCCCAACTGATGATTCAGTATGCCTGGGGTAAAAATGAGATGGAACGGCTGAAAGAAATCCAGCTTTCTTCCCTTGAAGAGGATCTGAGAATTGTTATCCAGGAAAAGCTGGGAGAGGATTCCTTCCAAAAACACGCCGGGGAAAAAATGGACATGCTGCCAGGAGACATAAGAACCCTTGTACAGGATGAATTGGGACTCTACACAGTGACAAATATCTATCGGGAATTGTTCCTGCGGGTAATTTCGGAGCTTTGGGTGGAATATTTGACAGAAATGGAGGCTCTCCGGGTAGCTATTGGCCTGGAAGCTTATGCCCAGAGAGATCCGCTAGTGCAGTACAAAACCAAGGGGTTTGAAATGTTCCAGCGTTTGATGGAAGATATGCGGATGGGTGTTGTAAACCGCATGTTTACCTTCCAGCCCCGGAACATTAACCAGGTCCAAGCTGCTGTGGAGGAGGGGTCCTCCGGCCCAAAAGCCGCCTAGGATATTTTTAACATCCCTTTGTATCAAATATTAACCGGACGTCTTTTACTCAAGGACGTCCGGTTTTTCTTTGGATGGATTATTTATCAGGTACAATTAATGAACGCGTTTATTGTATTCAAGGTAAAAATCTAATGATGGATACCCCGGTTCCGAAAGCAGTTGATTTTTATAAAAAACTGCCCAAAGTGGAGTTGCACCGCCACCTGGAGGGATCTTTACGCGTTCCAACCATGATGGAAATCGTCCGGGCTCATGATTTGGATGTAAAAAACACTGGATATTTACGGCCCTTGGTCCAGGTAGATCCTCAGGAGCCCTATACTTTCGAAAATTTTCTAGCCAAGTTCGGAACTCTGCGTTTATTCTATAAATCCCCGGAAATCATTCAACGGCTTACCAGGGAAGCAGTTGAAGATGCTGCCCTGGATAATGTCCGTTACCTTGAGCTCCGGTTTACCCCGGTCGCGCTCAGCCGGGCGGAAGGTTTCCCAATGGCGCAGGTGGTCGATTGGGTGATTGAAAGCGTCCGGGAAGCTTCGGCTCAATACGGAATCCTGGTCCGGTTAATTGTCAGCATAAATCGCCATGAAAGTATTGCCCAAGCCAAGAAAGTGCTTGAAATTGCCCTGGATAGAAAAGACCAGGGAGTAGTTGGAGTGGACCTGGCAGGAAATGAAGCTGAATTTTCAGCTGAACCCTTTCAGGAATTATTTTCTATTGCTCAAAAGCAGGGTTTACGGGTCACAATTCACGCCGGGGAATGGAGTGGAGCCGAGAATGTTCGCCAGGCAATCGAAGATTTGGGTGCGGAGAGGATCGGTCATGGAATCCGGGTTTTGGAAGATCCCAGTGTTGTAGCGCTGGCCCGGGAACGGGGGACTGTCTTTGAAGTCTGTGTTACGAGCAATTTTCATTCCGGTGCCGTAGATAAACTCAGTGAACATCCTATCAAGCAGATGTTCAGAGAAGGCTTAAATGTCACCATAAATACTGATGACCCAAGTATTTCCCGTATTGATCTATCGCATGAATATCAAACAGTAACAGAAGTTTTTGATATGCCGATTAAAGTGTTGGAGGAACGAGTTCTAGCTGCAGCTCGGGCAGCTTTTTTGCCCGGAGAGCTGAGCCGACAGTTGATCGCCAGGATTTCCCAGGATTTCAGGGAGATATTAGCCCGGGGAGAATAATTTACCCCTTGTTTCTTTCCCATTCTTTTACTGCTGCGTCAATGAGCTGGCGGATTTCAGGATCCGGAATCTCGTCCACATCATCATAAGAACTTAATCCAACCCAGAATCGGATTTCTTTATTGTGGTTCTCCATGAGGTGTATCCCTTTTCCTGCTAAGGGAGATCCGGTCAGTTTTTTCTGCAATATGTCATTTACCTCATCAATGACACTCAGTATTTTTATTTCGGAATCCGCCTCGTCCTCATCCTCTAAAGTCAAGTGTGCCTCTTCAGCGTCTGCTGAAGGTTGGAGAGTCGGTTTTGGAGGCGTTTCTTCGTGGATGGTAATGACATTTAATATTTCTCGCGGGAGTTCTTCTTTTTCCAGATAGGTGCCGTCCAAATCATAAACCGGTGGAGTTCCCTCTTCTTTCCAGATCTTGAGGATTAGGCGGGAATTTGGACTGGGTTTTTTGATTTTTTCAACCGGCGTTGAGTGTTCTGGGGCAGCCTTCTCCGCAGCAGGGAGATCGGGTTCCTCTGGTGTTTCTCTTTTTGACAGCTTATTTGCAAGTGGTGTATTCAGGGAAAGAAGAAACATTCCCAGGAAAAAACCGATCAAAAGGGAAAAAATCACGATAAATATGAGGAAAATGGTTTCCATAGGAACTCCTTCCTACTCTGGAGGCGGTTGGCAGGAAGGGCAAAAATATGTGCTTCTCTGGCCAACTTTTATTTGTTCTATCGGTGTTTCACATGTTTTACAGGGTTCTCCCTTTAAATTATACACCGATAAATAATTCTGGTAATCCCCTCCTCGGTACATCCAATCAATACTTGACCCCTGGTTTTTGATTCCTTCCTCGAGGACCTGCCTGATACTTTCCCAGAGTTTGAGAGCTTGCTTATAATCCAATGTATCTGATTTTAGCACTGGGTGAAGTTTTGCGCGGTGGAGCGCTTCATCAGTATAAATATTTCCCATTCCAGCAATCATTTCCTGGTCCATTAGAAAATATTTTAGCTGTCGGCTGTGAGAACTGAGCAGTTGATGGAGTTTTTCCGGCGTAAAATCGTCGCTGAGTGGTTCTGGACCAAGGTGGGCTAGTTGTTCCTGGGCATTTTCTGTCAGCCAGATCCGTCCGAATTTGCGGATATTATTAAATGCCATCCGGTATTTATCGTCAAAATTGATGATTAGCCGGTAATGTTTCCCTGGGGGTGCAGTTTGTTCTTCAACAACAAGTTCTCCGCTCATCCTGAGATGGATGATCAGCGTATCTCGGGAAAGACGGATTAGCAGGTTTTTCCCTCTCCTTCCGATTCCGGAGATATACTGTCCCTTGATCCTGTCAAAAAATTCTAATGGTGTTGGGGAAGCTAATGTTCCCTCCCAGAGTAATTCGGCATCCCTGATTCTTTTGCCGAGGATGGATGGCGAACCGTCATTGCCTTGCAGTAGATACCTGCGAAATGTTTCAACTTCAGGTAATTCAGGCATAATATTTACTCGTCAAACATCTCACCCACACTCCGCCCTTCATGAGCCCGGCGGATAACTTCGCCAAGCAGAGGGGAGATATCCAGGATGTCCACAATCCGGTTCTTCTTAAGGGTCTTAAGCCCTTCTGGGGGAATGGGGACAGTGTTGGTGGCGATTAGATGTGTGATAGGGGACGCAGCCAGCTTTTCAATTGCCGGGTTAGAAAAGACTGGATGCACAAAAACAGAATAAATGCCCCTGGCTCCATTTTTCTTCGCCAGGAAAGCGGCCTCAGCCATTGATCCCCCGGTATCCACTTCATCATCGACGATGATGACATCTCTTCCCTCAGTAGCGCCGATCAGGGATAACGCTTCAGCCGAATTCCCTTTGGCTCGCCTTCTTTTCTCAATAAATGCGATCGGAATATCCAATTCGGCTGCCAGGTTGCGACCCTTTTTTGCAAAACCAAGATCAACAGTAAGAACTACAGGATTCTTCATTTTTGGCAGGAATTTCCTCAGGTGATCTTTCAGTATATGATAGGCAGTCAGCACATCTCCGGGAATGGAGAAAAACCCCTGGATTTGGCCAGCATGCATATCCATGGTCATGTAGCGGTCAGCGCCAGCAATTTCAATCATATCTGCGATCAATCGGGCAGTGATCGGAACCCGGGGCTTGTCTTTTTTATCCGATCTGGTATAGCTCAGATGGGGTATTACTGCGGTCACTCTACCGGCTGAATCCAGCCTCAGGGTTTGCAGCATGATCAGCAGCTCCATCAAATTGCGATGAACCGGCCTTGAAGTATTTTGAATCAAGTAGACATCCTGCCCCCGGACACTTTCATGAAGCCGGATCCAGATATTCTCGTTGGGAAAATCAATAATGTCTCTTCCGCTGATGGGGATGTTTAAATATTTGGAGATTCCTTCGGCAACATGGGGGATTGCGGTACCGGCAAAAAGTTTGATCTCACCGTACATACCTGCGTTTGAAGTAATTTCATTGGTCATATGGGATCCTTTATCTTATTGATCTTGCCATTCAGAATGCAGCATACTCATAATCATAACATCCACGTATTTTCCTTCAAAATATTGTGCTTCTCGGAATTTTCCTTCCAGGGTAAATCCGGCTTTTTCATAGGACCGGATTGCCCGCAGATTGTTTTTAAATACCCTCAGCCAGAGGCGGTGCAGATTTAGATGCTCAAAACCATGTTTGAGCATCAGACGCATAACTTTTGTTCCATAACCCTGGTTCCAGTATTCTTTTTCACCGATGTGAATTCCAATTTCGGCCAGGCGATTTTGCCAGTCGATGCCTATGAATCCGCAGTTGCCTACAAATACCCAACCCTCTTTTTGAGGATCAGGCTGGATTTCAATTGCCAGCGGCCGCTCAAAGGGGGATTGTTTTAATACATTGGCAAACCAATCTTCTTCCTCTGCCAGAGACAGGGGCATGATTAGCGACAGACCTTGCCTGACTTCGGGATCATTTAGCCATTTTACAAATGAAGGCAGGTCTTCTCTTTCGATTCCCCGCAGCCGAATTTGATCTCCAATAATCATAATCCTGCTCCTTTAATTAACTTATCTACTGCCCGGCGGGGTGAAATCTGCCGGCTGACAACCTGGTCCAGTACCTTTTCATAATCCGCAGGTGGAATAGAAGAGTTCCAGCGTTGATGCAGGGCTTCTTGCAGCAGATTCCCTACTTCATTTTTTAACCTGGCTTGCTCCCGGAGAATCCATCCTCCGCTGGTTTTCAGATGCTGCTGATGAGCAGCAATTTGTTCAATTAATTCAGCCACGCCGTCACCAGTTGTGGCAGTGGTAGGCAGAACGGGTGGAACCCATTCCTGATCTGGCTCAGCGTCTCCTGCTGGCGCTTCTTCAGTAGACATCATTTTCCCATGATGCATGACGACATTTTTTTCAGGTTGGGTAAGAGAAAGCATATTCCTCAAAGCGCGGAGAGCATTATCAGCGCCGGGTTTGTCAGCTTTATTGACCACCAGGATATCGGCGATCTCGAGGATGCCGGCTTTGAAGGTTTGGATTTCATCCCCCAGCCCAGGAGCTTCCACGACAATTGTGGTGTGTGCCAGGCTGGCAATTTCCACCTCTGCCTGTCCGGCGCCTACTGTTTCGATCAAGATGATATCAAAACCTGCCGCATCAAATACCTGGACCAACCCGGCAGTTGTGGAGGCCAATCCTCCCAGTGATCCGCGGGAAGCCATGGATCTCACAAATACTCCGGGATCTCCTGCTAAATCCTGCATTCTTACCCGGTCTCCCAGCAATGCACCTCCGCTGAAGGGGCTGGAAGGGTCAATGGCTACTATAGCCACTGTAGGGGGTTTGGTCCCTTCTGGAGGATGGCGGTAGTCGAATGCCAGCTGGTTAACCAAGGTTGATTTTCCCGTTCCAGGTGCGCCGGTTACTCCGATTAAATGCGCGTTCCCGGTATGAGGGAAGAGTTCCTCCAGGATTTGATTTCCTTCGGGGGTGTTGTTTTCTACTTGAGAGAGGGTGCGGGTCAGAGCAAGGCGCTCCCCATTCAGGACAGCCTGCGTTCGGGTCACTGGCATGCTTTGCGTATGTCTTCTATGATTAATTGAGTGGATGTGCCCGGTCCAAAGATACCATCGACTCCAAGCTTGGTTAACTCTGATTTGTCCTCATCTGGGATGATGCCGCCCAAGAACAATTTCACGTCGGTCAATCCCTGTTTTTGCAGCATCTTGATGACTTTGGGCACCAGGGTCATGTGGGCCCCGGAAAGGATGGAAAGACCCACAACCTGCACATCCTCCTGAAGCGCCGCTTCAGTAATCATTTCCGGAGTTTGGCGTAAGCCGGTATAAATCACTTCCATCCCGGCATCGCGGAGAGCCCGGGCAACGACTTTGGCGCCCCGGTCATGCCCGTCCAATCCAGCCTTGGCGATTAATACTCTGATCTTCGTTTGAGAATTGCCCATTCAGCCTCCAGAGCATATCTTTTGATAAAAAAATTATACCCTAAAGGGCAAGTATGGGCCGGGTTGAACCCTTAAAAATCTTGATGAAGTTACATCACTTCAGGTCAATTAACAGGCTAACGGGACAGTGATCTGATCCAAGCACATCATCATGGATAATGACATCTTCAACCTGCTCCACCAGCCCTTCAGAGATCAGGAAATAATCCAGCCGCCAGCCGATATTCCGTTGCCGGGCCTGAAATCGATAGGTCCACCAGGTATACTGTTCCCGGTCAGGGTAGAGGTCCCGGTAAATATCCCGGAAGCCATGTTCCAGGTAGATATCTATCCAGGCCCGTTCCTCCGGAAGGAAACCGGTCGAACTTGAATTGGCATCCGGGTTAGCCAGGTCAATCGGCTGGTGGCAGGTATTAAAGTCGCCGCAGAGAATGACTTTTTCTCCATTTTGATGCAGCCCGTCGCAGATTTCCAGCAGCTCCTGATAAAAACCAAGTTTATATTCCACCCGGCTCAGATCCCGTTTGCCGTTCGGCACGTATAGGTTGAAAATCCTGAATCCCGGAAAAAGGGTTTGAATTGTTCGCCCTTCTACGTCAAAACGGGGGATTCCCAGTCCTTTTTGGTTTTCGAGCGGTGGGAAATGGCTGAAGGTAGCTACGCCGCTGTATCCGGGCCGCTCAGCAGGATTCCAGACCGGATTATTTCCCTCCAGGGACTCTTTCTGGGCAGCGGTAAGTTGGTCTGGCCGGGCTCTTATTTCCTGCAGGCAGAGCACATCCGGCTCCGTAGACTTAATCCAGTTGTCAACTCCGTTTTTAAGGGCAGCCCGCACGCCGTTAACATTCCAGGTGGTTATTCTCATTTGTTTCCTTTCCAGGTTCAATTGATTCTCATTGTAACAGAATGGAAACAGACCTCCGAGGTCTATTATAAGGAAGCAAGGTAAGATTCCCTTTGGCAGGTTTATCTAGAGGATGTAGTAAAAAGGGTATTTCTCCTCCTGTTTCTCTCCTCCTTAGATATGGCGTGCGGGCAGAATAGCTCGCACGCCGTAGTTTTTCCCACTTCAAAATTTTCACTGCTATTTGATTTGAACCCGAACCCGGATATTTGCATTGTTGATGTCCGAACAGCACCAGGAAAGGGATCATTTCTGGATAATGTTACAATGATTTACTGGAGTGTTCTTTATTTACCAGGGTTTGTTTTGTATGGCCCAAATTACTGCTAGCCTCACCATGGATAAGCAAACCGCCCGGCGGTTGATTTTGGCTTGCCAGGGGCTTTATCCTCCTCGTGCTCTTAAAGGAAAAGCTGGTGTTAAAAAATTCATGTCCTGGGTGCGATCGATCCAATTTGACCCCATTAACGTGGTCGGCCGTAATCCGGACCTGGTGCTCCAGTCCCGGGTGCGGGATTTCCGCCCCCGGATGCTGAATGAGCTGCTATACCAGGACCGCATCCTGGTGGACAATTGGGATAAAATGGCGTCCCTCAGCCTGGTGGAAGATTGGCCTTATTTTGCCCGGCACCGCGCCCGGATGCAGGATATTTTTGGTGTGCCTTCCGAAGTTGTGATGAGCCTGGCGCCTGTGGTGCTGGATCAGATTAAGCGCGATGGACCCCAATCCTCGCTAGATTTTAAGCATGATGAAAAAACAGATTGGGCCTGGGGCCCAACCCGAATCTCCCGGGCATCCCTGGAAGGCTTGTATAAAATGGGGCAGCTGGGAGTGCATCACCGGGTGACCAATCGACGCTATTTTGATTTGATTGAGAATTTATTACCCCAGGATCTGTTGGAAACACCCGACCCTAACCAGAGTCAGGAAGAATATCAAACCTGGCACATGCTGCGGCGGATCAGATCCCTGGGCCTTGCTCATCCCAATGCGGGTGTTCACTGGAGCGGCATTCAGGGCGTGAAAAGCCCCCAACGGAGGCAAATAATCAATCAGTTGGTAGAAGATGGGGCTTTGTTAGCAATAGAAATCCAGGAGCTGCCTGGTCAAGTATTTTTCCTCCGCAGTGAGGAAAAAACCTTGCTGAACAAGGTCCAAAAGGATAATCCAGTCCGGGAAGCTGCCCTGATCGCGCCCCTGGATAATTTGCTTTGGGATCGGAAAACACTGAGTCGAATCTTTGATTTTGATTACAGGTGGGAAGTGTACACACCAAAAAAGAAGCGCAAGTATGGTTATTATGTGCTGCCGGTACTTTATGGCGACAATCTCTGCGCCCGGATTGATCCTGAATTCGATAAAAAAACCCGGATTTTCACTGTCAGGAATTGGTGGTGGGAAGATGGCGTGAAGCCTGATCAGGAAATGAAAGCTGCGCTCCAGCGCTGCCTGGAGGATTTCCTGGTTTACCTGGATGCAGACGGGATTAAGTATTCCAGAACGCTATTAAAGAAGGGAAATTTAGAGTGGCTGGCGGCGCTTGGTTAAGAAATAAAACCCAACCTCCGAGGTCCCCTCAACCTCCGAGGTCTACCCGACCTCGGGGGTTTGCAGTGTAGTACCGGGGTTATCTGGTCACATAAATTGTAATTTCTAGCTGAATTCAAGGATGGGTTAAATG
>Ga0255365_10485_pt1 | contig 10233 bp, 9 predicted proteins | sample ANMaggSeSYBR01J3_FD_182089 | JGI IMG/M metagenome (GOLD analysis project Ga0255365, IMG submission 182089) | Sediment cell enrichment communities from methane seep in Santa Monica Basin, California, United Staets - ANME aggregate JGI... | ecosystem: Environmental > Aquatic > Marine > Cold seeps >... | reverse complement strand
TGATAAACTCATGATTCAACATAAATCAGGTGCTTCAAATGCTGACAGTACGGTTTTTATTCAGTGTGTCGGTTCCCGGGATAATCAGAGACCCTATTGCAGCAGGGTATGTTGTACCACTGCAATAAGAAATGCAGTGGACCTAAAAAAAATGAATCCTGCAATGGAAATTTTTGTTCTTAACAGAGATATAAGAACCTATGCTGACCGTGAAATTCTTTATAAAGAAGCCCGGGATCTTGGCGTTATTTTTATTAACTACACTCCGGATAAAAAACCTGAGGTGTTAAAGAAAGGCGATGATATAGTTGTTAAAATTTTTGATCCTATCGTTCAACTTCCTCTTTGATTTTACCAATAAAGTTGCCCACTGATCCTGATACGGATTCCAGAGTAGTATTTGTACACACCCTTATAAGATCATTATTTTCAATCTCTAACAGCATCTTATAAAGACCTGATCTTACATTTTCCTGCTTCCATGTTTTATAAAGGTCAATGGCAACTCCCCCAAGTCTTTGTGCCTTTTCTATGATAATAGTTTCATATCCCTGGGCAGCTAAATTTAAAGCCGAGCTCATGCCTGCAAGTCCGCCTCCAATAACCAGAGCTATAGGAGTAACATTAACTTCGATATCCTTTAGAGGGTAATTTTCTATAACCTTTGCCACTGCCATTCTGATCTGATCTTTTGCCTTTGCCGTGGCTTTTTCAGGTTCATTAGGATGAACCCAGGAATTTTGATTCCTGATATTGGCCATCTCAATCATATATTTGTTAAGACCGATATTCTGCAATGTCTCCTGAAAAAGAACTTCATGGGTTCTTGGGGTACATGCTGCAATGACAACTCTGTTCAGATTTTTTTCTTTGATTTTTTCAGCTATCAAATCCTGAGTATCTGTGGAACATGTAAAAAGATTATTTTCAACATAATCAACAGCGGTCAGTGTTGATGCATATTGAGTAACATCTTTTACATCAATAACACCAGCTATATTGGTACCGCATGAACAAACAAAGACCCCCACTCTTGGCTCCTGCCCTGTAATGTCCTGCTCTTGGGGCCATGTTTTTTCTTTTGTGAGACTGCCTTTTGAACTAGCGAGAAGCGCTTCAACATCAGCAGCAGCAGAAGAAGCAAAAATTACAGATTTTGGAATGGCTTTGGGAGAATGAAATGCACCTGTAACAAATACGCCGTCCCTTGTTGTGGAAACCGGATTAAAGCTGCCTGTTTTAGCAAAATTATGCTGTGTCAGATCAAAATCAAATTGCCCGGATAGTTTCGTTGCATCAACAGGTGCTTCCATACCAATAGAAAGGATAACCATATCAAAGTATTCTTTGTTCTGGGTGCTGGTTTCATCTGCCCAGGTCATGACAACACCAACACCATCCGGTCCTTTGAGTATGGTATGAGGACGAGCCCTTACATATTTCACACCCTTGTCTTTTGAAGATTCATAATAACGCTCGTATTCCTTTCCGGACGCTCTTATGTCCATATAAAATATGACCTGTTCACCATCACAATCAAGGTGTGAGTTGGTCATGACTGCCTGTTTAATGGAATACATGCAGCACATACTTGAACAATACCCGTTATCCGTGCAGTTTGTATTTCTGGACCCAACACACTGGATCCAGGCAATTTTTTTAGGAATACCGCCATCGGAAGGCCTTGACAGATGCCCCATGTTTGGACCGGAAGCAGAGAGTATACGTTCATATTCTATACTTGTAACAACATCAGGAATATTATCGTATCCATAATAATCAATCCCTTTAGGAGAGAAAAATTTGAATCCGGGAGCCAGAATAACAGAACCCACATTAAGTTCAACAAACTCAGGTTTCATATCAAGATCAATGGCTCCTGTGGGACATACTTTCTCACAGGCTCTGCACCTGCCTTTTATATGATAAATACAATTTTCAGAATCTATGGCATACTTGAGAGGAACTGTCTGCCCGTATTTAATATAAGCAGCCTTTCGTGTATTTAAGTTTGCATTAAATTCATCAGGGACTTTTTTAGGACACTTTTCAGCACACAATCCGCATGCAATACATTTGCTTTCATCAATAAATCTTGGATTTTTCTTAATGGTAATTGTGAAATTTCCTTGTTCACCTGTGACATTTTCAACTTGTGAAAGTGTCAACAATTCAATATTCAAGTGCCGACCGCACTCAACCAGTTTAGGTGAAATAATTCACATGGCACAATCATTGGTGGGAAACGTCTTGTCCAGTTGAGCCATTACCCCGCCTATTCCTGAACTCTTTTCAACAAGATAAACATAGTATCCTGAATCTGCCATATCCAATGCTGCCTGAATTCCGGCAATACCGCCACCAACAAGCAGGACGGAACCAATAGGTTTGTTTGTCATATTTACCTCACTTTATATTATTGTTTTATTTAACTTTGTAATAAAATAAAAAAAGGATTTGCCCCCAATATTAATCTGGAAACAAATCCTTTTATTTTATAGACTAAATATTATCTGTTCATTTATCCATGCACATGCCTCTGGAATTGCTTTTTTAACTTCATCTGAAAGACCGGGAGCAATGACATTTGGGACTTCATCGGTATGAACACAATAAACCCTAACGTCAACGTTTAATCCCTTTAATTCTGCAAGTAAATTTGAAGAAGGAGATTGATGAAGAGAGAAATCATTCATTTTTTCTTTTGGAACATCAGCCAGGCTTATTTCAAAAAGTTCTCCTGGTTTTTTCCCTTTAACAGTAACAGCATCTATGACAAAAATCTGTTTGGGTTTATCCTCCATGAGCAGAAGGTCAAATACAAAATCCCTGATCCCGGTCCCTGCATCCAGGGCAAGTACGCAACCGGGCAATGTATAATGCTCATTGAGATAATTAATAACTTCAGGGCCAAATCCGTCATTGCCAAACAAGGTGTTTCCACAACCGAAAATCAGCACTTTTTTTTCATAAATCAACGTTTCCACTGCCGCCACTAATCATACCTTTATTACAATAAATTAAATGCTAATTATTGTATGAATTAACATTGAAAAACGTTGCTTTTAACAAAAATACATTCTCTATACACAGAGAAAAAAAGGTAAAGCATTATCAGATTAAAATTGAGTTGTCAATAGTTTTTTTCTCGAAAATTTCTTGACACATTTTACAAAGGGTGTTAAAAGTCGCTTGTTTAAAAAAAATGATCGGGGCGTAGCGCAGTCTGGTAGCGCACTTGTCTGGGGGACAAGTGGTCGCAAGTTCAAATCTTGCCGTCCCGACCACCTCATCTTTAAATCCTTTCTTTCTTTCGCCTTGACTTTCTAATTTAGATCGAATAGTCAAATTACTATATTTTGTTTTGAGAATTTGGGTCGCTATAAAAAAAATATTATAAAGCTAGTATGAATTGACCAAACAAACCTTCAAAGGTTTCGTTACACTCAATATAGCCAGGAGGGAACGAATTGATGAAATTGGACAGGTTGGTGTTATTAATATTATTCATGGTTTTACTCATTTCTTTTTCACCTGCTGCAGCCAAAGACCATTCTGCCGACGAAAATCATTCCACACACGAAGTTACAGGCCTTTCCAACACCACTGCGGATCAGAAACATGATCAAGAGCATGACCCGGGAGCTCATGGTCATGTGAACCTGGGGGAGACGCTGCCGTTGTACAGTTGTATTCCCTTTGCATGCATGTTGTTATCCATTGCCTTACTTCCGCTTATCGCCGGTAATATCTGGCATCATCATTTCGGCAAGATTTCGGCATTCTGGGCAGCCTGTCTTGCTCTGCCGTTTATCTATGCCTATAAAGGCATTGCAATCCATGAGATTCTTCATATTATTCTGGCAGACTATGTTCCTTTTATTATCCTGTTATGGGCGCTGTTTACCATTTCCGGCGGTATTTTACTTAAGGGGACATTAAGAGGGACCCCCATTGTCAACACGATCATTATACTGATCGGTACCATCCTTGCATCCTGGATGGGGACAACAGGCGCTGCCATGCTATTGATCCGGCCATTTTTGCGGGCAAATGACCATCGAAAGAATAAAACCTTTATGGTGGTATTCTTTATTTTTCTGGTGGCCAATATCGGCGGGGCATTGACACCTCTTGGCGATCCACCATTATTTTTGGGATTTCTCCATGGGGTCAGTTTTTTCTGGACCTTTAAAATTATGCCGCATATGCTTGTAGCATCAATTATCCTGTTGGTTGTTTATTTTTTCCTTGACACCTATCATTATAAAAAAGAAGGGGCAAAAGCCCCGGATGATGGAGAGAAAAAGCCGTTGCGACTGGTGGGAACCTATAATTTTATTTTTCTTGGGGGTGTGGTGGGTGCCGTTTTAATGAGCGGTATCCTGGATTTGGGGGAAGTCTCAACCTTTGGTATTCACAGGGCAACTCAGGACTGGCTCAGGGACGGACTTCTCATTGTTTTTGGGATAGGGTCTCTTATGGCGACACCCAAAGTTCTCAGGGAGGAAAATGAGTTTTCATGGTTTCCGATTATTGAGGTGGCCTATCTTTTTATTGGAATTTTTATTACCATGATTCCATGCCTGCTATTGCTTAAAGCAGGGCCCAACGGAGCATTTGCATTTCTTATTAATGCAGTAAAAGAACCCATTCACTACTTTTGGGTGACAGGGATGCTATCGGCTTTTCTGGACAATGCACCTACTTATCTGACCTTTTTTAATACAGCCCTTGGCAGTTTTTATGCCGGTATGGCAGAGAGCAGTTCTGTTCCATTATTAATGACGGAAAATGCGGTCTATCTTAAGGCAATTTCAAGCGGAGCCGTCTTTTTCGGTGCCTGTAGTTATATTGGAAATGCACCCAATTTTATGGTTCGATCCATTGCTACTGAGGCTGGAACTGAGATGCCTAGTTTTTTCGGATATATTTTGAAATATTCTTTAGTTTTTTTAATTCCAACCTTTGTTATTGTAAGCTTTATTTTCTTTTAATATACTGGTTTTAAGGGAATTTGCGCTTTGAATAGGAGTAATGCAGTCAATGATTATCGATCTTAAAGGATTAAAGTTAGCCATAATTGGTGGAAACAGCCCCTGTAAACAAATTCTTGAAATATTGCTGGGACCCGGATTAAAAGAACTGGACCCTAAGGTTATAGTGGTTGCAGATACCTTGACCCGGGTTGAAGGTATCCAATATGCCCGGGAAAAGGGCATATTTACAACCATGGATTATGATGAAGTTTGTAAGCTTTCCGATATGGATGTTATTTTAAAATTAAAAAATGATGAAATATTGAGTTGTATACTGGAAAAGGTGAATACGGAACATGTCAGCATTATTGACCTTGATGCCTACAGGGCCACGTCATTTCTAAATTTTTTAAAATCAGAGGAAGAAAGACTAAAGATTAAAAGAACAATCCAGTCGGATGAGATCGATAAGAGTGAAATTGTAAAACTGTTTGATCAGTTTACTGCGACAATTAAAGAGAATGCCGAGGAAGAGAATAGATACTTAAAAGATGAAAGAGAGGACTTGATTGAGATGGAAAAAGAGCTTTTTCAAATCATTCAGGGCAGTATGATTCCAACCTTTATCATCAACAATGAACATATAATTACTCATTGGAACTGGGCCTGTGAAAAACTGACCGGACACAATGCCTATGAGCTGGTGGGAACTGACCGGCAGTGGGTACCTTTCAGATCTGCAAAGAGACCGACCATGGCAGATGTAATTGTGGGCGAAATGTCTGAACAGGAGGTATCAAAATATTATGGTTCCTCATGGAGAAAATCAGGTCTGATTAATGAGGCTTATGAAGCCGAAGAGTTTTTCCCGCATATAGGGGAAAATGGAAAATGGATTTTTTTCACAGCCGCTCCCATAAAATCTCCCGATGGTAAGGTAATGGGTGCCATAGAGACATTAAAAGATATCACGGAAGATAAAAAAACACAGGAAGAGCTTGAACTGCAGGATAAGGAGCTTTCCACACTCTATGATAAATATAAGAAATCAGAGGAAAAATACCGTTCTTTGTTTAACAATAACCCAAATCCGATTTTTATTATTGACCGGCAAACCCTTGAGATCCTGGATGTGAATCATCGTGTGGAGGAGGACTATGGGTATATAAAACCCGAATGTTTAGGAACGCCTTTCTTGGAAATTGGGGATACATCCGATGAAACCATCAAAGAAGGCCTGGAAGGGCTTGCTGTTAATAAATCCATACTGTTTACCAAGAAAAAGCATTTTAAGAAAGATAAGACCTCGTTTTTTGTAAACATTAAGGTTGTGAATGCAATCTATAGTCACAGGGATGTCCTGATTGCATCGGCAACTGATATCACTGAAAGCGTTGAAAAAGAAACCCAGCTGATCCAGGCAGGAAAACTGGCCACCCTTGGGACCATGGCAGCCGGGATGGCCCATGAAATCAATCAGCCATTAAATGTCATACAGATTTGTTCAGATCTGATCCTGAAGATGATAAAAAAGGGTGTCAGGATTCCCGACGATGAGCTGACCATGATGGCCAATGATATTATTGATAATGTTGCCAGGGCAGCCGGTGTTATCAAGCATGTCAGGGATTTTGCAAGGCAATCTGAAAGGGATCTTAAAAAAATGGTGATTAATGATCCCATCAATGATGTATTCAAGGTACTTGGACACCAGTTGTCTGTTCATTCCGTTAAAGTTGAGGTTGACCTTGATCCTGAAATTCCGGAAATTCGTGCAGAACATAATCGTCTGGAGCAGGTGTTTATTAACCTTGTGACCAATGCCATTGATTCCATGGATGAAAGAGCTGAAAAAGAAGAGGGTCCGATTGAGAAAATATTGGAAATCAAAACATATGCCCAGAAAAAATGGGTGATAACCAAGGTGTCTGATACCGGGATTGGTATGACCAATGAGGTGAAAAGAAAGATATTTGAGCCCTTTTTTACGACTAAAGAAACCGGTAAGGGGACCGGCCTTGGAACCAGTATCAGTTTTGGAATCATAAGAGATTACGGTGGAACCATTGACATTCTAAGTGAGTATGGAAAAGGTGCTACATTTATAATCAAGTTTCCGGCAATTGAATAAGGAAATAAATTATGTCAGCCAATAAGATATTAATTGTTGATGATGAAGAGATTATTGTCAGGCTGCTCTCCATGTCTCTTCGAAGTGACGGTTATGAAACGGTTACAGCCCTTAGTGGTGAGCAGGGACTTGAAGTTTTTAAAGCTGAATCACCCGATATCGTGGTGACGGATATAAAAATGCCGGGAATGGACGGACTTGAGCTGCTGAAAATGATTAAGGAAATTGATCCTGAAAAAGAAGTGATCATTGTAACAGGGCATGGAGATATTGATTCAACCATCACGGCATTGCAGTATGGCGCCAGTGATTTTATCAACAAACCTGTCAGGGATGAATCCCTTGCCATTGCCCTTGACAGAGCAAAAGCAAAGATTGATATCAGAGAAAAACTCAGAGAATATACTGAAAACCTGGAACTTAAAATTGCAGAAGCCACCGAGGATATCCGGCGAAAATCAAATTTTCAACGGCTTTTAATAAAAAGTTCCAATGATGCCATTGTTGCCTTTGATCATGATTGGAAAGTCGTTGTGTACAACCCTGAAGCTGCAAGGATGTTTGGCGAGGCTGCAAAAGATGTTAGACATAAAATGACCATAGATGACCTGTATACGCCAAAAATTGCCAGGATATTTAAAAATCAGGCCAAAAAAGAAAAACAACACAACATGCTTCCCTGGAGAGAAAATATAATAAACACTAAAGACGGCAGACAAATACCGGTTCGGTATAATAGCAATGTCCTTCATGAAAAAGGGGATTTTGTAGGGACGGTTAGTTTTTTTCAGGACCTAACGGAAATAAAACGGCTTGAAACGGAATTGGTTCAGTCGGAACGGTTGGCTGCTGTAGGGCAGACTATTAGTGGTCTTGCCCACTATGTAAAGAATATTCTCATAGGACTTCAGGGTGGCAGTTATGTCGTTGATGTGGGAATTGCCAAAAACAATACGGAAAAGTTCAAAACAGGCTGGGAAACGATAAAGAGAAATATTAAAAGAATAGGGGACTTGACCCAGGACCTTTTAACCTATTCAAAGCAGAGGGAGCCGGAATTTGAACCGTGTTTGCCCAATGATATTGTTGATGAAGTGATCGAACTGGTAAAAGATTTTGCAGAATCAAAAGATGTTTTTATTTCAAAAGAATTTGATCCCGGTATTGGGGAAGTCGCGGCTGATTCACAAACGATTCATCGCTCTTTGCTTAACCTGATAAACAATGCCATTGATGCCTGTATTGAGGATGAAGATACCTCCAAAAAACATGAAGTAAAGGTAAAAACCTATAGGGATAAAAATAATTACTTTTGTTTTGAGGTTAAAGATAATGGCTGTGGTATGGATAAAAATACACAAAAGCAGTTGTTTGACCCTATGTTCAGTTCTAAAGGGGGGAAAGGGACAGGTTTGGGACTCCTTGTTACATCAAAGCTCATAGAAGAACACAATGGAGTGATTGAAACAAAAACCAGCCTTGGGGATGGAAGTACATTTACAATTAAACTTCCCTATGAAAAAGCAAATTAAGGTTGATATAGATTGACCAAGGAGGACAGATTATGAGTAAAAAGGTTCTTGTGGTAGATGATGATCAGGATGTCAGGTCATTTGTTGTCACAGTTCTGGAAGAAAACCAGTATATGCCTTTGGTCGCTCAAGATGGTATAGAAGGTTTTGAAATGATTGAAAAAGAAAAACCAGATCTGGTGATTCTTGATGTGTTGATGCCCAGGGGGAGCGGGATTCGATTGTATCGCAAGCTGAAAACAGATAAAAATTTTAATCAAATACCCATTATTATGTTTACAGGGATTACGCTTCGATCTTTTTTAAAATCTCAAAAAGCACTAGAAGAATTTAAGGGAGGGGAAGTCCCCGAACCCGACATTTATTTGGAAAAACCGGTTGAACCGGAAGAGTTAATTGCAGCAATCAAGAAAAAACTGGGTTAATCAATAAGATATAAATATTGCCATCGGAGAAAATATGGAAATAAGAAAATTACTTTTTGTGACAAAATTTGAAGACCTTTGTTATGATGCACTCAACTCTCTATTGATACTCAGAAATGCGGCATTGGAACATGTCATTTTTTTAAATGTGATTGAAAGAGACAAAGTTGCCATGAAAAGGGGAAGCGGATACCTTAAGGAAGAAGAAGTCAAGTTAAAAGAGACTGCAAATATCAGGTTTATTGACTGGGCAGAGAATTTATTTGAACTGGGGATGGAAGTTGGTGCATATATAGAGGTTTCAACTCTCATCCCTGAAATCATAAAAGTTGTTAAAAAGGAATCCCCTGACCTGATTGTGATTGGCCATTCCCATAAAGGAGTGCTGAAGCAGCTTTATGCCGGTTCTGATGTTAGTGAATTGATGCGGCGGACAGAAGTGCCGATTCTAGTTTTCAAGCACATGATGGACGATAATATTGTTCCTGAAAAATTGTTTGATCGACCTTTATTTGCAACTAATTGGTCGGATACCTGTAATAAGACGCTTGAATATATCAAACGATTTAAAAATGTCATAGGCGAAATTCATATCATACATGTGGTAAAGGAGAGTGCTCTTAAAAGCCCGAATGCCCATGAAGTTCAGAAAGTCAGGAAAGCCGAAAGGAAACGACTGGAAGACCTTTGTGATGAGCTTGAGGATGCGGGTATTAATGCCAAACCCCATGTATATGCAGGAGATCCGCAAAAACAGATTGAAAGAGCAGCAAAAGAATACCAGGCCAGTATGATTATTTTGGGTTCCAGTGAAAAAGCAGCTATTTTGGAGCGATGGGTTGGCTCCGTTTCAAAAAATATTGCTGATAAATCCATATACCCTTGTCTTCTCATTCCCGGTGAGAATAATACAGGGCAACTGCGGCTGCAAATCCTTTAATCTTTTCTGGACTTCGATCCCATCAATTCCCCGGCATTTGTAAATCCACAACAGCCACATCAAAATCTTCTTTTGCAGCAGCTTCAACCCCTTCTTCGCCTGAAAAAGTTGTTTTAACCGTAAATCCATCAAGAACCAGCCGTTTGGCAAGGTATTTTAAAAATGTCTGTTCATCATCTATAAATAGAAGTTTCATAATTTATCCTTACAATAACAATAATGCCAA
>Ga0255365_10483_pt1 | contig 10248 bp, 7 predicted proteins | sample ANMaggSeSYBR01J3_FD_182089 | JGI IMG/M metagenome (GOLD analysis project Ga0255365, IMG submission 182089) | Sediment cell enrichment communities from methane seep in Santa Monica Basin, California, United Staets - ANME aggregate JGI... | ecosystem: Environmental > Aquatic > Marine > Cold seeps >... | reverse complement strand
AAATGACTGGTCTCGAACCGCCAGAAGGTATCACCAGGCTTATAATTTTCCGGATTGGTCAAACCAATTATCTCATCACTGACAGATTCATTGCCGTTAACATCATCAGGCAGATCATCACCATTCATGTCCATGGCATCAACCACACCATCAGAGTCTGTATCCAACAGTTTAACGACACGGGCATTTTTTTCCGGAATCCAACAGGCGCAATCTCGATCGTAGTACCCGACAGGGACAAGGTCACCTAATTCAAAACCAAGAAAATTATCAATCAATATTGTAACCGGTTTGGCAAATCTTACTCTTTTTACACCATCGAGAGAAAATTCGGCACAATAGGTAAATGCGGATGTAGCTGGAAGTACTGCAGGCATGGACTCAGGCGTTGAATATTCTGAAACCCGAATATTCACTGTGTCCAGCTCCATAACATCATTTCCATTTTTATCTGTAAGAAACGCCTGATTGTCTCCGGTAATAATTACAGTTGCAGATCTAGTTCTGGCGGCAGTAGTTACCGGGCTGCTGCGATGAGTAAAAACGTTACTCGGATCATTATCAAAAGTGATTTGCGTAGAAACCGAATCTTCAATAATCATTTGAACCGTATCAACAACCGCATAATCATTCCATGGCACATATGCCTTCCTTTGAATGGGGATCAGACCTTCTTTGCTAAATGAAACGACAAGAGAACCTCCTCCTTCAACCGGAATAGCAAATCTGCCATCTGCATCTGTTGTTGCTGTACCATATTCAGGATGACCATGAATTGTAATGCTGACACCAACAATAGGAGATTCATCGATTCCAGTTACAAATCCAGTCATTATTGCAAATCGTTTGGGGTCATACTTATTAATAGTTGCATCTGCCGGAATTAGATCATAGTAGTCTTCTCCAAAAGATCCCTCGGGTAATTCTTCCGGTGAGCCTAAGACCCTTACCGTTGCAGTTGTATTAGCAACCCCAGCCTCACCTGTAACCGTTATGGTGTAAATAGTGGTATGGTTGGGTGAAACCGATATGGAGCCGTTTGCTGCAACATTGCCAATATCAGGCTCTATAAAAGCTGCATCTGCATTGGAGGAATCCCAGGTAAGAATGGATGATTCACCAGCCTGAATAAATTCCGGGAAATCTTATTATCGTGAGTTTGAACCTTTACCAAATTTGAATTACCTTTTCAAATGGGACGGGTTTGATTTATCCGGAAATAAAGTAGATAAGCCTGTAACTGCTACAATTGGAATTTATTACATATATCAAGGTTACTATGGAAGGTCATATGATGATTTTGTAAATCTGTTTGCAAAATATGGGGATTTGGATACTGAAGTTGTTATGAGAACTCATCTTTTTAAATTGAAAACATTCTGGATTACAGTCCAGCCACCGGCACATGATCCTGAGGCCGGATCATATCTTGCCGATGGATGGACAATTTCCAACCATCATTATCTCAGCACCATAGATTCTGCAATTCTGACAAAAGGAAATGGCTCAAAAATCAGCAGCTTTGATCCGGAATTTAAATACAATCGTATCGATACAGCGGCTTTCCTTGAGCCTGTAAAAATAACAGCAGTTTCAGGACCAGGAGAAGAAGGGCAAGGGGAAGATAATCCTGAGTTCAGTTCTCCAAGCAGTATAGCAATGGATGCTGCCGGTAATATTTTTATTGCTGATACCTATAATTATCAAATCAAAAAAATAGATACACAAGGTGTCTTAACAACCATAGCTGGTAATGGCAATTTCGGATCTGGTTTTACAGATCCTTCTGTCGAGCAGATAGTGGCCACAGATTCTCCTTTATATACTCCAGTCGCTGTTTGCGTAGATGCATCAGGTAATGTATATTTTCTGGACCGTGACCTCGAAGGTGACGACGGTATTGTTCGAAAAATTGATAAAAATGGTATGTTATCGAATGTTGCAGGTTCGAATTTCTACATTGGTGATGATATTGGCGACAACCAGATTGCAAACAGCACATTGGTGTCTCTGTCAAGACCAAGCGGTATTTCAGTGGATGACAATTGCAATTTATATATTGCAGACTCCGGCCACCACAGAATTCGCATGGTTGATCCGGCAGGCATTATCACAACCATAGCCGGCAATGGTAATTCTGGGTATTCTGGAGATAACGGACGCTCTATGGATGCAGAGTTAAACTTTCCTACGGGCATTGAAATTGACAGAGAGGGCAATGTATATATTGCAGATTACCGTAACCATGTTATCCGGAAAATTGATCCTGACGGTATCATTAAAACTATTGCAGGAACAGGTTTTGCCGGTTATGCCGGGGATGGCGGTCCGGCAACGGCAGCCCAACTGTATCACCCGTATCAAATAGAACTGGATAATGAAAGGAACCTGTATATTATAGACAAAACAAATCAATGTCTTCGCAAAATCAATACAAGTGGTGTCATTAAAACAATCTCCGGTCAAGGAACAATTCCCTATGCTGGCAATGATTTATCTGTAGATCCGCAGTTCCTCACAGGATATTCAGACCTTGAAATCAATGACAGCGGAATGATATTTGTAGTTTTTTCTTCACAAAATTTAATTGCAAAACTCGGCCCGATTACCCCGTATTTGTTTTTAGAAACAGAAAACAGCAATATATATACTGAAGACAATGGTCTTGGGTATGCGATTGACGATTCAGGACGTCATAGAAAAACAATTGACCTTGAAACAGGGCAAACTTTACGAGAATTTCATTATACTATTTCCCCGTTGAAAGTTCTTGATTCCATAACCGATCAATTTGGCAGTACAACCTTGATTGAAAGGGATAGCAGTTTGATTCCAAAAGCCATTATTTCTCCGGATGGTCTGCGTACCGAACTAACCATTGATACCAACAACCATTTGACTAAAATCATTTTTCCAGATGGCAACTTTTATAATTTCGACTATTCGCCCGACGGTTTAATGGAACTGGAAACAGATCCGGCTGGCAATCAGTTTACACATATTTTTTCTGATACCGGCAAAATTCAGGAAATCCTGGACGAAAATGGCGGTCATTGGTTGTATAATCACCAGGAGCAGCAAGACGGCGTATTAACAACTGTCACAACGGCTGAAGCTCATCAGAGAACTTACCTGGATAAAACTGACGCTGCTGGCAACTATACTTCGGTTATTACCGATGAAACAGGTTCACAGACCTTATTTTCAGAATCAGGTATGACAGCGGCCAAAACAACATCCTGCGGTACTGAACTGGAATTTGAATATGGAATTGATCCAAAGTACAAATATAAATATTTGAAAACAATGACAGAATCCACACCAGCCGGTCTTCAAAGAACTACAATGACACAAAAGGAATATTTAGAACCTTCAGGAGAATCTCCATCTTATGTCATACGGCAAAGCATTACAACAAATGGTAAAACCGTGACCATTGATAATGATGTGTTTGAGTCTCAAAAGACCATTACATCCCCCGAGGGCAGGATCACCACCCTGCTTTATAATCCTGCTACCCTTGTGACGGAAAGTGTAAGTGTCCCCAATCTTTTCAATACATCTTATGAATATGATTCAAAAGGAAGGCTGATATCTGTAGATACGAATACAAGAGGGGTTGATTATATCTATAATACCCAGGGTTTTCTTGAAACCTTTACGGATGCGAAAAACCATACAACCCGTTATTTTTATGATGAGGTGGGCCGTGTAACCCAGATCAACAGACCGGACACCACATCGTTATGGTTCTCCTATGACAACAATGGCAACATGACCGTGCTGACCAATCCGTCCTCAATTGATCACGGATTCGGGTTCAACAAAGTAAATCTGAACAATTCCTATCAAACCCCATTAAGCGGCAGTTACAACTATTTATATGACAAAGACCGGTGGCTGATAAGAAAGCTGTCTCCATCCGGAGAAAGCATTAATTTTATTTATAATACTGCCAGGCTGTCCCAGGTACAGACCTCTGAAGGTAATATTGATTATACTTATTTTTGCGGCAGTAAAATAGAATCCATAACCAAAGGGTCTGAGTCAATCTCTTACGGGTATGACGGCAAACTCATCACCTCCGAAGCTTTTACCGGAACCCTGTCCCAAATCCTGACCTATACCTATAATTATGATTTTAACCCTGCAAGCTTTACCTATGCGGGCGGTATCGTTAACTATACCTTTGATAATGACGGTCTGCTGATGGGTTCCGGAAATTTTACCATTACCCGCAACACCCTTAACGGTCTTCCGGAAACAGTAACAGGAGGTAATCTGAACATTGCCCGAACCTTTAACGGTTATGGTGAGCTGGATATACAGGACTATAACATTAATGGCCAAAACCTTACCACATGGGATCTTACCAGGGATGACAACGGTAAGGTTACCCGTAAATCGGAAACTGTTAACGGCACAGCCTCTGAATATACTTATACCTATGACACAATGGGACGGCTTCTGACAGTGACAAAAGACAATACATTTGTGGAGGAATATCGATACGGTTCCACCGGCACCCGGGCTTATGAAATGAACACGGCAAGGGGAATCACGGGCAGGATATTGACCTATTCTGATGAAGATCATCTGCTCACAGCCGGCAGCTCTGTCTACCAGTACAGCGTTGACGGATTCCTTGAAAGCAAAACCACTGGTTCAGACATTACGGAATATTCTTATTCATCAAGGGGAGAGCTTTTAAATGTCACCCTGCCGGACACCACCCTGATAGAGTATGTGCATGATCCCATGGGCAGACGAATCGCCAAAAAAGTCAACGGCATCATCGCTGAAAAATACCTGTGGCAGGGTCTAACCCGTCTTTTGGCAGTTTATGACGGTTCAAACAATCTTGTCATGCGGTTTGAATATGCAGACGACAGAATGCCTGTGGCAGTATTAGCCAACGGTATTACCTATTATTTAACCTATGATCAGGTAGGTTCCTTAAGGCTGGTTGCAGACTCATCTGGAAATGTGGTAAAACAAATTGAATATGATACCTTTGGTAACATACTGAGTGATACCAACCCGGTCTTTGAAATACCCTTTGGATTTGCAGGCGGTCTGCATGACCGACACACAGATCTTGTGAGGTTTGGCTACCGTGATTATGATCCGGAAACAGGTAGATGGACTGCTAAAGATCCAATACTTTTTGCCGGAGGTGATATGGATCTGTATGGGTATGTCCTAAATGATCCGGTTAATTTGGTGGATCCGACTGGAGAATTTGTACATATTCTGGGTGGAGTAGCAGGTGGTGCTGTTGGAGGTACTATGATGGGTGCTACTTTTGGTGTCATTAAAGCATTAGCAACTGAACAAGATGTAGGTTCTGCAGCTTTGAAAGGAGGTCTAACTGGTGCGGCGATAGGTGCTGTAGCTGGTGGTCTTACTATGGCTGGAGTACCTTATATCCCTATGGCATCACAAGCATTTAGTGAAGGATTTCTCTATGGATTATGGGGTACAAAGCTACCAAGTGCTCTTTCATTATTTGGAAATATTTTAATGTCTACCGAAGAAGCATTTGGTGAGGAAGGCTCGCCATGTCCTTAAAAAAAATTATTTTCGAGTAGACGCTTCATGAATTGAATTTGGTATATATCTATAAAATTTAAGAGAAGAACAATGATAAAATATATGATATTAATAATTTGTACACTACTTCTATATGTTTTTGCCTCAAAACTCATCGATTTTATTACTTTTTTTAGAATTAAACGGGGTCGATTAAAAAAAATTAAAATATTCATTCGGGACAATGAGACAATAATTTTTAATCATTTAAATCAAAAACTGCTTAGTAATCCCAATAATGTTTTTTATACAAATAAAAAAGGAAAAGCAAAGCGAGCGGTAATTTTTGGTGAGATTGATAAAGAAACTGAGAAAAAATTTAAAAAACAAATTCTTAGTCGAAAAAATTTCATACAAAATCTTGATGAAGTTATGGAGGCGGTGGATGATTTTTGGTACCAATATATCACTTACTATGTACTTAAATGTAAAAGAGAGCTTGGGATTTCATCTTTTATAATTGTATCTGCTTCCATACAAATTGATGTGAGTTCGAAAATAAAACAAGAAAAAATCAGATTGGGGTTTACGGAAGCCATACAGACTGCGAAACCCAAATTTTTTAATATTGTCGATGTTAAATAGTTGGCTCTGAAAAGCACTTTAATATTTATGTTTATGTCCTAAATGATCCGGTTAATTTGGTTGATCCGACGGGTTCCGGGAACTTTACCATTACCCGCAACACCCATAACGGTCTTCCGGAAACAGTAACAGGAGGTAATCTGAACATTGCCCGAACCTTTAACGGTTATGGTGAGCTGGATATACAGGACTATAGCATTAATGGCCAAAACCTTACCACATGGGATCTTACCAGGGATGACAACTGTAAGGTTACCCATAAATCGGAAACTGTTAACGGCACAGCCTCTGAGTATGGTTATACCTACGACACAATGGGACGGCTTCTGACAGTGACAAAAAACAGTACGCTTGTGGAAGAATACCAATACGGTTCCAACGGCACCCGGACTTATGAAATGAACACGGCAAGGGGAATCACGGGCAGGACATTGACCTATTCCGATGAAGACCATCTGCTCACGGCCGGCAGCTCTGTCTACCAGTACAGCGTGGACGGATTCCTTGAAAGCAAAACCACAGGTTCAGACATTACGGAATATTTTTATTCATCAAGGGGAGAGCTTTTAAGCGTCACCCTGCCGGACACCACCCTGATAGAGTATGTGCATGATCCCATGGGCAGGCGGATTGCCAAAAAAGTCAACGGCATCATCACTGAAAAATACCTGTGGCAAGGTTTAACAAGGCTTTTGGCAGTTTATGACGGTTCTGGAAACAGGGATTTAATTCCCTGCCATCATGAGGGATTTTTTCCCAGCCAATTTCAGGATAAATGACCCGCCACAAATCTAATTTCCTCCATTTCATTCCCTTAAATTATTTTTTTAATACTATAATTCCCTCTATTTAATTCACCTCATATTGATATTTGTTTTCAGGAGGGAGTATGGAATCTGTTCCCTGTCCAGCTTGTAGCACTTTTTTTATTCCAAGAAATAAATCTCAAAGTTTTTGTTCAGAACCAGGTTGCCAGCGGACTCGAAAAGCTCTGTGGCAAAAACAAAAGCTTGCATCTGATCCTGATTACAAGGAAGGCCAACGTCTATCGCAAAAAAAATGGCTTCAAAACAACCCTGATTACTGGAAAAAATATCGCCTCAGGAACCCGGAGAAAGCTGGCAGGAATCGTTCTCTCCAGAAAATCAGAAACATGAAACAACAGCATTCTCCCAAACCATCAAAAATAATTGGTATTGCAAAGATGGACGCGAGGAAATCCAGGGTACAAAGCCTTTCTGGGCAATATTGGCTTGTGCCAACCGTTGCAAAGATGGACGCGGTAAAAATTTTTATCGCTACAGTACCAATCAATCCCCCATAATTGCAAAGATGGTCTCGGGGACAAAGGAAGAATGTTTGTGTTACACAGGTCAAAATCCAAATAAATAAGGAGGGCAACATGATAAGAAAAAAAGTGCTTGCTCATGACCGGATTCGCAGCACTGGCAAAGGCTTTAGCTTCATCCCCCATCGTTTCTTGATAGATGGTTTTTTACAATCATTGAGCTGGCAGGAAATTGCTCTTTATCTGTTTTTGGTATTGGCTTCGGACCGAAATGGGCTTTCCTTTTACGGTGACAGAACCATTTGCGCCACCCTGGGGCTCAAGGAAGGCGATTATATTTTTGCCCGGAGCAGTCTGATCCATAAAGATCTTGTCATGTATGACGGCACCTTGTTCCAGGTCCTTTCATTGCCAAAAAGCACTCATAAAGCGTAGGGAGGCGATCCAATGATAGACAGCCGAACTGTTTTTGAAATTCACCGGTTAAAAGAGATGCTGTTTTCCAAGCGGCAGATTGCCCAGACTTTAAATCTGGACAGGGGCACGGTTAGCAAATATCTCAAGCATCCGGATACAACTTATAAATCAAGGAAGGTAAGGTCTTCAAAACTTGATCCATACCGGGAACTCATCAAAGAGATGGTAGCGCAATATCCAAAGGTCAAGGCTCCCGTCGTATTGCGACAGATACACGATAAAGGGTTTGATGGAGAGATAACTATTGTCCGGGATTATCTCAAACACCTTAGACATAATGTTTATAAAGAAGCCTTTATCCGTTTTGAGTCCGGACCAGGTCAACAGATACAAATTGACTGGGGCCATTTTGGCAGCCTTGCATATGGGAATAGCTCAAGGAAGCTATATGCCCTGGCCGTAATTGAATCCCACAGCAGAATGCTTTATGTGGTTTTTACCCACAGTCAAAAACAAGAAACACTTCATCAATCTCTTGTTGAAGCCTTCAGTTATTTTGGAGGCACACCCAAAAAAATAGTCGTGGATAATATGCTGACAGCAGTAACTGAACGTGTGGGGTCCATGGTCCGTTTTAATGAATCATTTTTGAATTTTTTACGACAGTTTAGTATTACCCCTGTGGCTTGCAATATCAGGGCTCCCCACGAAAAAGGTTATGGAAAGCTAAGGATAATGTGAAGTTGCTATCTTCATTTCTGCATTATCCACAACTTTTCATAATTTAACTTTCCATTATATTTTTTTATTTACCTATGTTTTTCAACCAGTTCATCAGGTTTGCATTATTTTGCCATTCAGGCATTTCACTCGACACTACATTGTTATTACTTTTTTCCAGAGCTTTTCTTTTCATCTCTCCATCAATTCTGGCGTAAATTTCCGTTGTTTGAATATCAACATGCCCAAGAAAATCCCGTATATAAATGAGATTTACTCCTGATTGTAAAAGGTGAATGGCTTTGGAATGTCTGAAGCAATGCGGTGATAGCTTGTCTGGAAACAATCCTGGGGCTTCTTTGATCGCTGTACAGGCATATTTTTTGACAATGTATGCAATGCCTGCCCGAGTCAACTTATCTTTTGAACGATTTCTAAATAAAGGGTAATCAAATGTATGTGGCTCTATTAAATTGTTTTCTTGTAAATAATGATTTAATAGTTTCGACATAGGTTTCATTAATGGAACAATCCTGGTTTTATCGCCTTTACCCATCAATTTTACTGTTGAAGGAGATGCAATTCTTATATCACCAACTTTTAAATCTGCCAGTTCTTGAACTCTGGCACCTGAATCATAAAGTAGACTTAAAAGAACTATATTCCTGCGCCCATTTTTTGTCATTTTATCTGGTTTTTTCAGTAAAAATTTCATGGCTTCAAGAGTTATGTATTCAACAGATATCTTTTTTGTTTTCTTCATGGGGATTGAAAGTATTTGCTGTGCCGAATGAATATAATCTGGGAACTCCATTTGTAGATATCGACAAAAAGAATGAAATGCAGCCAAACGCACGTTCCTTGTGGATGCAATGCAATTCCTTGTTTTTTCAAGCCACTCCAAATATTGTTCAACTAGTTGCCTGTTCAGATGATTCAAAGAAAATTTTTCTGCTTTTATCTTTTTCTGCTTGGAACAAAAATCAAGAAATAAGCTAAAAGTGTCCCTGTACGACATTATGGTATTAGGACTAAGCCCTGCAATTCCCGAAAGATACTTGGAAAGGAAGTTAGTCAAGTAATATGCAAAATTAGTTGGTTTCATTTTTCACTACCTCCGGTATCACATATGCACATGTCAGAGAAATTTTCTTAATCAGGTCAGGATATGCTTCAGTAGTTAATCTTAGATAACGTTGTGTAGCTCTCACTGAATTGTGCCCTACATAAACAGATAGAATGGGCAGTGTGACATACAGATCAATTTTATTTTTTACCTGCCTCATTAATGTATGCACACAAAAAGCGTGCCGAAAATCATGAAGTCTGGGTCCCTTACCTTTGCCACCATGGGAAATTTTTGCCTTCCACAGCAATTGACGATATACCTTGTAAACTCGGGAGCGGGTTAAATAAGTTCCATTTTTATTCCTGAAAAAATAATCCTCTGCAGGTTTTTTCTGGTTGAATAAAGAATGATATTTGGTAAACATATCTGCAAGAGGTATAGACATGGGTACCAATCTGTCTTTATTAAATTTTGATTCCCTTATGAACAATACCTTGTTATCAAAATCAATATCTAAGATTTTCAGATGGAGAGCTTCGGAGATTCTAAGGCCACAACAATAAAGTAACCGGAATAG
>Ga0255365_10482_pt1 | contig 10248 bp, 7 predicted proteins | sample ANMaggSeSYBR01J3_FD_182089 | JGI IMG/M metagenome (GOLD analysis project Ga0255365, IMG submission 182089) | Sediment cell enrichment communities from methane seep in Santa Monica Basin, California, United Staets - ANME aggregate JGI... | ecosystem: Environmental > Aquatic > Marine > Cold seeps >... | reverse complement strand
GAAGGCCTGGTGATTTATAATTTACAAGGCAATATTGTACCGGGATTAGCTGAAAAATGGAATGTCAGTGAGAATAGATTGGAGTGGACGTTTTATTTGAAACCAAATGTTAAATTTCACCCCCTGGATGATATTAATGGTTTTAAACATTCCGGAATAGTCTCCGCCGTAGATGTTGTTTATTCTTTAAAAAGGGCCGTAACATCACCGATTTCTTTTAATAGCTGGTGGCTTGGTGATATTGTTGAACGACAAAAAGATGGAGATCCTGCAATATGGGCTGTGGATAAGCTTACCGTTAAAATCATGTTAAAAAAGCCATATACATTACTGAATCGTCTAATATCCGTAGCAGGTTGGATTTACCCTGAAAATAGTGTTGAAGCTTTGGGTGCGGATGGGTTAAAGGGTCGGGTGATTGGCACGGGACCCTATCAATTGTCCTCTTTCATGCCGGACGATAAAATAAAACTTTCCAGATGGGACAGTTATCGCATGAATATGACCGCGACGTCGCCCAAAGACATTTTTATTTCAATCATTTCAGACCCGGTTGCATCATTAGAGTTTTTTCGCGCGGGCAATTTGGATGTTGTTGAACTTGATTTGACAACGCTGGGGGCAGGTAAGATCCTGGCTGAAAAACAAAAGGCGCAACTCAAATGGGTGGCTGTAAACCATCTGGAATATCTGTCATTCAATATTGACAAACCGCCTTTCGATGATGTTGACCTGCGTGCTGCACTGAATATGAGTATTGATAGAAACAAATTAGCTGGTCTGTTTGAGGAAATGGTTACGCCTGCATTTGGTTTTACACCGCCGACCAGTCCGGGGTTTATGGGTGTTGATGCTATTATTGAAAAAGGGTTTCATTGCAATCCTGAAGATGCCAAACTTAAATTCAGCCAATTTGCTGCCAGACAAAAAAACAAAAGTGATAAAATTACCATAAAATTAGTATATGATGGTGAAACAATGGCGGAGTTCGCCGCACAATTTGTTAAAGACGCAGTGGAAAAAATTCTGCCTGTTTCCGTGGAACTGCAAAAAATAACCTGGCCCGAACTGCTTCAAAAATCTTTTGCCGGTGAATTGGCTTTTCACAGGTTGTGGTGGCTTATTACGAGCCCCGCTGAAGATGTCTATCTGCAATTTTATATGCCGGGAAAAACACCCCCCGCTGGTCTGAATATGGCCAGGTATAATAATAAGGATTTTGCAAATAATTACATGGATGTTTTTGGAAAAGCATCACAGGATGATCGCCGAAAAGGCATGATGAAACTTGAGGCGCAACTAATTAAGGATGCGGTGGCAATTCCGCTGTGGCATAAAAAAGCCGTATACATCATGCAAAATGGGGTCAACCTTCCAATCGGCAGTACATTAAGACATTTTTATGCACAAAGTTCAAAGACCGGGAATAGTAATTAATGATGGATAAATTTTTTGGTGGCCCTATCAGCCGATATATGGTGGCTTTGTTAGTTGTGTGGATCGGTATATTTATTCTGACCACCGGACTACCGGATGCCTCAATTGTGGTTTCAGGCGGAAAGGCCAATGCGCAAAACATCAAGCATGTTCGAGAGGAACTGCATCTTGACAAGCCGGTATGGAAAAGATTCGGTCTTTTATGGACGCAAATGCTGAAGGGTGAATTGAAAAGTTATTATCACTCTGAACCGCTTCAGCGTGTATTAGCTCAAAAAATAGGAATAAGCTTTAAATTATTGTTGTCGTCACTTATCTCATTGTTTTTCCTCTGTTGTTCATGGATATTTGTCTTGTATAGATTTCGCAATTCAACATGGGCCGCATCAGTGCTGATGGGCATCACTTCATCCATCCCGCTCTTTATTACGCTTCCTCTAATTCTTTTCCTTTGCGGAAGATATGATATATCTCCATTTATCGGCGGGGGCGTGTGTCTCGCAATCTATCCTTCCATGTTGCTTGCAACCAATCTCGTTGACATTTCAGGCAAAAAAAAGACACCGCCGCTATATCAAATTTTGGCAAAACAGTGCGGTCTGCGTGGAAAACCCTTGTTTGCAATGAAATTAAGAACAGCATATTCAGCCGTACAGATTTTGTTAAACAGTATTGTCTTTTTTATTGTTTTAGGTATCCCTGTAGCGGAATTCATGCTGGGAATCCCAGGCGCAGGCCGTTGGATGCTTGAATCGATCCTTAGAATTGATTTGCCGGTTGTCTATATCTGCGCAGCATTTTCCGCTTTTGTATGTGCCCTGTTTTTTTTCTTTGATGAGGTATATTCTTTTTGGGCAGGGGCGGATATATGAAACAAACCATTAACTTTCGACAAATTTCGGGTTTATTCATACTTTGCGCGATGCTGTTTTTTTGCTTCTGGCGGCCTTATGATCCCAATTCCGTTTATCCGGAACACTCTTTGGAACAACCTTCCGCCAAACACCTGTTTGGAACCGATCGTCTAGGTCGGGATATGTACAGCAGAATAAGTTCGGCCGTACAAAGTTCTGTTTTTCGTGCAGGAATCGCTGCTTTGGCAAGCTTTTTTACAGCGTTTGTTTTGGCGGCCGTGTTTGTTTTATATTTACGTAAATATAAAAAAATAGCAGATTTATTTCGGCTTGTGATTAGAATGCTACCCCCCCTGCTGTTTCTTTTTGGAATTGTGGCCTGGGCAAGAGAAAATCCATTTGGGGAAATTTTAAGTCTTTTTTCCTTAAGCTTTATCTTCGCTTGGCCTGTTTTTAGCGCTGAGCTGGAATTGACCTTAAAGCAACCCTACATTGAAGGTACAAAGGCTTTGGGAGCATCTTCATTTTATATCTTAAAAAATGTTACCACACCGAATGTATTACCGAATCTGATAAAATACGCCAGGCTTGATTTTGCGTCACTTATTGCCTTCGAAGCGTTTTTAGGTATGGGCGGCTTGAACAAACCCCCGAACCCTTCGTTAGGGGCGCTTATCTTTGATTCACGTTACGCAATTATGTCGAGTCAGGCTCAGCAATTCCCGCTGTAAAACGACTTAACTTATTTAAATCATTACAAATCCTCAAAAAGAGTTTACGATGAAAACTGTAACCACTTGATATTACAATAAAAAATCTATCTACAAAAAATCAACAATATCAATATGTTAGACATTTGTTTCGTGAACTTATTTAGGCAAAATGCAGTAATTTCAACAAGTTAAGCTGTTTTGCAGCGGGAATTGCTGAGTCAGGCTTGGCTTTTTATATTTCCAAGTATGATGTTAGGAAGTACTTTATTGATAATATATTTTATTCCGAAATTTATTAAAATAGAATTAAATCGGAGGTAAGAATGGCGTCTATGGCTGGCAGTAAGGGTGGAATACCAAAGCTATTTCGAGAGAAACTTATTGAAATTAAACTCAGAAAGGCAAGGGGTAGCAAAAAATCGGTTGTTAAAATTGATGAAAATAAAGAGGAGCATAAATAATGTTGGATGGTATTGTGGGTTCTATTTATTGGCCAATAATTGAGCGATTGAAAATAGTTCGAAGCGAAACTATCCCATCCCCAACCACTATTGAGCCATTGAATATATTTCGAAGCGAAACTATTCCATTTCCACACTCAGACTTATTCGCAAATTCGACGGAAGTCTATTGCCCGCATATTACAGAATCAAGTTGTTGTATGTTAACAGAAAACGAAAAGTGCCATTATACAGGTAATAATGGTTCAATGTGCACTTATGATACCTATCATGAGCTTTTTCTGCTTTTAAATAAGAACGCACACAATGGGAATGGTCCTTCTATAAAGTGGTTCAGTGAAGATATTGTGCACGATTCTGAAAATTTAAGGGATTTGTATTTATCTTCAAACTGTATTCACTTTCCGACAACATTAAATGCTTTTCCGCAGACGCAGACACCTAAAAGTGAGTTAAAGGGTTGGGGAGTCTATGATGTGGGTATAGAGGATAAGGTTTTTTTCGCTACCCCTGAATCATATACCTGAATCTTCCCGATCGGGATTTTGCAAAAAATAACTTATTGATTTAATTGATCAAAAAATTTTTAGTGTAGTGACAATTGACCAATTTAGCCACTAAAACTGCTTCAAAATATAGCTTTAGAAGTAGAAAAATCACTCAAAATCTACAAAAAGTGTAGAAAATGCTATTTTTTCACCATTTTTGATGGTCGAATGAGACCCTTAAGAAGCTGGTTGGTCTCAATTGTTACTACACTAAAAAAATAACATTAAATAATATCAGGTGGTTAAAAATGTGTCAGTGTTGATCTGGAAGATTCCGGATATATAACTGGTAGAAATCAAGTCAAAGCAGAATCGATAAAAAAATTAGATGGAATAAATGATATTATATATGCAAAAAGTGAATATACAACCATTGAAATGTTGGAAAATAAAGAAGACTCTGGGGATGCTTTTGTCGTATTGGTTAATAAAGATAAAATTAAGCAGCTTATACCTTCAGATAGTGTCTCGGAAGATGAAACAGATCTTTACATTCCCGTTCAATTGTCGTTTTTTGCTGACTCCAAAATCGATGCAATTTTATCTCTAGCTATTAGAACCAAAAATGGGGAAATTACGCAAAACGCAAAACTTGTAAGACAAGCCTTAGGGAGTATGCGAGAAGTAATTTATAACCAACGCCAAGAGTTCCTTGAAAAATGGTGCATGAGATTGGGTGAACGAGTTGATGATATTAATCAAAGCAATATGCCGGAAAACTCAGATGAAGCCCATAACATAGCCATGGAATTTGCTTTTAAGGCTATTTTCAATATGGCTCAAATTTTGGCAGTACACGATGATGATAGTATCAAGGTTGATGAAATTTGCAACTCATTTACATACGATTCAGATGGAAACCGTACTAAAAAAATTTCTAAATATATTGAAGAACGATATTTAAATAACCTTTTAGCAGACAACAGTTCAGATCGTTATAATTATGTAATAGATTTTTGTAAAAAAGCGGAAATGTATGCTGAGGAATTTGTTTCTTCAGAAGGGAAGTTAAAGGGGAGGCTTTCTGCGCCAACGGTGAGAGAGCTTAAGAATATATCTCAAACGTCAAACCCCGTTCACGCAAGAATTTTGATACAAGGTGAACCTGGAGGTGGAAAAGGTGTCGCCGCTAAAGATTTTCATTTGTATTGCATGAAAGAAAATGCAAAACAGATAATTGAAAAAGGTTTAGAAAGTGATTATCTGAAAGATGTTAAGGAGAATCTTGATGCGATTTTTAGGCTTCCGGCAATTTTTTAATTCATCTACGCAATCTGTACAGGTCGACTTCTTTTTTAAACAAATATCCAGCACGGGTTGGTGGTTGTGGGATAGATCAAAAGCCGATGCAGAAAGCGACAATCATTTTAAAACGGGCCTTGGAGACGCACACAAAAAAATTAATAATTTTTGGGAAAATTTTGAAAAAAAGGGCGGCGATATAGAAACGTTGAAAGATCTTTATACTAATTTATTAAAAGCTAAGATACTGTTTGAGGACTCATCGAAACAACCAAATTGGTCATTCAACTTTATTCAAGTAAACTGTGGGATATTGGGAGGTGAAAATAGTGAACTTGCAGAATCCATAGCGCGATTGTTTGGAAAATCAGGCGAACATGATACAGCCATGCCTGGACTTTTTCAGACATGTTCCTATATGGGGGGAACTCTTTTCCTTGATGAAATTGCCGATGCGCCTGTACGTGTGCAGGACAATCTTTTAAGACCGCTTGAAGAGGGCAAGGTCAGTCGTCCCGGTTGGGAAACATTTGATGAAGAAGTGGATAACATCAGGATTGTCGGCGCTACTTTTAAGGATTTGTTTAAACTTGCCCAGCAATATCAGGAAACCCTCCCCTCTGGGAATCCAAAAGGATTCCGACCGGATTTACTAACTCGCCTGACACGCAACACACCTGTGGCGGTATCTCCTGTCTGGCATTATTTCGTGCCGACAAAATCTGTAGATGATGATTTTCCCAGCCAATTTGCATTTGTATTAAACAACTCATGGAAAGTATCCACTGTTTTCTGGCATGAAGTTTATTTTAAGGTATCCAAACAAATAAATGAACATGTACACAAAGCAAGGCACCATAATCCAGACGAGCTTGAAGGCCGGCGAAAAATTGCCTCAAAAATCACAATGCGCCTTTTTAAAGAAGTTGGGGAAATTGCTCAATTAAAGGATAGCACTAAAAAAGAGAAAGAAATGGGTGCGCAACGCAACAGAGCTTTGGAATATCTTGGCAGGATGCTGGATTATTTGCTTGTGGTAACAAACTAAGGGTATTTGCCATGGCCGCTAAAGAAGATACCCTTATTCATAAAATATCTGTTTATTATAAAGAGGATAGATTATTAGAGTGCCGCAATATCAGCCTGCATCCCGGCACTGTGAGTGCTTTGGTCGGTTCAAGCGGCAGCGGCAAAACACTCACCGCCCTGGCTCTGCTAAACCTTATCCCCTTTGCAGCACCTGGTTTAAAGGCCGAAGCAGACATTTCTTTTCCGAAGCCCTCCAATGGTTTTCGATTGTCATATGTCCCTCAGGGGACCGGATTTCATCTGCAGCCCACAGTATCCATTCGTGCCCAGATTCGTGATCTAGTCTGTGGCAAGGGCGGCCTTAGCTCTGAAACCTATTCAGAAAAAGACGTTCTCCAACTATTACGGCGAATGCGTTTTCGTAATCCTGAAAAACTAATAACATTCACCCCAATGGAACTTTCAGGAGGTATGCTACAGCGTGTTTTGTTGGCCATTGCTTTTTTAAGGCGTCCTCATTTAATGGTTTTGGATGAACCGACGACTGCGTTGGACAGTTATGCCAGAACAAGTGTATACCGCGAAATATTAGATTGTGTGAAAGAATATAACACGACAGTCTTAGTACTAACTCACAACCATAGAGATATCTCTGTTCTGGCAGACCATGTATATGTCATCAATAACGGAAAAGTAACTGCCGGACCGGAATCGAAATCATTTTTCCCAAAAAAAATTACGGCTCAAAAACCGGAGGTTCAAGCATCTGTTGGTGAAGGCAAATGGAGGATTACGGACTTAACCGTTTCCTTGTCTTCAAAAAGAAAATCTTTTGTGCCGGCTTTTCTGGGAAATAAAACCATTCGTGAACCATTTTGTATCGAGCCCTTCTCTATTCAATTAAACACTTCAGATTGTCTGGGCATCATTGGTGAGTCCGGATGCGGCAAGACAACACTGTTGCGTGCCATGGCTTGCCTTCTTAAAATGGACGGCGGGCAAATTTTATTAGACGCTGAAGATCTAACACAAAAGTCCCAAAAGGAATTGCGAGTATTACGAAAATATTTCCAGGTTGTTTTTCAAGATTCTTCAAAGAGTTTAAATCCATTATTCACAGTGAAAGATATACTTAGAGAGCCCTTTATTATTCACAAAGAAAAAGTGCCGGATGAGAATACATTAAAAGATGTTTTGACTCGTGTTAATCTTCCGAAAAACATATTGGACCGACAAGTCACCGAATTGAGTTTCGGCCAGCGGCAACGCCTGGCCTTACTTCGTGCCCTATACTGTTTTCCCCATCTTAAAGTGCTGATGATCGATGAACCGTTTTCAGGTCTTGATGCAGAAGCGGCCCGTGCTGTAATCTCTTTTTGGCGTGAAAAAGCTGATTATCTTATCACAATTATAGCATCCCATGAAATTGAGTGGATTCAAGCGCTTTCGAATAAAGTTCATGTTATTAAAGAAGGCAACCATGTCGATACATTTAATGCTTTTCAAAAAGATACTATTTCAGAATATACGCAGGCATTTTGGGAGGCCGGATTGGTTGCTGATCGAGAGTCCTTAATGAAATTTCATAATGTCCATAAGCCTTTCGTCGAATAAGGAAACGTAGTAAAAATGCCATGGTTGCCTTTGACAGACGCCTTATAATTTTCAGGCATCAGTAGGGGAATGGGGTCTACGTTTGACCCTTGTTGTTAATTAGTCAAGATTCAAGAGGGCATAGAAGTTTAAGAACAAAGATAAAAAATCAGAAGAAATATTGAAATAAGAGAAAATAGATTGCTCATGGGTCAAACGTAGATTTGACATTTCTTCTTGCGTCTGCGTCAAGTGAGCAGTACGAACCCCTCAGGAGAAATCATGAGTGAAACTGTATTTACAAAAGTAGACTACGATCTGGGTGGATTGGTCAAATTTATTGGCTTAGGTGAAATTGGGCTGCCAGACATACAGCGTCCATTCGTATGGAAAAACGCAAAAGTCCGCGATCTTTTTGATTCCATGTATAAAGGATACCCTGTAGGTTACTTGCTTTTCTGGCAAAATGGATTGGCCGACGACCGCACTATTGGAACTGACCAAAAACAGAAGCCTCCACGACTCGTTATTGTGGACGGCCAGCAGAGAATGACTTCACTATATGCTGTAATTAAAGGCGTTAATGTTGTCCGAGAAAATTATGACAACGAAAAAATTTGCATCGCTTTCAATCCGCTTGAAGAGAGATTTGAGGTGGCTGACGCTGCCATCCGACGCGATAAGGCTTATATCCCGGATATATCGATTCTCTGGAGCGGTGACATAAAAATAACTAAAATAATCAGGGAGCATATAGCAAATCTAAAAACAAGCAGAGACATATCTGAAGATCAGGAATCAGTAATTGAAGATTCAATTCTGAAACTCCAAAGCCTTTTAACTTTCCCCTTTACAGCACTTGAGCTTGCTTCAAACATTTCGGAAGAGGATGTTTCTGATGTGTTCGTTCGAATAAACAGCAAGGGGACGCCACTGAACCAGGCCGACTTCATACTTACCCTAATGTCGGTTTTTTGGGATGAAGGCCGCTCTGAGTTAGAACACTTCTGCCGGTTAGCCAAAAAACCAGCCAAAGGCACGGCTTCACCGTTTAATTATTTTATCGAACCTTCACCTGATCAGCTATTGCGTGTGGATGTTGGTGTGGCTTTCAAGCGTGCTCGTCTAAAATATGTTTATTCAATCCTCCGCGGCAAAGATCTGGAAACAGAAACTTTCAGTGACAAGCGCCGGGTTGAACAATTTGAAGTTTTCAAAAACGCTCAAAAAAGAACCCTAAATCTCCAGTACTGGCATGATTTCATGAACTGCATAAGACAAGCAGGGTTTAGAAGCGGTAAGATGATCAGTTCTCAGAATAATTTTCTATTCTCTTACATCCTGTATTTAATTGGCCGTACCGAATATAAGGTGGCTGAATTCGAACTTCGAAGGTCAATTTCACGCTGGTTTTTTATGTCGAGTGTTACTGGCCGTTTCACCGGCTCGCCGGAATCCGCCATGGAGTTTGACCTGGCACGGTTACGCGACGTCAACACTGCCGATGGCTTTGTTCAAATGCTCAATAAAATCTGCGATATCACACTCACTAATGATTTCTGGGGTGTTTCCTTGCCTAATGATTTGGCGACCTCGTCACCCCGCAGTCCATCGCTGTTTGCGTATCATGCAGCATTGGTTTTATTGGATGCGCGGGCGCTGTTTTCGAAAATCCGGGTTTCAGAGTTGCTCGATCCCGCTATGCAGGCAAATCGTTCGGCGGTGGAACGTCACCATCTGTATCCGAAGGGTTATTTAAGCAAGTTGGGAATTACAGCAACCCGGGATACCAATCAGATCGCTAATTACGCACTTGTAGAGTGGGGAGACAACACTCGAATATCGGATCAAGCGCCCATTGATTACTTGCCGGAAATGAAGGCACGCTTTGACCAAAGTGTGCTTGACCGAATGTATAGACACCATGCCTTACCTGATAATTGGGAACACTTGGAATACCGCGAATTTCTGGAAAAGAGACGCGAACTGATGGCCCAGGTGATCGCTGAAGCCTACGCAACCTTAATCGCTTCCGAGATCGAACAAGATGCAGGGGCTGGGGCTTTTGATTTATCTCAGGTAGTGATAAACGGTGAATCCGAGGCTGTGGAGTTAAAATCCACCATACGAACCAACCTCCATACTGGAACCAAGGATCCTCGTATGGAGCTTGCAGTGCTCAAGACCTTGGCAGGTTTTCTCAATACCAACGGTGGCACATTGATTGTCGGTGTTTCCGATGATGGTAGTCCGGTCGGTATCGAAACCAATGGTTTTCCCAATGAAGATAAAATGGGTTTACACTTGGTGAATATAGTTAAAAGCCGCATGGGCATACAGGCTATGACCAGCCTCCATGCGCATTTTGATG
>Ga0255365_10481_pt1 | contig 10296 bp, 8 predicted proteins | sample ANMaggSeSYBR01J3_FD_182089 | JGI IMG/M metagenome (GOLD analysis project Ga0255365, IMG submission 182089) | Sediment cell enrichment communities from methane seep in Santa Monica Basin, California, United Staets - ANME aggregate JGI... | ecosystem: Environmental > Aquatic > Marine > Cold seeps >... | reverse complement strand
TTTATCTTATCATACCTCGTTCGATTATATGAGTTGCTCTTTCTTTGAACCTTTCCTTTCATGATTTTGGGTCTATTCGGTTATCTCACTTTATTCAGGAGAGCTGAGACAAGAAGTATAAGGAGGCTGGTCATTTTAAGAAGGACGACTGCTGTGCAGGTTTGAACCAGTCCTAAAACCGGTAAAAGCACCACCCCTCCAAGCAGACCACCTATCCATCCGCCGGCAAGATCGGCTCCGTAAAGTAGACCGGCAGTACCGCTGAGATCGGGAGAGCGCTTTAAATATATCTTGTTGGCTAAGGGAAACTGGGCGCCAATGAGAAGACCGGAAAAAAAGGAGAGCACAAGAAAGATTACCCTGAAAAAAGAAAATACCGCCGGACTGTCTAAGTAAGGGGAAAAGAGAAGAAATATTGCCGGAAGAGCCACGGAAAAGAGAATCATGGCAAGTTCTAACCCGATAAAGAAGAAAAAATTCCTCTTAACACTTTTCAAAAGGGAGGTCATGATTAGACTTCCCGCTGCTATCCCCACCATAAAGGCGGCTACTAAAAGTCCTATCTGGTGAAAGACATATCCATAAACTGCCTGAAAGGTATAGATTAGCGCTAAGTCAAATATCATCCCGGCAAAACCGGAAGCCATAATGGCAAAGGGGATGCTTAGCTTTGCAGATATTGTTGGGGCCTTAAAACAGATGATCAAAAAGAGGAGGGTGAATATAGCAAGGGGGATAGACAATAGTTTTAAACTTACCTGTTCAAACCACCTGAACAGCCACTTCATATGGGGAGAAAAGAGAGAATTCCAATAGGCAAGACTATAGAACATCCCAAGGGGAGAAAAATCCTGATTGATCTTTTCAGTGGCGCCTTTTAGGGAAGTAAAGAACCAATCTGACCACCTGGAATCTAATTTGTACTTTATATGAAACGGGGTCAAAAGGCTTACCTCAAGTTCACGTTCATTTAGCCTCTGACTAAGTAAGGTGTGGTTAATTAAAGAAACCCCTTTTGAAGTCGAGGCTAAAAACAGGTTGAAGTCCCCGGGGATAACCCGAACATAGGGATAAACATCTTTAAGGGTAGTAAGGGTACAGGCGTTAAGATCTCCCAATTCCTTGCTTAAGTAAGTGAGAGAACCGGGTGAAACTATAACCAGTATACCTCCTTTCTCAAGTCTTTCCTTAACCAAGGAGAAGAACTCTTTAGAAAAAAGCCTGTTTATCTGTAAGGTTGAAGGGTTAGAGATGCCGACCAGAACCAGGTCGTATTTGTGAGGAGTTCTCTTGATAAAGAACCGGCCATCCAGATATTCGATATTTACTCGAGGATCGGCGAGTTCGGCTCCGGTCAAGGGGGTAGGAAACCTCTGAACAACCTTTAATAGCAAGGGATCGAGTTCAGCATAGTCAACCCTTTCTACCGGGTGTTTTAATATTTCATGGATCAGCCCCCCTGCCCCCCCACCAATAACAAGCACCTTTTTTGGTGAGGGGTGAGAAAACAAAGGTAGATGGACAAACTCCTCCACAAAGGCTATATCCGGAACCGGGGTGGTAATGATAGGAATTCCATCAGAGAAAAAGGTGTATTGTTCACCCCTTTGGGTGACGGTGATGTTTCCGTAGATAGAATTCTGATAATGGACTATCTCCTGTCCTCTCCACTGCCGGCTTATGGAATGATGATGAATCTTATCTGCCTTTGGGCTGAGGATTAAATAGGCACATAAGACCAGGAATACTGCCGATCCGACTGCCAGAGCCTTGCCGATTAAAGATTTACGGAGAGGAGATCCCAGAAGAAGAAGGCACAAGAGGCTGTTCAAAAGCGCTATTCCCAGGGCTATTTGGATGGAATGGAGGTAAGGGACAAGCAAATAGGTAAAAGCAATTGCTCCGAAAATTGTGCCTATGGTCTCATGAACATAGACCCTGCCAATGGAAGATGCTTTGCTTTCTGAAACAAAGTGAAGGGAATATAGCTTACAGCCGAAGGTAAATAACGCTCCATGTGTGATACTCAGGGGAGCAAAAATGAGAAAAGAGGAATATAGAATCGGAATCACCCCCACGCCTTCCCCCGGGATAACTCCTATAAGATCCTTTAATATCCGGGTTGAATAAACCGCCAGGGGTAAACACAGGGAAAAAAAGAGTTGGAGACCAACAAATCCCTCAAGCCTTTTTTTGAGGCGCTCGACCCTTTTCCCCACAAAGAGAGAGCCAAAGGCCTCCAGGATAAGCCAGTTGGCCAGGATAATCCCGATCGCCAGCTCATTGCCTGAAAAGACTACTAAGAACTCTCTCAAAAGCAGGATCTGGACAACAATACCGCTAAAGCCCATTACCAGTATGGCAAAGACAAGGCGTCTTTTCATCTATTTCCAGATCCCGGGAATTTTATAGCCGCAAAACTTGCACTTTCCCTCTGTCAGGTTATTTGCCTCAACCGTAAAATGGATGCGGTGAATTAGCCTCTTCCCGCAATTGGGGCAGAAGGTGGAGTTATGTTTATGGCCGGGGACATTGCCAATGGTTACATATTCTAAGCCCGCTTCTTTGGCAATCTTATAGGCCTGTTCCAACTTTTTTATGGGCGTTGGCGGAAGGTTGGTGAGCTTGTAGGCGGGGAAAAAGCGGGAAAAATGTAAAGGTGTATTTTCTCCCAGATTCTCTTTAATCCAGAGACACATCTTTTTCACATCGTTAGGATTATCATTCAGGGTGGGGATGTGTAAATTTACGATCTCAAGCCATCTTCCTTCTTCTCTGATAATCTTCAATGTCCTCAGTACTGGCTCAAGTTTGGCAGATGAGGTGTCCTGATAGAATTTATTAGTAAAACCCTTTAGATCGATAGTCACCGCATCGGTATATTTGAGGAGTTCCTTTAAGGGCTCGGGATTCATTCCTCCGTTAGAGTGCCAGAGAATCCTTAAGCCCCTCTTTTTGGCGAGCCTGGCAATATCGTAAACATATTCATAGAAACTGGTTGGCTCATTATAGGTAAAAGAGATGGTGGGAATCCTCTTCTTTATGGCTATTTTTACTGCCTCTTCCGGCAAAAGGTCATAGGTATATTCCATCTCCTCAATCGATCTCTGGGAAAGATGCCAGTTCTGACAGAATTTACAGCGAAAATTGCAGCCCGCAGTCCCAAAGCAAAGGATATTTGTTCCAGGAAGCATATGGAGGGATGGCTCTTTTTCAATAGGGTCAACATGTACCGCTGATGGCCTCCCATAGACCAGATTATAGAGCCGGCCATCCATATTCTCTTTGTTGCGGCAGAAACTTCTCTCCCCCTCTTTCAGTATACAGCCACGGAAGCAGACCCCGCACTGAACTATATTGTTGGCAAGCCTTTTATAAAACATTGCCTCTCGTAAAGAGAGTGTATCCCTTTTTGCCCATGACTTTTTGGTCAATGAGTCAAAAAAACCGGGATAGATTCCAAAAGAGGTTAAAAACAGACAGCCTTTTGTTAAAAATGCTCGGCGGGAACCTTTTTCTTTAAGAAATTTTTCCATATTTCCCCCTGGAAGTATCATTGTGTACACTTCGCACGCTAACCCCACAGCCCCGTATAAAGCGGGATCTTTGCTTCCGCTTCGACAAGCTACGGGGAATGCGCTCGCTATCGCGGTTCAACATAATTGTTAAATGTTGAAACCTGATCCGTTTTTCTTTGGGGACTATGAATAACTAATGGTTTTTTCTAACAAAATTTGGCGCCAAAATCAAGCAAGAACCTTTGATAATAAGAAACAGTTGATAATAAAAACCCGCCATGTCACTATTAAGACAAACAAACTACAGGGGGACTTGGAATGGATTATGAAACTTCGGATCTATCGAACGTTTTCCAGGAACTGGGAAGTTCAACTTCCGGTCTGACAGAAGAAGAAGCAGAAAACCGGTTGGAAAAATACGGATTTAACGAACTCGAGGAAAAAAGAAAAATAACAGCCCTTAAAATCCTGGTACGGCAGTTCGCAAACTTCATAGTCTGGGTTTTGTTTGCAGCAGCCATGATCTCTCTGATCGTGGGCGAGGAACTCAATTTCTGGGTCATTTCTTCCATCATAGGGTTTGTCATAGCGCTGGGTTCTGTTCAGGAATACAAAGCAGAAAAAGCGATGGAAGCCCTCAAAAAAATCGTGGAGCCGACAACCACGGTCTTGAAAGATGGTAAAGTACGGGAAATAATGACAAGAATGGTGGTGCCGGGCGATATTTTGTTACTGGAATCAGGGGACAGGATCCCTGCGGATGCCAAGATCTTCGAAGTGGTCGGTCTGAAAGTGGATGAATCTGCACTGACCGGTGAAAGCGTATCTGTTGAGAAGAAAAAAGGCGACCTGATTTTTGCAGGAACGCAGATTGTTCACGGAAAATGTGAGGCTCTGGTAATAGCAACAGGCATGCAAACAAAGTTAGGAATGATCGCAGGAATGATCCAGGAAGCCGAGGAACAGACCCCGCTTCAGGTAAAGATGGCGCAGCTTGCAAAGAGTCTGGCAATCATCGCTCTGGTAGCCTGTGCGCTTACCTTTATCTTAGGACTGCTAACAGGCGCCCCTCTGGAAGGAATGTTGCTGATAGCTTTAGCCCTGGCTGTTGCGGCAGTTCCCGAAGGTCTGCCTCTGACCCTGACCCTGACCCTTGCCTATGGTATGCACCGCATGGCAGGTCATAATGCACTGATCAGGAAAATGTTAGGTGTCGAGACACTGGGATCGACCACGGTGATCTGTACGGATAAAACAGGCACCTTGACCAAAAATGAAATGACAGTAGAAAAGATCTTTGTTGACGGCGGTTTTATAGATACAACCGGTGTGGGTTATGAGCCGGATGGGGATTTTTATGCGGATGGTGAAAAAATCGACGTTTCGGAAAATGATAACCTTGCCATGCTGTTAAGGACTGCTGCCCTGTGCAATAACGCCGTTCTTGAAAAGAGGGGAGGGAAATGGGAAGTCATCGGTGATCCGACAGAAGTATCCTTGATCGTTGCAGCAGCAAAAGCCGGTCTATGGGCAGATGATCTTAAGGATGAATACCGGAAAATAGAGGAAATAGTCTTTACTTCCGAAAGAAAACAGATGACAACAGTCCACAAGAAAGGCGCTGAGCTCATAGCGTTCACCAAAGGCGCTCCCGAAGTTATTTTGAAAAAATGTAAATTCATTGCAAAAAAAGCCGGAATAGAAAAACTTGATGCTGATGAGATTACCGGCATCCTGGAAGCAAACAGCAGTCTTGCAAATTCTGCATTCCGTGTTCTCGGAGTTGCTTACAGAAAAGTTTCCGAACCACTGACTCCTGAAAACATTGAAAAGGATCCGGTCTTTTTGGGATTGATCGCCATGATAGACCCGCCGCGAAAAGAGGTAAAAAAAGCGATCAGCGCCTGTAAAAAAGCCGGAATAAAGGTCGTGATGATAACCGGTGACAATGAAGAAACAGCAAAGGCGGTAGCAAGGAAGGTCGGTTTATTTGATGAGGATCAGAAATTCGAGGATATCGCAGATGAAAAACTCAGAAAAATAACCAAGGATGGAGCCATCACCGGAAGCGAACTGGATGAGCTTGATGAGGGAGAGTTTAAGAGGATCGTTGAAACCATAAACATCTTCGCAAGAACGATGCCTGAACAAAAATTAAGGATCGTCATGGCTTTGCAGGATAAAGGTCATATCGTTGCCATGACAGGTGATGGTGTTAATGATGCTCCTGCCCTGAAGAAAGCGGATATCGGAATAGCAATGGGTATTAAAGGAACAGATGTGGCAAGGGAATCCAGTGTCATGGTGCTGCAGGATGATAATTTTGCAACGATCGTTGAAGCAGTGAAGCAGGGAAGAACTATTTATGAAAATATAGAAAAATTTACCTGTTATCTGATTTCAAGAAATTTTACCGAAGTGATCCTCATCCTTTTGGGGATAACATTACTCGGTTTTGAATTTCTTCCTTTGCTGGCATTGCAAATTTTATTTATCAACATGTTTGATGAGATCATGCCGGCCATAGGCCTGGGGTTAGATCCGATACAAGAAGGGATCATGTCTAAAAATCCAAGAAACCCTGAGGAGCGAATCCTGAAAAAACGAAACCTGATCCTGATTGTCAGTATAGCTGCAATCATGGCTTCGGCATCATTTCTTGTATTTATTCTAAATAACCCGGAGGTCGATATCGGGAAAGCAAGGACACTGACATTTGCCGCTATTGTCAGCATGATATTGTTCATTCCCTTTGCTTTCAGGTCCCTGGAAGAGCCCATCTATAAAATAGGTATTTTAACAAACAAACTGCTCATGGTCGGTGTGCTTGCTACTTTCTTGTTGACATTAGGTGTTATGTACATTCCTTTTTTCCAGAAGATATTCGAGTTCACAACACTGAGTCCGGTAGACTGGATCATTCCACTATCTGCGGCACTGGTTGCTCTGATCTTTGCTGAATTCATAAAAATGATAACCAGGAATATATAGATTTTCAGATAATTAATTTACAAGGATAGAAGGAAAAATCTGAGTAAGTCGTACTGATTTGTACGTCGTCGAAGATTTCGACACTTGAAGGATAACCAAACCCTGGCTTAACCAGGTGCCAATGAAGCGTAGCGGAATTGGCAGTCCAGGTTGAAGCCGTTAAGCGATCCATCTGGTTTACCCTTGGTCATATTTTGTCATGAACTGAATAGCTGTGCCCCGATCCCAGGTTCGAGGTCAATAGCAGGATCTGCCTGGGGTGTCTGCCCCGCACGTCGCGGAACGGATAGAAATGCGATGGGCGTCTGCGCAACACCCTGTTCCTCTTGTCATTTGACGTATTGCTCCTTGATTCTATCAAACTTCATAGCGGACAGGTCAATCGTAACATAGGTGAACTTATTAAGCTGACCGGGTTGAATGCATATCGTCCTGCCGAGTTTTGCATGCCATCGTCCTGTAACTTCAGGAGATTCATGGATATGACCATGGAGCGAAAGCTTTGGCTGATATTTCTCCAAAAAGTTGCAAATCGCCTTTGACCCTACTTCTGCGCCGTGATAACATTTATCCAATCCTATCCTGTAAGGCGGCATGTGGATTATATACACGCTCTTTGCCATATCTCCTGGGCGTACCAGGCGATCAAGTTCCTCCTCTATCGTTGGGAGCGTTTTTGCATGGGCAAACCAGTCATCTATTTCTTGCAATCCATCTGAAGTAGATAACAGTCCTTTTCCGAACTGCCCCTGGAATATATAGTCATCTGTATCCATTCTGCACCTGTCCTTGAGCCGGAATGGATAATCAACTACCCAGTTCATGCCTATGAATTCGTAACCCCCGACTTCAAATTTGCGTTGCGCCAGGCAGACTACAAAGAAATACTTATTACAAGTTTCCTCAAAGAGTTGATCGAAGATTCTAAGGTCGTCGTTTCCCAGGTAGCAGAGATAATAAATCCCGGCGGAGTTGAATCGAGCAAAGTGATTGTCAAGATAGTTGGTAATGAATTCGCCCTGTCTAAATAGTTCATTATCATGTGGCAGCATATCACCGCCATTGATGACTACATTTGCCCGAAAGTCTTTTGCTGCTTCGAATAGCCGCTCATATTTCCACTTGCTTCCGTGCAAGTCTGTTACAAATATCGCTCTCATCCCCGCCATTCCAATTTTTCACCCGGCTTTTTTGCTCTGATTGAATTTCCTTTTTTGTTTATTAAACCTGCTTTTTGCCTGTTTAACAGTTTTGAGTATGAAGGCAGTCATAATCGGACAATACCATAAGTAGCGTAAACAAAAAGACCTTTACCACAAAATGAATAATCATCGTGGCAAAGGTCTCGCTTATTAGATTTTAAGCCTCACAAACCTTCCAATTTTCATCAACCCATAATCCTGTGATCTCCACATTAAGACCGCAGGACTTAACGGTTTTAATCGCGGAAATCAAACAGCTCACCCCAGCCAAACGCCACGACATTCAGGGCAATAATCTATTTCTGATCAGACATTACAAGGTTTACATCGTTGCATGCTGGACACTTCATGTTTTATCTCTTCGTTTTACTGGTTTATCCACCCTCTTCGTTAGCTTTCTCCTCGGCAGACTCAGTATCTTCTTTTTCTTTCTTGCCTTCATCCTCGGATTCGCCGGTGTTGCTGGTCACTTCTCCAATTACCTGCTGTGCTTTATCGACTGACTCCGTCATTAATTCGCCGGCGACTTTTTTCGCTGCTTCTTCTGCCTGTTCGCAGCCACTCAGACCTATCAGTGACAGCAGACATGCCAGTACCAGTATTGATCTACTATAGCGTGTCCCGTAAATCTTGATACTCGCAGAAAGCAACTCGTGACGCATGTTTACTGCCAAAAATCTGAAAAAATAGCATCAAGACTTCCGGTATGCGCTATAAGAGTTCTCATTGTTTATCTCCTTAATTAGAAATTATTTTTTTTACCCCATGTTGCAAACAATAACAATCTTAAATGCGACCATCCACGAAGAGTCATACTGTCTTCGCCTCCGTCTGCGGCGCACAAAAGGCGAAGGGAAAGTCTTATTAAGGAAACCAACCAAGGCGCTACACCGAGAAACCGCACCGCAGTGGCCCCCATGCTACGAAAAAAGAATATAATATCAGCAAACTGTGATATGAAGAATGCAAAGCATTTGACACACATAGCATTGTGATTATAGTAGGTTGCTAATTTTTGAGATTGAGCCGAACATTGCTGAAAAGGCTGGAACGAGTTGTATCCATTCATTATTTATTAAGAACTTAGCGCCCTTCGGGCGGACCTTTTTAACAGGATTAACGGGATTTAAAGGAAAATCCTATCTGTGTTCTTTCCGTGCTGCGTTGACATTGTGATATTTTATTTATATCTGACGGATATGGATAACTATTTTAAAGCAGGAGAAAAACAATTTCGAACAAATCAGCAATAAAAGTTTTTTTATGGTTTTATGACATGGTCTGGAAAATGTTTATTCCGAGGCTTAGATTCAACAAACGTCTTGCTGACGGATATGAGCAGAGGATACTTAAAAAAAAGTTACCAAAAGCGGAACTGTGGATTCAGGCTGCTTCAGTTGGTGAATCATATCTGGCCGTTGAACTAATAAAAAATTTAAAGCCGGAATTTCCAACCAAAATTTTAGTAACTACCAACACTAAACAGGGCTTAGAAATCCTCGAACGATCAATTATAGATATTCTCAAGGAACGCAGAGGAATAAATGTATCTGTAGCGTACTTTCCTTTTGACAAACCGTCCATTATGAAAAAAGCTGCAAACCAGGTCCGCCCTAAAATAATGGTTCTTCTGGAATCTGAAATCTGGCCGGGTCTTTTCTACACATTAAAAAAATATGCTTGCACAACAATTATTATAAATGGAAGAATAACTGAAAAAAGTTTAAAGAGGTATCTTGTCTGGCCTTCATTATGGCGCGCTCTAAGGCCAGATAAAATTTTTGCCATATCTGATGATGATGCAGGTCGATTTGCCAAATTATTTGGTCCTAAAAACCTAACTGTTATGCCAAATATAAAATTCGACCGTTTAGGCTATACAGAAAGCTTTTCCCAGAAAGCAGCCCCCCTTGAAAAAATTATCGCTCCTGACACATACTTAATAATTCTTGGATCTGTCGGACACAAAGAGGAAGCAAAAGTTGAAAAGATTATCCTTGATATACGACGCAGGCAACCCAATACAGTTATTGGTTTGTTTCCAAGACATCTTCAAAGGATAAAACACTGGAAACATACCTTAAGCCGCTTGTCAATCCCTTTTATATTGCGATCAAATGCAAAAACTCTTGTTCCTTCCGGCGCAATCATTTTATGGGATACGTTTGGTGAGCTGAATTTTGCATACAGGCATTCAAATGCCGCTTTTGTAGGCGGAAGTCTTGCGCCTTTAGGTGGACAAAATTTTCTGGAAGCTTTAACTGCCGGAGTTATTCCCGTTATAGGCCCCTACTGGGATAACTTTTACTGGATAGGAAACGAAATAGTAAACCAGGGCCTTGTACGTATTGCTTTGAACTGGAAGCAGGTTGCTGATATTCTGATAGAAAATACAAAGAAGCCGCCTTCACATGAAGATGTGATTAACAAAGCTCTCAAGTATTTAAAAAACCGTCAGGGTGGTACAGCCCATGCTTGCAGCATTATAACAGAAATTCTAAATAAAAAGTAATAGTTCACTTAGGAACGGGGACGAAATAACTTCCATAAGGAACGTGGACGAAATAACTTCCCCAACTATACAT
>Ga0255365_10478_pt1 | contig 10320 bp, 9 predicted proteins | sample ANMaggSeSYBR01J3_FD_182089 | JGI IMG/M metagenome (GOLD analysis project Ga0255365, IMG submission 182089) | Sediment cell enrichment communities from methane seep in Santa Monica Basin, California, United Staets - ANME aggregate JGI... | ecosystem: Environmental > Aquatic > Marine > Cold seeps >... | reverse complement strand
TCGATTCAATCACAAAACACCATCGCCTGTCCGAAGACAGACGCTGCCACCCAGCCGCTGCCATTGCCTTGAATGCCATAGTGCTTTAAGAAGTTATATTTCTACTGGCTGGTTGTTAGTTAAAAAAATCGGCTCTCATCCAAAAAAGTTGGTGATTTTATCAAGGTTTTGCGTACAACACCTTGGAGTTTAACGCTTTATGGCCTCCGGCATGTATGGTACAATACTCCTTGCCGTCATGGGGGATAGCCCAACGCAGGAGTGCGACCTGCCCGCCGTGGCGGTGCCAGCGGCATTGCCGCTTTTTCTCTACCCGCGTTGCGGGCGGCATGGGGTTGGTGTCTTTCTTTGATGCCAACCCTTTGATTATTTATGATTATGCCGGTTGCTGCAATGCGATAAACTCCAGTCCGCAAAGCGGACTGTTCTTGATTTTCTATCAACTTTATTGGAGTTGAACCAAAAAGAAGAACGCGTGGGGTAAGACCCGACTAAGAAGAATCGAACGTCCAACATTCAACGTTCAACGTCCAACTTCGAATCAAAGAAATGTTGAATAAAGAAAAAGAAGAACGCGTGGGGTAAGACCCGACTAAGAAGAATCGAACGTCCAACATTCAACGCTCAACGTTCAACTTCGAATTGAAGAAATATTGAATGAAGAAGACCGCGCAGTGTAAGACCAGTCCTGCAGGACTAATACCATCACTTATGGTTTTTTTATTTATACCCCCTTAGGTTCCGCTGGGATATAGTCGCTGCTGATGGTGTTTATGAGCGTGTACAGCCAGGCCCGCCGCGCCAATAAAACCGGCGTGGCCGCCTAATTCGGCAAAGCAAATATCCATCGGTTCAGGTTTGAGATTCCAAACCATTTCTTCATAAAAACCGCGGACACGATTTATCAGAATATCACCGGCTTTAATCATCCCACCGGTCAGTACGACCATCTCCGGCTCGGTGATATGTCGCATACTCACACAAATCTGGGCCAGAGCACGGGCCGTACCGTCAACAATTTCGTTTGCCAACGAATCACCGGTACCAGCACAATCAAAAACATCCTTACAGGTCAGCATGCCGTTTTTTCGGCGGAGGTCAACCAACTCTGACTCGCATCCCTCATCAAGGGCCTCCATTGCCCGCGCTACCGTAGCCGTGGCTGAGGCATACGCCTCTACGCAACCATTCTGGCCGCAAGTACACTGACGGCCGTCGGTCTGGATAATCATATGTCCCAATTCGCCGGCATTCTCGTCGCTACCGTGGATAAGCTCACCACCAATAACGATACCACCGCCGATACCGGTACCAAGAGTAAATAAAACCATATCATTCACGTCCCGGCCCGCACCCAGCCAGAACTCGCCCCAACAGGCGGAGTTGGCATCGTTTTCCAACAAGGCAGGCAACTCCAGCCTTCGGGACAACTCGGCCCGCAGGAAAAAATTCTTGAATTCCGGCAAATTGCCGAGGTTGATAAGTTTGCCTTGCGACATCGACATCGGCCCCGGTGAACCGATCCCTAAAGCCTTTATTTTATCCGGCGGCACCTGAGCTTGTTTGGCCAGACCGCAACAGGCCTCGGCCACACGCTCGACCAGCGACTGCGGTCCCTCCTGAGCCTTTGTTGGTTCGGCCACATAAGCCACAATCGTTCCTTCTTCGTCCAACAGCCCCATTTCAACATTCGTGCCGCCGAGATCAACACCGAAAAAATATTCATTCGCCATATAACTTAAACCTTTCGTAACATTTTAGGCAAGTGAAGTAACTCAAAGAAAACGTGTAAAATGGAAACCAGCCATACTTTAGCTACCTCAATCGTCCCTACGGGACTAAAATACGCAGGTGAACAGGTTACCCAGCGATAAATCGCTGGGCTATTCTCAATTGTCCCTACGGGACTGTTTTAATCACTTCCGGGGGCTTACGCCCCCGGCTATGCGCTCTTTCGGCCCTTCGGGCCTGATAAAATGGTGCGATACATCGCACCCTACTAAATTTTACATTATGTGGCCAAAGTGTTATTTTACATTATGTGGCTAAAGTGTTACAACTTTTCAGATTTTCCCCAAAGCGGCTTTAACGGAACTGATAATATTGTCCGTCAGGGCTGTGTCGTTCTCCAATGTTACCCACACCCGCGCATCATCAGGATCGTTCCAGATCGGCGAGCGACCGGCGGTACTGTAAAACACATTTTCAGCCCACACCGTACCGCTGACTGCCGAGGGAGGTGTCGATAGTCTCTGCACTGTAACCCGGCAGTTAAAGCGATATTTGTTCCCGCCGAGAGGTGTCAATTTAATACCGACCCGCCGTCGAATCGTCTGCAAACTCGATTCCGACAGCGATGACGCATCGACCACATCGCGCCGCCAAAACTCGAACCATTGCCTGCTCACCATCGGAAACGTGTCAATAACACCCGAACGCAAATCCACCCGGTCAAGCCGAAACCCCCTGTTTTTCAATTCGCTTTTACAAGACTGCCAAAGGATTCCCGCCTCTGCCTCGACAATAACACTTTCTTTCGCGCGATCAACCGGCGCAGAGGCGCAACCACTGAGTAACAGGCTTCCAAAGATTAACCCAGCGGGAAAAAACCTCTTGAGCCTGGGAAAAGCGGCAATTCTTTTGTGTGTGCGATTGTGCATGGAATTTTGGTAAGCGTTCACGCCGTCTACGGGTTGCTCTCTTTCGGCCCTTCGGGCCTAATTAAAGAAATGGTGCGATTTCATCAGCACCCTACTTAAGAATCCGTGAACGGTTACGAATTTTTGTAATCTTGTTCCAGTTGTTTTATGCCGCGGCGGCAGGCCATTCGGGAAATGGTATTAAGCCGCTCGATAAACAGAATACCGTTGAGATGGTCGGTTTCATGCTGAAAAACAGTAGCCATCAGATTAACCACGTCGATGACTAATTCGTTACCGTTAATGTCCAAAGCTTTCATCGTACACGAAGCCGATCTGCGTACTTTGGCACGCACGCCGGGGATCGACAGGCAACCCTCTTCCATCTCGGAACTGCCGAGAAAATTGCTGAGTTCGGGATTAATATAGACTTCGACGTCCTGTCGCTTGCCGGTAACACTGACCACAATAACTCGCAATGAAACCCCCACCTGTGGGGCAGCCAGTCCGATCCCTTCCGAATCGGCCATCAGATCAGCCATTCGTTCCGCCAACCCCTTAATTTCAGGTGTAATCTCCCGGACAGGCTCAGCAACCCTGGACAGAATCGGGTCGGGGTAGGTTACGATACGTAATTTGTTTAGATTTTCCAATTTTATAAGGTCAGCCTGCATAACTACCTATATCCTCACACTGCTGTCTTTCTCACAACTCACCACCTGTTCGAATTATATCACTCATCGGCACACAAAGCCAGTGGATAGGGCTTTTCTGTTGACAAATTATTTTTTTGTGGTAGCCTGACCAGATTATAAGCAGGAAGTAGTATCTCGTGTGCCGACAGTGACTGCCGGAACCCTTGATAGAACAAAGACTTAAGTCAGACACCTTATGCAGCAAGATGATAAAAATTCAGACTCATCTCCGGCAACTCCTCGGCAGGAGACGGCTTATCCAGAGGAGCTTAAAGCCAATGCCCGCGGTTTCTTTACCAAGGCTACCGAGGTGGCTTACACTCTTAACTATGATTACACTATAGAGTTATATCTGGACGGGCTTTCTTTTTGGCCGGATAACATCGAGGAAGGGCACAAGCCCCTGATGGAAATAGCCCTTCGTCGTCAGACCAGCGGCGGCAAGAAATCCGGCTTCGGCGATGGTTCCAAATATAAGAAGGTATCCGGCAAAAACCCCAAGGACGCCATGCTCAAGAATGAGTATCTGCTGAGCAAAGACCCCGGCAACCAGTCTTATCTGACAGGAGCGATCAAGGCCGCCACAGAATGCGAATACCGAGACACCGCTATCTGGATGGCTGACATCCTCTTCGAACATAATATGCATCACAAAAAACCGTCATTTAACACCTATATATTCCTGCGCGATTCCTATGCCAAACTCGATGTCTATAGTCGAGCCTTGCAGGCCTGCCAACTGGCCATGCAAATCAAACCCAAAGATACAACCCTGAAGGATTCGGTGCGTGATCTTTCCGCCCAGACAACCCTCCAACAAGGACGTTACGACGACGATACCGATTTCCGCAGCAGTATCAAGGATCGCGAAAGCCAGGAAAAACTACAGATACAGGAGGCGGTAACACGCTCGGTCGATGTGATGAGGGACGCTATTGAGGAGGCTCGCAAGGAATATGACCTGGAACCGACCGTGCCGGGCAAGATCGACAAACTCGTTGCCACGCTGTGCGATACGGAAAAGGATGAAAATGAAAATGACGCTATCCGCGTGTTGGAAAAGGCATATATCGATCTGAAACAATTTCGTCATAAACAGCGTGCCGGAGAAATCATCGGCAAGCAACAGGCACGGCGAATGCGTAATCTGCGAAAACAGACCAAGAAGGACCCCGATAACAAGCAAACAGCCCAAAAATACAACGAAGCCGTACAGAAACATTTACAAACAGAACTGGCCCATTATAAACTCTGCGTTGAGAACTACCCGACGGACTTACGGATGAAATATGAATATGGCAAACGGCTGATGATGGCCCGAAAATACGACGAGGCGATTCCGCTGTTTCAGGAGGCACGAAGCGATCCCCGTAACCGAACAGAGGCCCTGAGCGGTATCGGAGGCTGTTTTTTCTATAAAAAATGGTACGCCGACGCAGTGGAAACCTTCGAGCAGGCATACGAACTGCTGGAAAACAAGGAAGGCGCCACGGCCAAGGAACTGCTCTATAATCTCGGCCGCTCACACGAAGCCGACGAAAAACCGGAAGACGCCCTGAATTATTATCGCAAAGTAGCTCAGATTGATTATAATTACCGCGACGCGAGGAAACGCGTTGACACACTACGACAGCAACAGAAAAAGAAACATGATAAGGAGTAACTTTTGGCAAATTCGCTATCTTCGAAAAAGCGCATCAGACAGAATGAAAAACGACGAATGAGGAACCGGTCTCGCACAAGCTCAGCGAGGACCCAGATCAAAAAATACCTGGAAATGAGTCAGCAATCGAAGGACATCGGAGCCATCGAGACTGAGCTTCGCATTACCCAGAAAAAGATCGATCAGTTGGCCGCCACCGGTATCATTCACAAAAACAATGCCGCCCATAAAAAATCACAAATGGTCCGGCATCTCAATAACGCCAAAGCCAGGGTTCAATAACCTGACAATACATCTGTCGTATTAGAGTAGTTTTATTATGACGGAAAAAAACTGGGCCGAACGCAGCGCTATCTTCAGCCGGTTTTTCGGTGTTAATATCTCTCATGCGCGCGACAGAGTGGCGACCTGGCTTATTAAGTTGCGCATCAGCCCCGACACTCTGACCATCTGCGGCCTCTTAGTAACGATAGCGGCTGCGGGTTTCCTGGCCGCCGGCGCAGGGGACGCTCCGGGCAGCGGCAGTGGAAAAAGCTGGTGGGGCGTAATAGCGGCTCTGACCTTAATCGGCGCCAGTGCCTTTGATATGCTCGATGGGGCCGTAGCCCGTCTTTGCGGACGGATGACCCGCCGGGGGGCGTTTCTGGATTCCTGCTGCGACCGCTTGGCCGACGGGGCAATCTTCCTGGGGATTATGACCTACTATCTGCGGCACCCGGAAGCGCATAACAGTCGGCTGTTCGCGATATTGTGCATTATCACACTAATTAACGCTCAGTGTATAAGTTATGTCAAGGCCAGGGCTGAAAACTTTATCGAGAGTTGCCCCGTGGGATACTGGCAACGGGGCGAGCGGATGGTTGCGATTCTGCGGGGTCTTTTTTCCGGACACATCGCCACGGTTATGATTCTGTTGGCGGTATCATCGTCATTCACGGTTCTCAGGCGTATGGTTTTTGGCTACCGACAAATTCTCCGCAACGAACAAAACCAGTCATTAACCGACCCAAAGGCCCGGGCCACCGGAATATACCGCCTGGCCCTGTGGCGTTATCGACGCGGCAGTTTGCCCTACGACCTCATTACCGCCGCGAACATCTGTTTCATCCTTTTCGCAGATTTGCAACAAAATCAGTGCATTGCTTTCGTCGCACAAATACTATAGAATACCTTATATGGACGTTTCCAAACAAGTTGATTACTGGAGAATCGGTGGGCAGGAGGACCTGGCGGCAGCGGTGTCGTTGTTGGAAAAAGGACATTTGCGCCACGGACTTTTCTTTGCCCACCTCGCACTGGAAAAACTACTGAAAGCACACGTAACCCGACAAACGAAAGATGTTCCTCCCCGCATCCACAATCTGGCACGCCTGGCCGAAATTGCAAAATTATCAATTAGCTCAGAACAGAGTTCACTTTTAAATGAATTTGGGGTATATCAATTGGAAGGTCGCTATCCTGATTCCGTCGAGTTAAATCTCGATCCGGTTTTTGCTCGCGGGGAAATCTCAAGAGCCGAGGAGCTATTAAATTGCTTGATAAAGCTATTATAACAACTGTACAACATTATCTGGCGACATTGCCTAAGCTGGGGATTCAAGCCCACAGAGCAATCCTTTTCGGCTCATTTGCCCGTGGGGACAATAGCGAATTAAGCGATATCGACCTCATTGTCATAGCACCGGAATTTGATAAAACGTGCGAAATCACTTTAGTAAAAAAACTATGGCAAGCCACTGCTTTCGCTGACAATCGGATAGAACCTATACCATGCGGCGAACGGGAATGGGAGACAGACCAGGGCCGGCCTATACTGGAAATCGCACGCAGAGAAGGCATTGTCATCACTGCCGCATAAATCAATTATGAAACAGGAAACCGAGACCTGGAACAGGACAAATCTTAAGGACCCTCACAAACTGCCGGACAAGCATCGGCTGGTACGGGCTATGTTCTCTGCCATCGCTCGCCGTTACGACCTGCTCAACCATATTTTAAGCCTGAATATGGACCGTAGTTGGCGCAGGCGGGCTGTGGAACTGGCACAACCGAAACCCAATCAGGCGGTACTGGATTTGTGCTGCGGCACCGGCGATCTGGCATTGCAATTCGCCTGTACGGAACCACGTTTAAGTAAAATCGTCGGCGTGGATTTTTCGGAGGAAATGCTGAAAGTCGCCCGGAATAAACAGCAAAAAAAACGACTAAAAAACCAGATATACCGACATAACCTCCCTATAATCAAGTGGTTATGCGCAGACGCCGAAAGCGTCCCGCTGCCGACGGAACAATTTGACTGTGTTACCTGCGCATTTGGAATACGGAACATGCAGAACCTTCCAACAGCACTACGGGAGATGTTTCGCTTACTCAAGCCGCGCGGCAAATTGGTCATTCTGGAGTTTGCCATGCCGCGAAACCGTTTGCTGTCGGCTCTTTATGAATGCTATTTTAGACTTGTCTTACCTTGTCTGGGCGGTATTATCTCTAATGACAAATATGGTGCCTATCGGTATCTGCCGCATTCGGTAATAAACTTCCCGAACGCCCACAAACTGGAGCAGCTTATTAAACAGGCGAATTTCTCCACGGTGCGTATTGAATGCCTGTGTCGGGGCGTCGTATTGGCTATTGTCGCGGATAAGTAAAATATATACTCAATGAATATGGATCAAAATAACGAAATCAGACAACGGCGTTGGTTCACCAACGGAGCGAGCATGGCTCACACCGGCTGGAGCCGGACGGCTCTATGGGTGGTCAATCTGTCGCTTTATGCCCTGCTGAACATGTTTTACCTCCGGGTCAAGACCGGCTTATGGCTGCAACTGGAAGGCCCATACAATACCGAAACACTGATCCCCACGCTTTTATCCCCGTTGAACATCTTCCAGTTTCCCGATTACATTATTGTAACTGCTTTGCTTATGGGGCTGCTGTGTACTGTTCCTATCCTGACAGCCCAACTTTATAATTTTTTCTATGCGATTCCTTTTCTTTTCGCGGTATTTTTTCTGGGTCACAACACTATCCTGACTTTTTGTCTGGCTGTCAGTTGTGCCGCCGTCAGCTTTGAGCCGTTGCGATTTAAATCGAAGTTTGTTGCCGCAATATCAGCCCTGCTGCCGGAGGCGTTGTACTGGGTGTTCTTCAGCGGACCAAACCCTCAGCAAGACGCCCTTCGCTGGGCAGTGCTTTACGCTCCCTGGGCAATTGCCTTGCTTGTCTGCGTTATTCTATTGGGCGTAATACTTGGCCTTGGCCATTTCCTGCGATACCGCCCCGGAGTACTCATGCCGATCTTCGGTTTTCTTTTAGCTGGGACGGTCTGGTATTTCCATTTGAGCATCGGTATGAACGAACGCGATTTTCAGGCTGAGGTGTACCGATACAGTCCCGAACTGGTTGCCGATTTTCAGGACCGCAGCATCAAGGGTTTGCTGGAAGAGGAGCTCGCCCTGCAACAAAGACAGGCTCCCTTTCTCAGTGCGGAGTTATTAACTCGCCAGATAAGAATGGAGTGGCGATGGGCTTTTAATCCCAATGTAAATTCCGTATCCGGCAACAGCATCGAACTGAGCGGATGGAACCCTATGGCCATGGCGCGTGCGGAGGCTTCGCGCTTCATATTCGCTAAAATAAAATCCTCTACTTATATCGATGAGTTTATCAACGACCATCCCAGAACCTCAAGAGAGGCCGACGCCCTGTATTATAAAGCACTAATTGTCGATTTAAAAGTCGATTCGCAAGCTCTGCGGGATGAGGACATGCTCCGCTTTTATGACAACGTACCGAGTGTCCACTCGCAGACAATCTGGAATGATATTATAGAGCGTTTTGGCCAAACGGAAGTGGCTCTTGAGGCCCGCTGGCGGCTGGCTCGCTTACTCGCCGGCGGAAACCCTCAAAAATCAAATCTTGAGTCAACCGTCAAAAGTCTGAAAAACGCCGCAAAAAACAACACCAATGCTGTAAAATCGAGGGAGCAAAATACTTTTGACGCCGGCGTCGATCTTACGAAAAATTTCAATGACGCCCTCAAGTTGCTTCAGCAGGACCGACAGCTATGCCGGCAGTTCATTGCCGGGCGAAAGAAAACTACGAAGCGGTCTTTTTTCTGGAACAGCAGACTGGGCGCGATTTTTACCCCGCCGGCCCCTACCGTCAGCGACGAGGAACTATTATCCCTGAAAGACCGTATTGAAGAGCTTATCCTGCTCATCAGTCCGGAAAACAGAACCTCTCGACAATCGAATGACATACGTTTGGCGAAATTCGTCGGCCTCGATGCCTGTCAATTCAACTATGAGGACAAATTAAAAGAGCTTATGCTCAACGCGCCCAAACCCGATCCACTTGTGGACAACATCGAACTGGCGCAGGCAATGGTCGAAAAGGACCAGGACGACAAAAGGACAAGGCTGACGGACATAATCAAACGCTATCCAAAGCGGGACGCGGGCTTGCAGGCCATGCTGGAGTTGGCCCGGATACTCCTCGAAGATCGCAAGAACAGTGAGTATCGCGCCGACAGGCAGAATCTGCGACAGGAGAGCCTCGAACTACTTAACAACATTATTTCTTCTCGTCCCGATTCTTACCTCGCCCTGAAGGCCAAAAAAATAATTGATGACAATCCTCTTCAATAACTATATTTATGGATAAATGGTACAAAAATGGGCTGGCGTTCGATTGCCAGGCCTGCGGGAACTGCTGTTCGGGGCCGGAGGAGGGGTATATATGGATTAGCTCCGAAGAAATCGGCAAACTGGCTGATTTTCTGAAAATGCCCACTGCCAGGCTCAAAAGCACCTATCTGCGACGGGTAGCCCTGCGTTACAGCATTATCGAAAAACAGCCGAGCAAAGATTGCGTTTTCCTGGCATCCAACGGACAGGGCCAAAAGACGTGCCGGATATATTCCGTCCGTCCTCTGCAATGTCGGACCTGGCCGTTCTGGAAGGAAAATCTCCGCTCCCGCAAAAGCTGGAACGAAGCGGGCCGAAAATGTCCCGGCATAGACAGGGAAAAATGGTTCGACTCTGCCCGCATCGAAGCCATTCGCGACGGTGATTTATCTGCCCCGAAACCAACCAGAACCATTCAGGAGGTGGCTTTGGAATGGATTCTGACTAATATTGATAATCATCCCTGCATTTCAATGCTCGAAAAGTTATATGAAGACATCGACCGGAATTTGGCCCCTGCCCGGCCCACTTGTGATAATTGCGGCAAATGCTGTGATTTCGACCGTTATGGCCATCAGCTTTATGTAACTACCCTGGAAATGCTGTATTTCTGGTCCGGGCTGCGTGGGCAA
>Ga0255365_10477_pt1 | contig 10332 bp, 8 predicted proteins | sample ANMaggSeSYBR01J3_FD_182089 | JGI IMG/M metagenome (GOLD analysis project Ga0255365, IMG submission 182089) | Sediment cell enrichment communities from methane seep in Santa Monica Basin, California, United Staets - ANME aggregate JGI... | ecosystem: Environmental > Aquatic > Marine > Cold seeps >... | reverse complement strand
TTCAGAAAGACGGGTTAAAAGAAGCGAATTCTGAAACACACCACCGCTTAAAACAACCCTTTTTAACCCTGTTTCTTTTCTTATTGTATCACACAGTTCTGAAAAAAGTCTTACAAGTGTTTGATGAAATTTGCTGCTGATCTTACAAATATGAACACCATTTTCAATATCTTTTACAACGCCCCTGATAACAGGCCCGGGCAAAATCCTGTAAACGTCTCCCGAAGTCCATTCATAGTCATAAATTTCGTCTGTCTTTTCACCGGCAGCCATTTCGAGTTCTATGGCTGCCTGCCCTTCAAAATGAACAGTATTTCTTATTCCGCAAATTGCCGCAATTGCGTCAAAAAGACGTCCCAGGCTCGATGTGTCGGGAGAATTTAACTTTTTATCTATCATTTCCGCAATGATCTTTATCTTCTTTTCATCGAATTTATTTAAAAACGGAAGCCGAAAGTTTTTAAGCTCCTGCCCGAAAGCGTCATAAAGATAGCTTACAGCCATTCGCCATGGCTCCTTTATCGCTGCTGTGCCACCAGGCATCGGCACGTAGGATATGTGTGCTTTACGTATGAATTTTTCTTCACCGGCAACAAGAATCTCCCCGCCCCATATGGCTCCATCCGTTCCATAACCTGTCCCGTCAAATGCAAGCCCGATAACATCTCCATTAAGCTTGTTTTCCGCCATGCAGCTCACAATATGGGCATGGTGGTGCTGAATTTGAACTTTTTCTGCCTTGCCCTGCTCCATGGCATACCGGGTGCTCATGTAATCAGGATGAAGATCACAGGCAATAATTTCAGGGTTGATGTCGAGTATCCGCTTCATATGCCTGATCGTAAGCTGGAAGAACTCATATGTTGCAAGATTTTCGAGGTCTCCGATATGCTGACTTAAAAAAGCCCTGTCCTCCTTTGTAAGACAGATTGTATTTTTCAGTTCGGCGCCGCAGGCAAGAATCGGCGGAACCTTTTTTTTAAGAAAAACAGGCGTCGGAATATATCCCCTGGAGCGGCGTATAAACCGCACTGCACCTGCTGATCTTCTTATAATTGAATCATCGCTTCGCAGATATATATCTCTGTTATGAATCATGAAATAATCAGCGATACCTGAAAGTCGTTTGAATGCATCATCATTATCAATGGCTATCGGCTCTTCACTCATATTTCCGCTGGTCATTACCAGTGCGGTAAAATCTTGTCCGGTTAATCCCTGGCTTAAAAGAAGATAATGGAGCGGTGTATAGGGAAGCATTGCACCAAAATATTTGTTTCCCGGTGCAACTTCTTCAGCCAGTGGTTTAAAAACAGGTGTCCCGGGCTGCTTTTTTTTCAGGAGAACGATGGGACGCTGGATTGATGTAAGAAGCGTCTGTTCTTCCGGTTTGATATCGGCGTATCTGCGAATAGATTCTAAATTTACAGACATAACCGCCAGTGGTTTTTCTTCTCGGTGCTTTCGTTTTCTTAAAAGAGTAACAGCATCATTATTCTCCGCATCTGCTGCAAGGTGATAGCCGCCAAGACCCTTTATGGCCAGGATAAATCCCTGTTTTAAAAGAGCTGCAGTTTTTTCAATCGGATTTTCAGTCTCAATTTTCCTGCGGGCATTATCATATAGAGCCACATGAGGCCCGCAAACATCGCAGGCATTCGGCTGTGCATGAAACCTTCTATTTTCCGGGTCATCATATTCGGCCTGGCATCGTTTGCACATTATAAAATGCTTCATAGAAGTTTTCGGCCGGTCATACGGAATATCATCGATAATGGTATAGCGGGGACCGCAGTTTGTACAGTTAATGAATGGATACAGATAACGCCGGTCGGCAGGATCAAAAAGCTCCCGGAGACAATCATCGCAAACAGATACATCCGGTGATATAAGGGCTGATTTACCAGTGGCATTTTTACTTTTTGCAATGGTAAATCCTTTAATATTTTTTACTGCTTCGGGATGAACCGAAATTTTAGTGATGCAGGACAAAGGCGGGTTCTTTTGGGCGAGATCCTGAGAAAAGGACTCAATATTACTTAAGGCTCCCTCGATATAAATAGTCACACCTGTGGAAGTGTTGGCAACATCTCCCTTTAAATTATACTTCTTTGCCAGTTGATAAACAAAGGGTCTGAAACCTACCCCCTGCACAATGCCGCTTGCTTCCAGTCTTCTGGCAACATAATCTTCGGCCATGGTCAATCGCTGTCAATCCTCTTTTCTCTCTCATCCACAAAAGCAGCCGCCTCCTTAAGGATTTTCAACGATTCCATTGCAGCCTTTTCATCAATCTTATGCAGGGCAAAGCCGGCATGAACTATGACATAATCGCCAACTGACGCATCTTCGACAAGGAGCAGACTTGCCGTTCTTATTACACCATCAACATCTATGGTTCCAATGCCGTTTTCAATTTTTGTAATTTTAGATGGGACTGCAAGGCACATTTTTACTTGCTCCTTTTTTATAGGATACACCCAGACGATCGAGCTCTGAGAGAACCATATCAATCACGAGATCAACTTTTTTCTGTATTACCGGCGTTAATTCAATGCTGAGCTTTTCGATATCCTCAGGCTCAACTCCGACTATTACAGTTTCCGGAACTTTATCCAGCGCCTGGCACAAGGTTAATGCTTCGAGAAAATCTACCTGATGAAGCGAGTTCTTAGCCCTTATTCTTTCCGGTATTGCATCACCTTCAAGGCGATACATATCTCCTATATTTCCTTTATTCCTGATGGCATCAACAACGATCAGATGATCCGGTTGCGATATTACACCTAAAAGATTGACTCCCAAAACCCCGCCGTCAACAATAGTCACATTGTCAGGGAATGTATAATTTTTCTGGATTTTTTCTATAACACGCACACCGAATCCCTCATCGGAATAAAGAATGCAGCCTACGCCTAAAATCATGATTTGTTTTGGGTTCATTTTTTTTACCACGGATTTTCACGGAAATTCACTGGAATATATTTAGCGCATGCCTCGGTATTTTGTTAAAAATACGCTGTAGCGGGACTTGTTACGGGCTGCTGGTTGCTCGTTTCTGGTTAAAAACGAGTAGCCAGTGACGAGCAACAAGTAACCAGCAACGAGTACGGAAGGCAAAACAAAAAAGAAAGGCCGGCATTAAAATTTCTTTCAGCCTCCCTGTATCAGGAGGCTGAAAGAAATAAAGTTTTTTATGTAGCCGTTCACAGGTTCAGGGTTAAGGACAAGAATGCAACCTTGAACCCTTGAACCTTTGAACCCGTAAACGGTTACTTTTTTATCAACATACTTTAATCTTATAAACCTCGTTGGAATCAGGGTCTATAATGTGGACACCACATGCGATACATGGATCAAAGGAGTGAACTGTTCGCAGAACCTCAAGAGGCTTTTTAGGATCTGCAATCGGAGTACCGATAAGCGCCTCTTCCACAGGACTCAGCTTCCCTTTTTCGCACCGCGGTCCCAGGTTCCATGTTGAAGGTACCACGTATTGGTAGTTTTTGATCTTTTTATTTTCGATCTCAATCCAGTGACCCAATGATCCCCTTGCAACGTCATTAAGGCCTACGCCCATTCCGCTATCCGGCATTTCCCAAGGCTGGTACGTTTTGGTATCACCTTTTTTCAGGTTTTCAACCAGTTCAAGTACCCATCCCTGAGTAGCCCGGCCGATGGCTATGGTCTCAATGCCTCTTGCTGCTGTTCGCCCAAGGGTTGAGAACAGGTGCTTTGCCTCGATACCGAGTTTATTAATAACGCTTTCAACGATGGGCTTGATGTCTTTGTGGCCCTTGCCGAAAGCAACCAGAACTCTTGCCAAAGGTCCTACCTCACAGGGCTCGCCTTCGTATCGGGGAGCCTTTGACCAGGAATACTTCCCATTGCCGGGCCTGTATTTTGGATTCTCCTTCAGCGGTTTTGTTTCACCTTTAAAGGGGTGTTTCGGATCACCCTTTTCATACCATGCACGGGCGACATGCTCGGTTACTTTTTTCTGATCAGCCATTTTTAAACCGCCAATGTTTTGTTTCATTATCACGCCCCTTGGCATGTAAAGGCTTTCAGGTTCTTCAGCGCTTTGAGGAAGGTCTCCCCATGCAAGAAAATTGGTGCAGCCGCCTATGCCGCCCCAGTCCTTGTAAAAGGATGCAACAGCCAGCAAATCAGGAACATACACGTTTTCAACAAAATCCTGGGTTTCCTTACATATATACAAAAATTCAGCTATACGATCCGGTGTAAGGTCTCTTACGGATGTTATCCCCCCGACTACAAGTGACTGGAGGTGTGGGTTCTTTGCGCCGAATATGGCGTGCATCCGTGCAGCCTTGGCCTGGAGGCGAAGAGCTTCAATATAATGAGCCGCTGCCATAAGATTTGCTTCCGGGGGAAGCTTGTATGCTGAATGACCCCAGTAAGCATTTTCAAAGGGGCCAAGCTGGCCGCTATCTACAAAAGTCTTTAATCTTTGTTTAATACCTTTGAAATATGCTGAACCACCCCAGGGTGCATTACTTACATTATCGGAAAGTGTGGCTGTTTTCTTCGGATCTGCCGAAAGTGCACTGACAATATCAACCCAGTCCAGGGCATGAAGATGATAAAAATGAACAATATGATCATGCTGGAACTGAGCACCATGAAGCAGATTTCTGATTAGACGTGCATTCTTCGGAATCTTTACGCCTACTGCGTCTTCGACTGCCCTCACCGAGGACAGAGCATGTGTGTAAGTTCAGACGCCACAGGAGCGTTGAACAAAATGGTGAGCATCCCTGGGATCTCGTCCCTGAAGGATAAGCTCAATTCCCCTGAACATCTGGCCTGAGCTCCAGGCATTTACAACCTTACCACCTGCGACTTCTACCTCTATGCGAAGGTGGCCTTCTATTCTTGTAATAGGATCTATCGTTATTCTCTTACCCATATTATCTCCTCCCTTTTTTAAAAAGGATTATTAATTTTCAAATGCCCTTGCTACATTTCCTCATAAAAAGGGCTCATCTTGTCCCAGAAATCCGGTTCGCTGCATCCTATGCATGGATGACCCGCTTCAACCGGCCAGCTTGTGCCGTCGTTGAATTTCACAATCGGGCAGTTGTTGTAAGTCTCGGGGCCCCTGCAACCAACCTTGTACAGGCAATAACCCATGGCTGCTTCCTCAGAACCGAATTCTTCAACGAACTCATCCTGTTCAAAATGGGATCTTCTCGGACACTGATCATGAATGGTTTTTCCGTAGGCAAAAAGCGGCCTGCCCAGATCGTCCAGAGCAGGAAGCTTGCCAAGGAGGAGATAGTTTACAACCGTACCGACCAGGTTGATCGGGTTTGTGGGACATCCAGGCAGGTTTACAGTTTTTATCCCAAGAGCATCCCCGATACCTTTATATCCTCCGGGATTCGGTTTTGCAGCCTGAACGCCTCCGTAACTGGAACATGTACCCATGCAGATGGTAGCCAGAGCTTTTGGAACAACGTCCTTTGCAATATCCAGGAACGTCCGGCCTCCGACCTTTCCGTAACCACCATTATATTTAGTGGCAACCGCTCCTTCAACAACACAGATAAATTTACCATTGTATTTTTTAACTGCGTTGTGGAGATTTTCTTCAGCCTGATGCCCTGCTGCCGCCATAATGGTTTCATGATATTCTATGGAAAGAATTTCAAGAACCAGTTCATCGACCCAGGGATACATTGACCTTAAAAGGGCTTCGGAACATCCGGTACATTCAGCAAAATGCAGCCAGATAACCGGTGGGCGCTGCTTAGGCGCTGCAAAAACTTCCGCTACTTGCGGAACAAAGGATGATGAGAGCCCCATTGTTGCTGTGAGGAAGGTACAGTACTTCATGAAGTCTCTTCTCGAAACTCCTTTTTTTTCCAACCTCTCGTAAAAATGTTTTTCCTTTTCCATTGGCACCTCCTTGATGCTGTTAAGGGTTCATAAACCGCCGACAAACACAATAAGGCTGGAAAGCCGGGATGTCTGGAAGATAGAAAGCTTGTCTTTACAATTAGTTATCTTCCAAGCCTCATAGCTCTATAGCTTTGCTGCCTTGTAAAATCGAGTTGGTATCTCAGGTTATTTAATCTTTTAAGAAACCGATGTAGCTAACGGGAATAAATCATTTCTATTGCGAAATGATTAAAAAGTCAAGCTGTAAAACAGCTATGAATCTTATTTAACAACATCACTATCTTCATCCCCTGCAACTTTAATAGAACCTTTTTTTATCGCATTTTTATCCCCAAGTTTTTCTTCAAGATCATCACCAATCAGTTCATCGATATCATCATTATCGTCAACACTCTCTGTTTCATCGATGTCTTCTGAAGGCTCCTGCTCTTTGATCAACAAATCGACGTCATTAAAGGAAAGCTCAATCGGTTGACTGTCTTCTGAACCAAATATATCGATAACTGCCTGCGCTATTTTCTCGGCATAAATGCCCTGAGGATACATATTATTTGTCCTTAATTCAGAAATAAGCGCTTCCTTTCCTTGTGAAATCGCAGATTTAATAATTTTATTATCATATTCTTCTTCACAAAGAAGGGATAACCTTTCTTTATCCAGTTCTGCAAATTCCTTGATGATGAGTTTTTTTTGATCATTTTCTTTTGAAATCAGATATTTTTGTTTCATCCTTTTCACCCTTTTTTATTAATGGTTTGAGCCGATGTCAGCTTTGACGGTCTCGTAAAAAGTCTTTGAATAAACGCCGGATGGCTAAGTAGAAAGTTTCATATACAAGGCGCAGTGATTTTTCAGGGACGAGGCAATACATGTAGTATGCCGAGTGTCTGAAAAATCGCTGCAACGCAGTAGATGGGACTTTTTACGACGCCATCAGCTTTGTTTTCCTGCTGTTTGAAATCACATAAAGATGTTAATGTCAACAGACAAAAGGTTTAGATTAAATTTTTTAGCTCTCTGAAGTTGTTACGATGAGTTACCGGAAAAACAGAAAAATTCCCGGTAAGAAAGATATTGACCTGTTGTTTTTGAAATGTTAAAAATACTAATTCAGACTAAGGAGGGATGGCTGAGTGGTCGAAAGCGGCGGTCTTGAAAACCGTTGAGTGTCACAGCTCCGTGGGTTCGAATCCTACTCCCTCCGCCAGAAAAATCAATGGAATTGATTTTCACTTGTAGCTAATAGACAATAGAATCAAGGAGAGATGGCCGAGCTGGCTGAAGGCGCTCGCCTGCTAAGCGAGTGTGGGGTGAAAATTCCACCGAGGGTTCGAATCCCTCTCTCTCCGCCATTAAAAATTGAAGCCGTTTACGGCTTGAAATTTGAAATTGGAAAGTAGAAATTCGGAAGACCTAATTTCCAATTTCTATTTTCTAATTTCAACGTTCCGTGAACGGCTGCCAAAATCTTTTACTTCGCCGGGACCACCATCTCAATCGCATCCACAGGACATTCAACAGCACAAAAACAACAGGCAATACATGCCCTTTCATTTTCAAGAATGGGATAACTCCTGATGTCTTTATTATCTTTATTATAAGAAAGTTTAAGACAATCTACAGGACATGCTTCAATGCAAATATTACATGACATGCATTTTTCCCTGTTGATTACCGGCTTCTCCCAACGCGATCTGAACCTGATCCTTTTGCAGGTGTTATGAAAAGAATCTTTCACGGATTCCTGGGGACAAATCTTACCGCATGCTCCGCAATCTATGCATAATTTCGGTTCTATAGTATGAATTTTGCCATTTTTTCCCTCAATCGCATCTGTCGGACAAACCTTTTTACAAATACTGCAACCGATACACTTGTCTGTAATCGAATAGGACATTAACCATTCTCCGGATCTAAATCAGGGTAAACGTATTTGGAAAAATAAAATCATCGAATATGAACATCGAACGTCCAACGTCCAACGTCGAATTTTGAATAAGGTATTCTTACAATTTATAAACCGGCGGAGCGGAGCGATTTCATCATTCAATGTTCAACGTTCGATGTTCGACGTTCAAAAACCGCCTTACCCTTGGATTTAAATACCCAGCTTTTTCAAACTTGCATCCGTGGGCTTCCCTGTCTTTGTATCCCAGCCGAACTGCTCCCAGTAATCTCCAACCATCTTTTCAATATCTATGCTTCTGTCCTTATTTGCACCTTCTTTCAGAGGTGGTCTTCCAAGAGCTCTGTCACTCATTTTGTAATCTTTCGGCTCTATTCCATGCTTTACATTGAATAGTTGTCGCAATGTCTGTATGCGCTCTCCGATTTCCATGTACTGGTCAGGCGTTTTTTCCCAGCCGGTGGCCGCGTTGAGCCAGTCAAACAAAGGAAGGCGATTTGCTCCCAGAAAAGCCCCGAACAGGCAACACCCGGCTCCATTAATTACATTCATATATTTACTGCAGGCAGCGGCAGCAACAGCCTTTTCCCTGTCAGGCAGGTATTTGCTGTTTTTAGAATAGATAAATTTTACATCAGGAAGCCCCTTTATTTTTTTCCATAGCTGGAACATTTCATAATAGAGCTGGGAACCTATCGTATGCCTTCCCGGAGTCGGCTCCACACAATTGTGTAGTGCAAAGCCCGGATCATTTCTTCCATCGTGCATAGCCAGTTCCTGTCCACCGGCCTGGATGGCATATTGCATGGAATTTTTTCCGATCTTTTGCGCGGCAATTTTTGAACCGTCTGCAAGAAGGTCTCCTATGCCTTCTCTTTTGACAATCTTTTCAACCAACGCCACAATTGCACTCGAATTTCCCCAGGTAAGATCAAGCCCGCCTGTCTCTTTTTTCGTAATAATACCTTTTTCATAACATTCAAGGGCAAAAGCTACTGTTCCTCCTGCCGATATTGTATCCATACCGGCTCTGTTCAACACTTCGTTAAGATAAAAAATGCTGTCAGGGTCATTATTCATGCACAGCCCGCCAAGGGCGAGAACAGTCTCATATTCCGGTTTATGTGTTTCGGAATATTTACCCTTAATTGAGCATATCCCGCCACAACCTAAAGGACATGAATAACAATGATATTTTACAAACACGCAGTCCGTAAATACATCGGGATTCAGCTGTTTTGATTTTTCAGTCCCGAAATCCTTATTGCTCCCTTTCCAGTTTTTAATGGGAGAATCACCAATCTCAATGGAAATCTGGTTCATGCTTGCAGTACCCCACTTATCGAGCATTGACATATACATCTTGCCATCCATTGCCATCTGAGTGGGAAGGACTCTCATCAAAGTACCGATACGCGCAGACATGATCCCCTTTATAAATTGCGACTGATCTCTTACCGAAGCATTGCAGGCTTTGCTTAATTTTTTTGTCTTATCCGGGCTGTGAGATTTAATCCGTCCGGCGCCACCAAGCACTACCGCTTTTAATTTTTTAGACCCCATCACCGCACCAAGACCGGACCTGGCCGCCATCCTGCCAAGATCATTGGAAATACCGGATATCAGGGAGAGTTTCTCCCCCGCAGGTCCGATACAGGCGACACGCGGTCTTTTGCAACCTGCTTCCTTAATCAGTGCTTTCTCAGTTTCAACCGTATCCATCCCCCAAAATCCGGAGGCATTTTTAATTTCCGCTTTACCTTTATCTATAAAAAGGTAAACCGGCCTTTTGCTTATTCCTTTAAAAAAGATACCATCATATCCGCACCTTTTTATGGACGGTGAAAAGTTACCGCCGCAGTTGGCATCACCCCATCCCCCTGTAAGCGGAGACTTGCCCACAACCATCCACCTGCCGGTAAAAAGGCTTCCGGTACCGGTTAAAAGTCCTGAAAGAAACCCCAGAATATTTTCAGGTCCCAGCGGATCGGCATCAGCAGGTATCCGGCTATAAAGCAGGTATGCACCCAACCCCAAGCCGGACAGGTATTTCTCATACACACTGTCAGGAATTGTTTCTTCCTCAATTTTCCCTGAACTTAAATCAACCCACAAAACCTTGCCCATGTAGCCTTTGTCCATATAGTTCTCCATGTAGTAGCTGATAGCTCACAGCTGATAGCTCATAGTAAAATCCTTTTAACTATCAGCTATAAGCTATGAGCTATCATCTATTTATTTCTAGAATATGTCGGCAGTGCCAGATTTTTATTGTTTAACTCGATATAAGCCGTTTCCCCTGCACGCACTTCTGCCGGAACCTGCCAGGCAACTTTGCATCCGTTGATGGTTGCCGGAAACGTAACAATTATATAGTATTTTCCTGCCTTAACATCAGCAAACCTGAAAGCCCCATCAGAAGTTGTCAGAGTGCTTGCTGCAACATAGCCCGGATTTTCCATCTTTTCTCTGACTCTTTTAAAAAAATGGATATGGGC
>Ga0255365_10457_pt2 | contig 10348 bp, 7 predicted proteins | sample ANMaggSeSYBR01J3_FD_182089 | JGI IMG/M metagenome (GOLD analysis project Ga0255365, IMG submission 182089) | Sediment cell enrichment communities from methane seep in Santa Monica Basin, California, United Staets - ANME aggregate JGI... | ecosystem: Environmental > Aquatic > Marine > Cold seeps >... | reverse complement strand
TGTATCCTTTTTTATATCTATATTAAATGGAATTTACGAATACCAATAAATTAAAAAACCTCATTGTTGTTGGGGATCGTTTATTATTAAAACCTACTAAGCATGATTCCAAGACAAAAGGCGGGCTATTACTACCCGCAGGTTACAAAGAAAAAGAAGAAGTGCAGTCAGGCTATGTGATTAAAGTAGGGCCGGGTTATCCCATACCTTTGCCTGCTGATGACGCGGATGAACCCTGGAAACAGTCGGATGAAAAAATCAAATACATTCCGTTGCAGGCACAGGAAGGCGACCTGGCTATTTTTATGCAAAAAGGTGCAGTTGAAATTATTTTTCCTGGGGTGTATTAAAATTCAAGTACACTTTCGGCACATCAGTTAAGATGAATAACCTCTCGGCCCCGATTTGCTTGGCCAACAACGAAGAAGCAAGGTCTTTATCTATTACGGCATCAATTCCCTGGAGTTTATTTGGGGCCACATAAAAGGCAGGAATCCCTCCCCCACCAACGGCTATCACTATCTGCCCACTGCGTGCAAGCTGTTCAATAGATTTTTTGTTGCTTATTACCAGGGGCCGTGGCGACGCAACCACTTTGCGCCATCCGCCTCTTTTTTTGTCCTCCTTAAACTTAGAAGAAGATTCTTTCATCATCTTTTCTGCTTCTTCTTTTGAATAATATGGCCCTATAGGTTTTGTAGGAGTTTGAAATGCCGGGTCATCTTTATTTACCAACACCTGGGTAATGATGGAAATAATATCACGTTCCATATCATTTGCCTCCAACACATTCCGTAATTGCTGTTCGAGCATATACCCGATAAAACCCTGCGAATAGGCCACACAGATATCCAAAGGCATTGATGGCAGCCCATGAACCTGGGAACCCGCCTGATCAGCAAGTAAAATATTTCCAACCTGTGGGCCGTTGCCGTGGGTAATAACAATATTATAATTACGCTTAAGAAGGTTTAATAGCTGTTTGCTTGCTTCATAAGCATTATTCTCCTGTTCTTCAATGGTTCCCTTTTGGCCTGCCCGCAACAATGCATTGCCTCCAAAAGCCACAACTCCAAGCTTTTTCATTGTCGTATAATTAATTATTCCGCAAATCTATAAATTTTATTAATTTCGAAAATCAATTGCCTTTTTTATTTTATGTATAATTATTAGTTTATGACAGGAATTAAATTTCATATTGGCCTTGTTGGTGGTATTTTAGCTTTTTTTTTCGTTGCAGTTTTTACAAACCTCGACCCTGCTCATCCCGAAGTTTCCTTTACCCTTGCTGTGGCTTTGCTTATGGCTATCTGGTGGATCACCGAAGTGGTACCCCTTGCCATAACGTCTCTTATTCCTATTGTATTTTTCCCGGCATTTGGAATTATGGATGGAAAGGATGTTTCTGCCACCTATTTCAACCACGTGATATTTTTGTTTATCGGTGGGTTTATCGTTGCCCTGGCCATGCAAAAATGGAACCTGCACCGCAGGATAGCCTTAAAAATACTGATGATTACCGGTGTAAGCCCTGGCCGGATATTGCTTGGATTTATGCTGGCTACCTCGTTTCTCTCAATGTGGATATCAAATACCGCCACCACTATGATGATGGTACCAATATTAATTTCAATCATACACAAGCTTGAAGAAATCCTGGGGAAAGTTGAAATTAAACGGTATAGCATCGGGTTATTATTGGGTGTAGCCTATAGCGCCTCTATAGGTGGAATTGCAACCCTCGTTGGCACACCTCCTAATTTGTCATTTGCACGGATTTTTCAGATTATGTTTCCAGGCGCCCCTGAAATATCCTTTGCTTCGTGGTTTATATTTGCTTTCCCGATAAGTGTGTTATTTTTTTGTATCGTTTGGGTTTATCTGTATTTTTTATTCAAGCCTAAAAAAGCAAATTGGAAAAGTATGAAACTTGATGATTTCAGGAAACAATACAAAAACCTGGGCCCGGTTTCATTCGAAGAAAAATCAGTCCTTACTATTTTTATTATGCTTGCGTTACTTTGGTTAACAAGGTCCAATATTCAAATCGGTAATTTTATCGTTCCGGGTTGGTCGTCATTGTTTCCAAAACCCCACTATTTTAATGATGGCACAGTAGCTATTATGGCATCATTAGCGCTTTTCCTTCTCCCGTCGAAAAATAAAAAGAACAGTAGGTTGATGGACTGGGAGTCTGCCAAAAAAATCCCATGGAACATTGTTTTGTTATTTGGCGGCGGTTTTGCACTGGCAAGCGGATTTAAAGAATCGGGTTTATCCATTTGGTTTGGCGGTCAGTTAAGTTTTGTCGGCGACTACCATCCTATATTCGTTATCCTTGTAATTTGTACCCTTATGACCTTTTTAACCGAATTAACATCCAATACCGCTACAACCGAAATGCTTCTCCCGATTTTGGCCGGATTATCCGTATCGGTTGAAATTAACCCGCTGCTTTTTATGTTACCGGCTACATTGTCGGGTTCCATGGCCTTTATGCTTCCTGTTGCAACACCCCCAAATGCAATTGTTTTTGGATCAGGCCGTCTGAAAGTTCTGGATATGGCAAGAAATGGTTTGATCCTAAACTTTATTGGAGTAATAGTAATTACTGTATTTACCTGGTTATTTGCTACACAGATATTTGGAATTGATTTAGGTGAGTTTCCTGCCTGGGCAAATATTAAAAACTGACACTTTTCGGTTTTATTTTATCTGTAATTGCAAGTTATTTCGGGGGATAGCCATTGTGGCTTACTCAGTCTATGTTTATCAATTTGGAAACTTATTTTAACTTTGCAACCAATGAAAAAACAATGGACAAATATAAAGGCCGGATTATTAATTGCTTCGATCTTTAATTTTGTTTTTTGTATTGTTGTAAGAACCATTCTGAAAGAATTAAAAAACCGTATTTTAATTTATCGGAATGATGCCTGACCAAAAGAAAGCTTACCTATTCGCAATCGCAGTAATCCTTTGCTGGTCAACCATGCCAACTGCTTTTAAACTCACTTTGCAATATATTGATTTTATCCAGGTTTTATTCCTCGGGTCTATTGTTTCAACACTGGTTTTCTTTTTTATCATTGTTTTACAAAATAAGACACGTAATCTGAAGTTGATAAAAAAACGAGATTTAGCAAATGCCGCAATAAGGGGATTTTTAAACCCCTTCCTTTATTACCTGGTTCTTCTTAAAGCCTACTCGTTGTTAAAGGCCCAGGAAGCAAGTACCTTAAATTATTTCTGGCCCATTACTTTGGTGCTTTTATCTATTCCTTTGCTTAAACAGAAAATTAGTCGGGTGAGTATTCTGGCGGTGTTTATAAGCTTTATCGGTATTGTAATTATTTCCACCGAAGGAAATATAATCAACCTGCAATTCAGGGAACCTCTGGGTGTAGCCCTCGCAGTGGGAAGCAGCATTATTTGGGCCTTATATTGGATTTTAAATATGAAGGACAAAAACGATGAAATAATAAAGTTGTTCTTAAATTTTATTTTTGGCAGTTTTTATGTTTTTTTGTCCTTCCTGTTTTTCTCGGAAAACAAATCATTCACGCTTCCCGGAATTGGTGGCGCCATTTATATTGGGGTATTCGAAATGGGGATCACCTATTTCTTTTGGCTTAAAGCCCTGAAGTATTCTACGAACACAGCAAGAGTGTCAAACCTGGTTTATATTTCCCCTTTTATTTCTCTGATTATTATTAGCCTGGTTTTAAATGAGAAAATTTTACTGGCTACATTTATAGGATTGGTATTTATTGTAGCAGGTATTATATTGCAATATTTTTCAGGAAAGAGGAAAAACTCTTATGGTTAAGATAAAAACCCGTTGAGGGTTTCAAGCAATTTCGTAGGGCGGATTGGTTTTGAAATATAAAAATCGCAACCGGCCAGAATGCTTTTTTCCTCATCTTCAATCATTGCATATGCTGTAATAGCAATCACCGGTATGGAATCATCATAGCTTTTAATCATACGGGTAGCATCATAACCATTTACTTTTGGCATTCTGATATCCATGAGTACAAGGTCAATTGATTTGTTAGCCTTAACCTTTTCGAAAGCTTCACTTCCGTTGGTAGCTCTTATAATCCTGGCTTTTGTGGTCTGAAGTGTAGCTTTTATCAATTCGTAATTTGAATTTTCGTCTTCGGCCACCAACAAGGTTTTCCCCTTCCAGTTATATCCTTTAAACCTGTTATTTATAATTGGCGGGTCTTTATCGGTCTTTTTCTGATTAATAGAGGGGATAGTGAAATAAAATTGAGAACCTTTTCCGGGTTCAGATTCTACCCAAATAGCACCTCCCATAATTCTGACCAGCTTTTGTGATATGGCAAGGCCAAGGCCGGTACCACCAAAGCTTCTTGTTTGGGAATCATCCAGTTGCCTGAACCTTTCAAAAATTATATCCAGTTTATCAGAAGAAATCCCAATGCCGGTATCTTTAACCCTAAACTCAAGCATCCCTTTCGATTCAGCTTCAAGGGTTTTATATTTTAAATCAATGTTTCCCTGTTCAGTAAATTTTATTGCATTGCCCAAAAGGTTGGTCAGGATTTGTTTTAACCTGAGCGGGTCTGTTTTGCACATGATTGAATCGCTACCGGATGGTAAATTCAAAGTATAGGTTAATTTTGAATTTGTATTTGTTTCGCTAAAGGACTTAAACACTTCCTCAACTAGTTTATTCAGGTTAAATTCTTCAATATTAAAATTTAACTGCCCGGCTTCTATTTTCGAAATATCAATAATATCATCAATCAGGCTAAGTAATAAACTACTACTTTGAAGGATATGTGAGAGGTATTCATCTTTTTTACCAGGATCAATTTCTGCTTCGTTCAGAAGGTTAGAAAAACCAATGATCGAATTCATCGGGGTCCGAATTTCATGCGACATATTTGCAAGGAAAGCTGTTTTCAGCCTATCGGATTCTTCTGCCTTTAATTTTGAATCTTCAAGGTTTTCAATAAATTCCAAACGTTCAGTAATATCTGCAATAACAATTAAAAAAGTTTTATTGTTGCCACTCGCATCATTTATCATCCGACCTGTAATTTCTGCACTGAAGGTAGATTCATCGGGCCGTTTTAATTCGTATTGGTATTTGCTTTGCTGATTCTTTTCAATAGATAGCAAAATATCTTTTGCAATACCCGATGGGGATTTAACCAAACTTTCTAATTTCTTCCCAAGGATTTCACGTTTATTTTTAATATTGAACATCCTGCCAGATGTTTCATTACAATCATTTATGGTGTGACCGGTATCAACTATCAAAATTGAATAAGGTGAAACCTCAAAAATACTGCGAAGCTTTTCTTCATTTTCGGTCAGGGCTTTGTTTATCTTTTTAATAATCTCCTGCGACCGTAAAATTTCGGTGTTTTGTTGGCTTAAAACTTCATTTGATTTGTTCTTTTGACGTAACAACCTCAGAATGATCAGTGCAAAGATTAACACACTAACCAGACCCAGCGCTACTGAATAAATTAGCAGGTTCCTTTTTCTTATTTCCAGTTCCGATTTTTCAAGCGCTAACCTTGTTTTTTCTATTTGTTCGTTTTGCTTGTCGAGCTTGTTTTTTGTTAATAGTTCTTCAATTGAATTTGAATAAGACTGGTCTTTGATAGAATCATCGTACTGGTTAAACAGGATATAATTTACATAGGCTTTTTCGAAATTATTTGTGCGTTGGTAAACTACAGATAAATTTTTATAAATATCTCTAAGAACAATAAATTGATTGTTTTGCTTTGCATTAAGAAGAGCATCATTCAGGTAGAATAAAGCCTGGTTATAATAATCAAGTTCGAGGTAAGCCTGGCCAATGTTATTATTTGTTTCGCTACTTTTAATCCCCAGGCCCTCATACTTTTCATTGGCTGACATATAAAGTTCCAACGCCTTTTTATAGTTGGCCAAATAAAAATAGGTTTGGCCCATGTTGTGGTATGAATTTGCAATTCCCTGCTGATTACCAACCCGTTCTCCAAATTCAATTGACCTCTTGAAATAATCAAGTGCTTTTTCAAGGTTTTGTAGTTCAAGGCTGATCATTCCCAGGTTATTAAGAACAGATTGAACATTTTGGCTATTGCCTAACTCAAGGGAAATATCAAGGGCCTTGCTAAAATATTCAGAAGACTTTTCGAAATTTTTAAGGTCGAAATATATAGATCCAATATTATTGAATGAATTAGCAATTCCGATTGAATCATTTAATTTTATTTTACAATCAAGGGATTTCAAATGATAGTCAATAGATCGTTGAAAATCACCAAGGTTATGGTATATTATTCCGAGGTTGTTCCAAAGTTTTGATTGGCCAAATGAATCGTTTACCAATTTGTAAATGGTCAGGCTTGAATCATAAAAACTAACGACGTTGTTGTAATTCCCTTTGTAATAAGAGATATTACCAAGCAATTTATAAGCTTCGGCGATTTTCTGATTGTTATTGTTGTCTTTAGCGCTTTTCAATGCCAGGCGTGCATACTCCCTTGATGAATCCATTGAAATGGATAAATAAATTTTTGAAAGATGGATTAGCACTTCAACCCGGTTCTCATCACTTGCAATTGGCAATATTTTGAGCAAACTATCAATCTCATTCCGTTTACCTTCCAAATCATATGGCATGGTATGGCCATAAAATGAAATGAGGATAAATACAACCAACCAGATTTTTAATATTTTCTTTTGTAAATGCAAGTTATGTTAATTACTTAATGTTTTACTTTAAATATTTACTTATCTTCTTAATAAGCTCTGCGGGGATAAATGGTTTTGAAATATATTCATCGCAACCCGCTTTTATACTTTTTTCTTTGTCCTCGGTCATTGCATAAGCTGTTAGTGAAACTACCGGTAAATCTTTACGACTTTTTTTAATGATTTCTGTAGCCTCGTAGCCATTCATCTCAGGCATCCTCATGTCCATCAATATCAGATTGACATGTATATTGTTTTTATAAATATTTACAGCCTCCAAACCATTCCTGGCCCAAATAATCTCAGCATTTGTTTTCAATAAGGTGGCTTTGATCAGTTCAAAATTCGATTTTTCATCCTCAGCCACCAATATTGTTTTTCCTGTCCAATCGTTTTCTATCGCAATCTTTTCAGTTTGTTCTTTTGAGTATCTTGGTTTGGCCAGTTTTAAGGGTAATGAAAAATAAAAATTACTTCCTTCATTAATTACTGACTCGACCCATATTGTACCTCCTAATAATTCAACCAAGCGCCTTGAAATGGTTAATCCAAGCCCGGTACCACCATACTCTTTAGTACTCGATTCTTCAGCCTGTCTGAAACGTTCAAAAATTACTTTTAATTTACCGTTGGCAAGTCCAATACCTGTATCCTTTACATAAAATATAATTTGTTTGTTTTCTGCAATTTTATATCCAAATTCAATAGAACCTTTTTCAGTAAATTTAACTGCATTCCCTACTAAATTAGTCATGATCTGCTTAAATCGAAGTGGATCGGTTATGATTGAAAATGAACTATCATTCACCTCTTTATTTAGAGAAATTGATATTTTTTTGTAATCGAGGTTTTTAAGCTGGTTCTGAAAATATTCTGCTAATTCATCAAGTATAAGGTTAACCTGACAAGTTGTATTTACGATTGTAATTTGTTCTGCTTCTATTTTGGCTACATCAATAATGTCTTCAATAAGGTGAAGTAACACCTTGCTGTTATCTCCTATTAATTTGATAAAATCTTTACGGTTTTCAATTGTCAGGTCGGGATCGTTAAGTAATTCACTAAAACCGATAATTGCGTTCATGGGGGTTCGGATTTCATGCGACATATTGGCCAGAAATGCTGTTTTAAGCCGGTCTGCTTCTTCTGCTTTTTCTTTGGCTTTTTTAAGTTCAAATTCAACATTTTTACGGTCGGTAATGTCCATGGCCACGCCCAACAAAGCAATTCCTTTACTTGTAACTGTTTTAAAAGGAATTTTTATAGTCCTGAAAATTCTGGTTTCCCCTTTGAGATTAGTAAACCTTTCTTCATCAATCACTTTAATTTTACCCTTATCCAATACTGAATAATCATCGTTTAAATATTTATCAATCTCTTCTTTATCAGAATGGATGTCCGACTGAAGCCTTCCTTCAATTTCATCAACCCGCAGATGATAAGTATTAGCAAACTCTTTGTTGGCAAGCACATACTTCAGGTTCTTGTCTTTGGCAAAAATCATAACCGGCACATTGTCTATTATTTGCCGTAAAGCGAATTCGCTTTCACGCAGACTGTCATCCGCCATTTTTTGACTAATAGAAGTAATAATCTGCACAGAAACAAACTTCAATAATTCGAGGTCGTTATTATCAAAGGCATTCTCATCTTTATAGTTTTGAATAACGATAGCTCCGATAGTTTCATTTTTTATTCTTAAAGGTACACCCAACCAGACTTTTGCCGGGGTACCTACCATTTCTATTTCTTTCTTGTCAATAAGATCATAAATGTTCTCCAGGTTTAAAAGAAGTGGTTTGTTATGTTTAATCAAGTAACTTGTAAGGGTTTTTTTAGATGGTATTTCCGTAAACCTGTCTTTTTCATCAATGAAATAAGGCATTGTAAGCATACCCCTTTCACGGTCGTACAGGGCGATGTATAAGTTAGTAGTATCAATGATCCGGTTTAACTCAAGCCTGATAACAGTAAACAGTTCATTAAGGTCTTTTGTCGTATTTACTGCATTGCTGATCTTATAAACCACGGATTTGATAAGTTCCTGCCGATGTTGATTTTGTTCCATCTTCCTTTGTATCGTAACATCCCTCGCACTCCCAACTACTCCGATCATTTTCCCTTCATTATCCCACAATGGTGACTTTTGAACATCAAGGTGCAAATATTTTCCTCTCATATTACCATATTCATCGTAACGGTAGGCCTTTTTAGTTTCCATAACGATTTCATCCGAGTCAGGATGGTTCTCACCAAATGAAAACCAGTCAGGTTCTGCCGGATGGGTTATTTTCTCACGGTTAATAAAAAATTCATCAGGTTTACCAACAGGTTCATCTGTATTTCTGGCATTTAGCAAATTTGTACATACCGAACGATTTGCGAAAATATATTCTTTACTCAGGTTTTTAGCCCATATCATATCAGGGACATTATCGGCCATTAACCGGAAAAAGGAATAGAGCGTTTTATATTTCTCTTCACTGGTTTTTATCGATTCCAAGGCCTTCTTGCGGTCGGTTACATCATTGGCAAGGCCCACCGCTACATATCTGCCTTTTAATAAAATTCTTGTAGAAAAAATCTCAATCCACCTTTGCTCACCGTCTTTTTTTACAATCTGAAATTCATAATTTCTGGGTACATCACCGCCTAAGACCCTTCTAAACTCTCTTTCTTTAACAAGTTCTTTATTATCAGGATGAATAAGGTCATAAAATTTGGTTCCTAAAATTTCGTTACGGGAGTAACCTGTAACGTCGGCAACAGCAGGATTAGCATAGATAAAATCACCTTTCTCATCAAAAACATAAATGAGGCTACGGATATTTTGCGAAATAGCCCTGAACATTTCTTCACTGTCCTTTAACTTGTCAATCGCCTTTTTTCTTTCAGTAATGTCGAAAATATATCCGTCGTAACTATTCGCTTTATTTGAACCATTAAATACTGCTGTTGCACTAATAACTACCCAAATCGTGTTATTGTCCTTTCGCTTCATTTGTACTTCAATTCTTTCATCTTTCCTGCTATCCATCAAGCTATCCAGAAACCTGCGTCTTTGCTTTTTATCTACACAAAAATCTTTTACATTCTTATTAATTAATTCTTCCGTCGAATTGTATCCTAATATTTTAGCAAACCAGTTGTTAATATACAGTAGTTGGCCATCAGGTGTACTTTTATACAGCCCGATAGGAACGTTATCCTGAAGCTGCCTGAGTTCTTTTTTATTTTTTTCGAGAACCTGAACAAGCTTATAAATTTCAGTGACATTCTTATAAAATAGCAGTAATCTATGTGAGTCTTCAGGAGTGATAAACACATCGCACCAAAAATTATATTCTTGTTTGTAAAATAGATTTATAATTTGATGAGCCGGCTTTCCCGAATTCTTCACTTCTGATATTATTGAAAAAATAGCAGGGGATAATAAATCTTTTTTTACGAAAGAATATTGTTTTCCTATTCTGGCACCGAATAATGCTTCCTCTTCTTCTGAAGTTTTATCAACATATGTAACAAAGTCATTTATCCCTTTCTTTTCTATGTCTTTATTTTTAAGCACTTTTAGCTCGGATTTAAGATAACTTCCAAGCACCCTGGTAAGGTTTGCAAC
>Ga0255365_10474_pt1 | contig 10352 bp, 5 predicted proteins | sample ANMaggSeSYBR01J3_FD_182089 | JGI IMG/M metagenome (GOLD analysis project Ga0255365, IMG submission 182089) | Sediment cell enrichment communities from methane seep in Santa Monica Basin, California, United Staets - ANME aggregate JGI... | ecosystem: Environmental > Aquatic > Marine > Cold seeps >... | reverse complement strand
AACACATCAACCAGCAAAGCCCCATAAAGGATTACGTTGTTCATACCGACCTTTTCGAAACCATTGATAATACCTTTACTGATGACCAGGTAAAAATCACCCTTCGTAATTGTGGTTATATGGATCCTGAATCCATCGAAGAGTATGAGGAAAGAAACGGGTATCGTGCCATTAAAAAAATTGCAGGGTCAGGCTGGGCCCGTCTGGATATCATTCAAACTGTACTTGATTCGGTATTCCGTGGCCGGGGTGGTGGTGGTTTCCCCACCGGTTTAAAGTGGAAATTTGCCAACAACAATAAGGCTGACGAAAAATATATCATTTGTAATGCTGATGAGGGTGACCCCGGAGCATTTATGGATCGCTCTGTTTTAGAAGGAGATCCACATTCAGTAATCGAAGGAATGATCATTGGTGCCTATGCCATTGAAGCAACCGGAGGTATTATTTATTGCCGTGCAGAGTATCCTTTGGCTATTAAACGTTTGGAGATCGCTATTGTACAAGCCCGTCAAAAAGGCTACCTTGGTAAAAATATTTTAGGGATTCAGGGATTTAATTTTGACGTGTATATCAAAGAGGGAGCTGGAGCTTTTGTTTGTGGTGAAGAAACTGCCTTGATTGCATCTGTAGAAGGTCAACGAGGAATGCCACGTAAACGGCCTCCATTTCCTGCAGCCTCCGGTTTATGGAAAAAACCCACCAATATCAACAATGTTGAAACTTTTGCCAATATTCCCTGGATCATCACCAACGGAGCCAAAGCATATTCCGACTATGGAACAGCAAAAAGTAAAGGCACCAAGGTTTTTGCATTGGCCGGTAAAATAAAACGTTCAGGTTTGGTTGAAGTACCTATGGGCATGAGCATCCGTGATGTGATCTTTAAACTGGGAGGTGGAATTCAGAATGATAAAAAATTCAAGGCAGTACAAATGGGTGGTCCTTCCGGAGGATGTATTCCAGAACACCTTGCAGATATACCAATCGATTATGATTCTGTAAACTCAACCGGGGCAATTATGGGTTCAGGTGGTATGGTTGTGATGGATGAGACCACCTGTATGATAGATGTGGCCAAATTTTTTCTGGATTTCACACAAAAGGAATCCTGTGGAAAATGTACTTTCTGCCGGATCGGGACCAAACGAATGCTTGAGATTTTAACCAGAATCACAGAAGGGGAAGGAAAAGAAGGTGATATAGAAATGCTGGAAGATCTTTCCTATAAAATCAGGGAAAGTTCATTATGTGGTCTCGGACAAACTGCTCCAAACCCAGTGTTGACAACCATCAAATATTTCAGGGATGAGTATGAAGCACATATCAACGATAAAAAATGTCCTGCTAAAGTATGTAAGCCCTTACTGACTTATGAAGTGATTGCTGATAAATGTACCGGATGTACTGTTTGTGCCAAGAACTGTCCGACCGATGCTATTGACGGAGCAAGAAAAGAAATTCATTTTATTCGCCAGGAAGATTGCATCCACTGCGGGTCTTGTTTCACGAAGTGTAAGTTTGATGCAATCAAAGTTTATTAATTATTTTTTGAATTAAAAGAAGCTGAAAATGAGCGATACGTTAAATATCATTCTCAACGGAAAAATTGTACAAGGAATTCAGGGAGAAACCGTTCTTGAACTTGCTCAACGACATGGAATTGAAATTCCTACCCTGTGTCATGATCCAAGATTAGATCCCTACAGTTCCTGCTATGTTTGTGTTGTTGAAATTGAAGGTTACCGGGGATTACCTTCCTCCTGCTCTACTATTATTGTGGAAGGGATGAAGATCACCACAGAAAATGACCGTGTTCAGCAGGCGCGTAAAACTGCACTTGATTTGCTGGTGAGCAATCACTATGCTGATTGTGCAGCTCCGTGTAAACAAACCTGTCCCGCAGGTGTGGATGTTCAGGGATATATTTCCTACATCGAAAAAGGAATGTACCATGAGGCTGTTGGTTTGATCAAAGAAACAAATCCATTACCGGCAGTTTGTGGCCGGGTTTGCGTAAGGCCTTGCGAAGTTGCTTGTCGCAGAAATTTACTGGATGAAGGAGCGCCTGTCGGAATTGATTACTTAAAACGTTTTGCCTCAGACATTGATCTGGAATCCCCGAACAAATGGAAACCGGAAATTAAACCATCAACAGGTAAAAAAGTAGCTGTTATAGGCGCTGGTCCCGGTGGTGTGTCGTGTGGATTTTTTATGCAAAAAGAAGGCCACCAGGTAGATATTTTTGAAGCAGCTCCCAAGCCGGGTGGTTGGTTGCGATATGGTATTCCTGAATACCGGCTCCCGAATGACATTTTGCAAAAGGAAGTAGATAATATCACCGAACTTGGCGTAAATATTTTCTACAATAAAAAATTGGGTGAAAATGTCAGTTTCAAAGATCTCAAGAAAAAATATGACGCTGTAATTCTTACCATCGGCTCACAAAAAGGAACCCTCATCGGATGTGAAGGTGATGATGCAGAAAATGTGTTTTCAGGGATTGACTTCCTGAAAGAGATGGAAATGTCAGGCAAACGATACAATTTCAAAGGGAAAAAAGTTGCTGTTATCGGTGGTGGTAATACTGCTATGGATTGTTGCCGGACATCCATGCGATGTGGCGCTGACATAGTATACATAATCTACCGTCGTACTGAAAAGGAAATGCCCGCCAATCCGATTGAGATCCATGAATCCAAGCTGGAAGGTGTTGAATATTTATTGCTGACAAATCCTACCCGTGTAAATAAAGATAAAGATGGCAAAGTAAAATCCGTGACCTGTCTTAAAATGAAGCTTGGAGAACCGGATGCATCAGGAAGGAGAAGGCCAATTCCGATTGAAGGTTCTGAATTTGACCTGGATGTAGATTATATACTAGCAGCTATTGGTCAGAAAACCAATGTCAATTTTCTGGAAGATATAAACACCAACCTTAATGGTAATGGAGAATTAAAATTGAATCGTTGGGGAGATATTGATGCCAATCCTAAAACATTACAAACCGGAATTCCAAGTGTATTTGCTGCCGGTGATGGTGTTACAGGTCCTGCTACATTAATTCAAGCTATTGGCCAGGCCAAAATTGCATCCTATAGTTGTCATCAGTTTTTGATGGGTGATACTGTAGCTCCTGCCAAAGAAGAATTTCTTAGTAAACGGGATAATTTCAAAAAACAAGTACCGGAAGATTACGAAGGATTTTTCGAAAAACAATTACGCGAGGAAATGCCAACCCTCGATCCGAAAAAAAGGTCGAACTTTAAGGAAGTTGAACTGGGCTATGATAGTGAAGAAGTTGCCAAACACGAAACACAACGTTGCCTTGAATGTGGTTGTACAGAATATTTTACCTGTGACCTGAAAAAACACAGTACCGAATATAATGCTGAACAGGGCAAATACACAGGAGAGTTCAAGGAGTATGAGGTTGATTTCAGACATCCGTTCATTGAGATTGATAATAACAAATGTATCCTTTGCTCGCGATGTGTTAGGATTTGCCGGGATGTTGTGGGAGCCAATGCCCTGGGTTTGGTGAACAGGGGATTTGAAACTTATGTTGCTCCAAGTATGGGTGATAAACTTCAGGATACCAATTGTGAATCCTGTGGATTATGTATATCCACCTGTCCTACCGGCGCCATAACAGAAAACTTTCCATTTAAACCAGGTCCGGTAAAATTAGAACCGGCGGAAACCATTTGTAATTATTGTTCCATTGGCTGTACCATCAACTTAAATCATAAAAACGGATTTGTGATGAGTACAACCGGTAAAGACGGAATGATCAACAAAGATGGCAATTTATGCCGCTTCCCGAAATTTGGATACAATTACCTGAATGATACCACACGGATTACCAAACCTTTGCTCAAAATTAATGGTCGTTTTGAAGAGATCACTTTTGAAAAAGCATTCAAGTTAATTACTGACCAGATTAAAGAGGTAAAACCGGATGACAATGTATTTTTTGCAGGCGCTCGCCTGACTAACGAAGAAATGTACCTCATCCAGAAACTGGCACGTGGTGGAGCCAAAACAAATAATGTAACCAGCTTTCATTATTTAAACCGGGGTGATGGGTATATTTCAAACTCATCGGCTAATGTTCCATTTGATCAGTTGAAAGAAGCAAGTAAGATTTACCTGATCGGTTCAGAGATCAACATGGATAATGCAGTTGCCGGATTTATGGTAAACAATGCACAGAAAAAGTTCAAAGTCCCTGTTGATTTGATCACCATTCATAAAAACAGCCCGATGAAACACAAGGCTAATAAAGTGATGAAGGTAAAATCTTACTATCATTTTATCAAGGCTGTTAATTATTACCTGGTGGCCAACGAATTTGAAAATGGCCTGTTCATTAAGGATAATTGTGAAGGCTACGAAAAATATAAAAAGAAATTGCTAAAGGAAAACTTCGTTGACCTGGTTGAAAAATCAGGTGTTCAGTTTATGGATCAGGTGATTGAATTCGCTAAAGAATTCAATAATGAAATGAATGCTGTTATCATTTACTCAGAAAAAGAGATTTGTGCACAGGCTTCCTTTGAAATGAAAAACCTGGCGATGGTTACCGGTAAATTGGGTAAAACAGCCAACGGCCTTATCTCCCTCAAAGAGAAAAACAATTCCCAGGGTTTATTTGATATGGGTATTTGCCCTAAAGTTGGTGTAGGATCACAAGCCATTCAATCAAAAGAACTCCAGCAGAAAATGAAAGAAAAGTGGGGTGTAAAAAGCCTGCCTAAAACGGTTAATGAAAGTCAGTTTGATTCACTTGAAAAAGGTATCCTTAAAAATATATTCATCTTTGGTGAAGATCCATTGGGATGTGCCCAAAATAAAGTAAAAGTTGCAGGATGGTTATCCATAGCCGAATTTGTAGTTGTTCAGGATTATTTTATGACCGATACGGCTAAACAGGCTGATTTGATTTTACCGGCATCATTCCCAACTGAAATGGGAGGTAGTTTTACAAATACGCAAAAGGTCATCCAGGAATTTGGTGAAGTATTGGATTCTAAAATAGAAAAGAATTCTATTGAGCAAATAATTGGGTTGTTGAGCAAATTTAAATTAAATGGCCCGGAGTCTGTGCAGGATGTAATGATGGAAGCATTCGCATTACTAACTGCTAAGGAACAGAAAGAAAAGCTTCAATTCAATTATACCGATTACAAAAGCTGTCACCGGTTATTTGATTATGGTTGTGATGTGATCATAAAACGATTTGAAGAACATTTTGAGAAATCATTGAAAAAATAAAAATATAACCGCAAAGGGCGCTGAGTCATGCGCAAAGTCTCGCAAAGTTAGTATACTCTGCGTTACACTGCGCTAAACATTGCGTTACACTGCGGTTCAATAATTTATTACTATGAATAAAATTGAAACAGTAAACGAAATACTGGATTTTGCCATTATTGAAGAACAAATGGCTGTTGATTTTTACAGTGAATTAGCCGACGTCGCCAAAACAGATGACATGCGCCAGGTATTTATAGAGTTCGCTGAAGAAGAGATCAAGCACAAACAACGTTTACTAAAGATCAAGGAAGAAGGATTTTACACCCTCGAAAAGGAACAAATTACCGACCTGAAGATCAGCGATTACATAGTAAACGTAAAACCCACCCCCGGCATGACCTATGAAGATGCCCTCATCCTGGCAATGAAAAAAGAAAAGGCTGCATTTAAACTATACAATGCCCTCGCTGACCGTGCTCCCACTGCAGAACTAAAAGACCTATTCCTCGGACTGGCCCAGGAAGAAAGCAAACATAAACTCCGCTTTGAGATTGAATATGATGAGTATGTATTGAGGGAGAATTAATACTTTCTAAAAATTGATTAATTATCAAGATATTGTATTCTATAGTTAGACTATTAAACTGATTCCTTTTCTGGTTTTATTTTTGAATAACTATATAATAGTAACAGTACCAAAATAAATATTAATCCTGGAATTAACCAATATTTAAACTCTAAACTGGTTGGTTTCATTATAAAAACCCAACCATTTACTGCAATAATTATTGATAGGATTCCTCCAAACACTTTCAATTTTGAAATGCCTGAATTTTCAGCGATTTTAATTAGGTTATTTCTTCCTATTATTAATAATCCTATAAATAAAATAATATTTATTATCGCCCATTGGAACATAAAACTTTTTTTACTTGAGTAATACCAAAGTAAATTGCCATTAAAATATGATATGGTAATATCTTTGATAAGATTATCTATGTATATAGAATCTATGTGGAAATATTGATATCCAGAATCAATAACATATAATGTGGAATCACTTTCAAGGATCATATTATCAGATCTTCGTAGAAATGCTTTATCTCTAAGATTTGAAAGGTCTGCATTCTGTTCCCATGTCGGATACAAAGATGGATCTTTCTTCTTTTCACTTTCTTGCTTTTTCTCAACAATTTCTTTAGCTAATGGATTCAATTTAGGATGAAGTAATGATTGACGAAAAAATTCAGATTTTTCAATAAGTTTCCATCTTTCTGTGTCAAAATAATCTTGGCTAATCTCATTTATTTTGCTTAGATATCGATTAAAGTTATTTTCTGCATTAAGGATTAAGATGCCATTTAAAATGATTTTGGATTCTTCACTTAAACTATCAATTTCATTTGGTATCCAACTAATCTTAAACATACTTTTCCAGAATGTCAGGATTCCTTTATTATCTTCAAAATGAACAAATTTATATGGGTTTGTTATAATGATTAAGGATTCTCCAAAAATAATATATGGATTTTTCTCACCTATAAGTATTTGAGTCTTTATATCTTGATATTGTCTTTTTTGCCTTTATAATATCTAAATTTCGTGAAGAATAATCAATGTCATGCAATCCAAATTCAGGGTTATTAACATCGAATAGTTTTTTAAAAAACCCCAATTGTACAGGAGCATTAATACAATCAACAACAAAACGACTTTTAGTTGATGGATAGATATAAAGAAGTGATTCATCAAATGCTGAAATTATATATCTGGCACTTATTTCTTTGTTTGCAGAAAATAAAAAGGAATCTTGAAAGATAGGTTCAATTTGTTTTAGATATTTTCGATACTTAAAAATGACCTCTTCGGTATAAAGTTTTGTCTGATTGATCTCTTCAGAAAAATCAACATTAGCTGTCTCCAATCTTTCCATACTTGATTGAAGTATCGTTTGATCAAATTCGAATTTTCTGACAGGTTTTTCGCACTGATAGAAAAATAGTAATGTAAAAACAAAGGAGAATATTAAAACAAACTTTTTAATCATTTTTACAATTATTATACAGGGACAGAAATCAAAATAGAAAGTGTTTAATTTAGCTCCAAAAGCAGTAAAGGATTTCGTTTAGACATAGATCAGGTCTTTTTCAATTTCCTTAAAATATTTTGGCTTAATTCCATTTCTGGATACAAGATCAACTTTATGATTCAGGATTTTCTCTAAAGTATCTGCCAGATCTATAAATTCCATTCCTACCGGTTCATTAAAATCCACCAAAATATCAATATCGCTGTTTTCCTGGAAATCATCCCTTACAGCAGAACCAAACAATCCAATACTTTTTATTGGATACTGGGAGAACAATATGTCTTTGTTTTGTTCTAATACTTTATAAATATTATGTTTACCAATCATATTAATTTATAGTTGGATAACAAATATACATCTATTTTGGTAATTTGGATCAAGAGTTATAGAACATAAATAACCCAATCGGTTTCAAGCCTGCCTGACGGCGAGGCAGGCGTCCACGCTTGAAGAATTTTCAGGCTACAATCTTTGAGCGTGGACGCTCAAAGCCGAGAAGTAGTAATATGTTAATCTATCGATTTATAATAACTTTCTTCACAAACTGCTGCTGTTTATTATCAAATTTTAGATAATAAATACCCTCTTCAAAATTGCAAACATCAACAGAAAAGTGAGAAGTGTTAATTTTCCAATGAAATAATTTTATACCAAGGTTATTGACAATTAACAGTTCGTATCCTTTTGCATCGTTGATATAAATATTACCCCTTACAGGATTAGGGAATATGGAAATATTGTTTATCCTTTTTTCTAATTGTCCTGTCACAATATCAACAACAACTATCCAGTCTTTTTCATCCCCGTTTTGGGCAACCACCTCGTAAGTAACCGGATTGGTAAAATCGTTTGCTGTAACACCACTTGTCTGTTCAATTCCATCAACATAAGCAATTGCACAATTGGAAATATTAAATGTTGCTATCAAATTTTCAAGGCTCAAATATGCAGGAAAAACAAGATAAACCGAATCTCCTGAAATCTGACCAATAACATCCTCTTCCAGGAAAGGATTGTTATCTGCTTCAAATGAAAAGGAATTGATGTCGTTCAAATAATCGGGCAGTACTGTTACCGTTGTTGAAGCGGAATCGCTCTCCTGGCAAACGTCATAAAATGTAACCGTGTAGGTTGTTGTTACTTCAGGGCTAACCGTAATGGTATCAGTGGTAAAAAAGCCAGGTTCCCATAAATAGGTATAAGGTGGAAAACCATTGTAAACTGTAACCCAAAGGTCAACTTCCTGACCACTGCATATCATCGTATTGGGACTTATTTCAGTAATCATATCCACATAATCCAAAATTGTAATAATCACGGTATCGTACCTGACAATACATCCAAGGGTATTTTCAATGATCAACTCTATGGTTTCATCATTCTCTAGAATACCATCATGATAAGCATTTATGTGAAAACTAACCGAATCCATACCTTCTTCAAAAACTATGGCGTTGGGAATTACTTCATAATCACTGCCATTTATTGCTGTACCACCAATATCAAGATCAATTATTACCGGAGAGTATTCAGGACCTGGTAAGCGAAAAGTTATATCAGCTTCAACACATCCTTCAACAACATAACTGGAAATTCCTTGCGGAGAAAGCATGGTTTCAACTTCTATTTCCGGGATTTCTATACTATTCTCTGCAATAGCAAAACCACTATCATATATAGCATCTCCTGCATCAAATATTTCGAATGAAATGTGGTACTCTTCGCAAGGTACTACCAAAAGCCATGCTGTAAGTACAGTTGTAAAACCATCATATTCAAGTGTAAGACCAAACGTGTTATCACTATAATATTCACAGTTGGTACACGGACCGGTTGGAATTACTCCCGCAGGAGCATATCCATTATTAACATTATTAATTGCTACATTTACATTGACTGTCCCGGGTACAATGGCGATATTTTTATTATTATAAATCCCACCCATTGGATCAGGCCCACTTACTAAAAATTCAAAAAAATCAGTAAATGTTGATCCAACCCATTCATTGTATTCTTCCGAACCGAAAACATACTTTAATCGAAGGGTATCAGACTCAGGTATAAAATCAAAATCAAGTATTGCAGGATCATAAGTATTTGGATTCCATGGAGGTCCTGTTAATCCAAAGTTGGTGGAGGTACTAGGGCTAAAGTTAGGACCTTGGAGATCTGTCGCTAATCCAGTTGATAAAATAATCCCGCTTTCAATTCCAAGGTTTGTTGAGCTTCCATTTGTAAAAATACCTTTTGCCAATTCAGCACCCTGAAATTGCACATTAAAATATTGTACACCCTCGCCAAAAATATTTTCTACCATGTCGATAGGTGTAATTTCAGGGCCGCTTGAAATGATAATCTGGCCTTGGATTAAATTAAAAGTAGCAAGAAAAGTGAACAAAATTTGAACCCCGGAAATGACAGATAGTTTTTTCATCTTCTGGATATTTTCACAACAAGTCAAGCAAATATAATATTTATTTTTTTGTTTTACGCTTTTCTTTCTTTGTTTCCTGTTTTTCTTTTTTAGTCGCTTCACGTTGCTCTTTCTTTTCAGCTTTACGGTTTTTATCGGCAATAGGAGCAACTGTTGAAATGATACCTGTTTTTACGCTATTCCATAAAAAATTTACAATGGCTTTATCTTTCCGGCGCTCAAAATGAATGATGCCGGTTCGGAATTTTTTATCTTCCGGGAGATTGTGTGAATGAATCAGTTCATTTGCTAAAACAGAGATGATTCCTGATTTTTTCTCCTGATCCTTTTGTTTGAGGACTTCTACTTTCATATTTTCATAAATCAGTTTAAGTTCACCATGAGAAACATCATCGGTGGCAGTAAAGTTAAAAGCTACGCTTCTCACATCCCCTGATTCAATTTTTGCCGGCATCAGGCTTTCTACCATTGGGTTAAACTCCACGGCAGATATGGCTTCCAGGTTACCCTTAGCTACAAAATAATCGTCGTTACGGTTTAAATAAAAATCCAGGTTAGCATGCAATTGGC
>Ga0255365_10473_pt1 | contig 10356 bp, 7 predicted proteins | sample ANMaggSeSYBR01J3_FD_182089 | JGI IMG/M metagenome (GOLD analysis project Ga0255365, IMG submission 182089) | Sediment cell enrichment communities from methane seep in Santa Monica Basin, California, United Staets - ANME aggregate JGI... | ecosystem: Environmental > Aquatic > Marine > Cold seeps >... | reverse complement strand
TAAATCAAAAATTGTTGCCGCACCAGGTGGATTAACGTATTCTTCGGCTCCTATCTTTTCAGAGATACTAAGTGCCCAGTCACCTGGTTCAACTATGGACTCCAGTTCCAATTGCATCTCGGAGAAGTATTCATATTCAAATGGGATTCCAAGGTAGAGACAGACCTTTTCTAAGATAACCACATTCAGCCTTGAGATCGAACGCTCTTCTATCGCTAAACACTCCTCAACCAACCGGAAGGTCTCACGAAAATATGGGGCTTTCTTTTTATAGTGCCGGTTTTGACCTAAAATGCGCTGGTACCACATGGGATTCTTGCCGATCTCGATGTCTCTGATTACAGTTTCCCGACTGTGTTTTTTAAGTGGTACTACAATATACTGCCACCCCTGCTCTGGATGGAGAATACGGTTGCGGTTCACCCATCCGTGCCTTATATACTGTACCTTGTCGAAGACAATCCACCGATCCGAGTAGTTGATGAGATCAAAATACCCGAGGTAAGGGAAAAAATATGGCTGCATAATTCCAAGCTTCATAATTCCTACGGCAAACGCAAACGTAAGGATTCTGCGTTATCATAAATAAAGTTTATAAGCTCACAGGTGACGCGGACGTCTTGGAGTGAAACCGCCTGCCCTGAACTAAGTTGCATTACACACTCGCAAAGCATGTCAGTAGTGGGCAATGCATCTACGACATTGGGGTAGCTCCCTTTATACGGCATACAACGGTGCATACCGGGTGCAAAATACCGTCGTGCAAGAACGTTTTCGGCTTCCAGCAACCGTATCAGTTGATCTCTTGTCAACCCAAAGACCTGGCTGTCAATTTCGAGCACTACATATTGATAGTTATGCTTTTCACCGGAAACCGGTTGAAGAATACGGATACCTGGAATATTGCCAAGTAGCTCTGTATAGAGTTCAAATCTTGCTTTATTTGCTGTTATGATAGCAGGATAGTCATCAAAACTTAGCAGGCCCATTGCTGCCTGAGCTTCTGAAAATCGTCCATTACCATTTATAGGAATGTCTACACTTATGCGGCGACCGTAGCTGCTACGCAGGTTGCGTAGCCGTTCGGCAATATCATCATCGTTGGTGCAGACACAACCGCCCTCAGCGGTATTGAATACATTGGTTGCGTGAAAAGAAAAAACTTCCAATGCACCATGACAGCCGGCTTTCTCGCCCTTTCGTGTGCATCCGAATGCGTGTGCGGCATCATAATATACCGAAATTCCCTTTCGCTGTGCCAACTCTTCAAGAGCCTCCGCGTTGCAAAGGTTCCCCCATAGATGTACAGGCAAAATTGCACTTACATCTGGGTCATCCAATAAGGGAGCAACCAGTTCCGGTGTTAACACATGCGTTTGCGGGTCAACATCACAAAACAACGGCTCAACTCCGGCCCAGGTAAGGGACTGCACAGTTGCTGCAAAGGTGAATGCCGGAACAATGACTTTACCTGTTAGGTTCAGTGCTTTGGCAGCAAGCATCAATGCTATAGTGCCGTTGGTCATTGTTACAACATGGCGAACACCAAAAAACTCGGCTAAACGGTCTTCCAACTCCTGCGCTAACGGGCCGTGATTGGTATAATAACGACGGGCAAAAACATCACGGAATGCGTTCTCAAAATGTTCCCATTTTGGCAAATTCATTTGCCCAACATGTAACGGGGTTGAAAATTGTGCTTTTCCACCCAGAAAAGCTAAACATTCGATACCGTCGTCTTTCATGAGTTATCCTCCTTAATACGTCTGTTGATTTCTTCAGCATGTTGTTGCATAAAGATCAGAAGCTTTCCCATAACAGCAATGTCTTTTTCACTAACAAAATCACCGGAAGGCAGCAGAATGTATTGTGTGGTAAGCTTTTCAGTTGCGCTCAAGTCGGTATTGCATACAGTTAATAATTTGCTGGACGACTCATGCAAAGGAGGATTATAGTAAGGACGAGCAAGCATATTTTCTGCATGAAGAATGTGTAATGTATTTTCTCGGGACAACGGCCAGGAATCTTCACAGCGGACTAAAACATTTTTATACCCACGAGGCTCCGTATCGCTGTACAGCAGCAGGGTCAAAGATGGCAGATCTGCTAACGTTTGCTGCCAGGCATAGTGACGCGCACGGTTTTGCGAGATGTGCGCAGGAAGAATGTCAATACAGGCCAAGGCCATAGCAGCGTGCAACTCGTTAAGCTTGGCATTAAGGCCGAGCCGCACAATATTGTCCTTTCCGGCAAAGCCGAAGCCTCGTACGCAGCGCAGTTCTTCAGCCAGACTGTCATCATCAGTAGTTACATAGCCCCCTTCGAATGCATTAAGTTGTTTGCTGGCATGAAGGGAAAATACCTCAGCTTTCCCGAAGCTTCCCACCATCTTGCCTTTATGTTCTGCATATGCTGCTTCTACAGCATCAAAAAGCAGGGGGATGCTGTGTTCCTGAGCCAGTACCTCTAGTCCGTCGATATCGCAAAGGTTTGTGATGGGATGTACGCCCAGAATCAGAGCTGTTTTTTCATTGACGGCATTTGCTGCTGTCTTGGCAGTCATACCCAGAGAAACTACGTCCACATCACAAAAGTGCGGAACGAGACCAGCCCATGCTGCAATGTCAGCCATGCGGCGGTAGGTGAGAGAGGGCATAACAACTTCCGTTTTATCAGGAAGGGCACAAGACCGCATTGCCATCATCAACGCCATAAAACCACTGCAAAAAGCAATACAATGTCGTGTCCCATGCAGCAGGGAAAAGCGTTCTTCCATTTGCCGCACGAGCACACCATTGTTCGTGAATTGTTTAGCATCATAGATAGTTTTGGCATATTCCAAAAACCGTTCAATGTCCGGGCGTAACAGGTTTGAAATGGGGCGTAAACTATCAAAAGCAGGCTGTCCACCAAATAACGCTAATTCGTTAATTGAGTGCTTCATTGTCTCTGGCTACTCCTTTCAGAGCTGCAACGGCGAGATAAAATGACATCATAGCGATAATGAATCGCATAGAAATCGGTTGGCATAGTATAAAAGCTCACATCCCATCCAGTGGCAAAGAGCAGTTCTGTTATCTCTTCCTTGCTGCGCCAAATGCCTATAGGGGAGGTGCTGTCATCCAGAAGACCTCTGAAATCTGTTCCTTCTTCATAAAAAAGATGAGCTCGCTCTTTGTCAGGCAAGTTGCCTATATATAAGGTTTTGATATGTAAAAAACGCTCGGAAAGCTGGCGCAAAACATGTTCGGCATCTGCAAAAGTTAAATACGAGAAACACCCGTAACATAGAGCTTTGGTAAAACGGGCTGGCTCCGCTTCCATGTCCACATAGCTGGCCGCATCAGACTCCTCAAAAGCAAAAAACGGCGGGTTTTCAAAATTGGCTTTTGCTACTGAAATAAGATACTCGGAAAAGTCAATCCCGAGCACCTGAGAACAATCGTTAAAAAAATAACGAGAAAGGGCACCGTTTCCACAACCAATATCCAACAGAACATCTTCATGGTTTAAGGATAGCCCGTTTCTGACAGCTTCAACAATCATATCTATCTGGTTCTGAGAAACAGGTACACCTTTAACAGTACGCTTGACCTGCCCCCAAAAGTCATCAGGAGCACAGGTCTTGGGGTATTCTTTATGTATGTAATCGCCTTTGCACATGCTATATTTTTTCACAGTAGACCACCAAATTAACGTAGTACCTTAATAAACACCCCAAAATTGCTATTTAGATCTTTTTTCTACAAACATGGGTTAACTCATTCCAAACAAATCCCATCACAACATAAGGGTCATGAAATTATAGTATTCTTTCAAATCGAGAAGACTAAGATAGTTAAAAATCAACTTTAACTTTAAGTAAGCAACTTATATGCCAGAATAGATGGATCCGCAAATATGCTTTAAAGTCAGCTCGTTATACAAAATGAAAGTTGATAAATATGTAAAGGAAAGAAGAAAAGGTCAGAATTTTGACGTAGAGACAGGATAATATGACATCGGAAAGGTTGGTAGGAGGACGAGCACATTCCCCCATAGAAGTAAAATATCTTTATTTATTTTACTGATTGCAAGGAAAATACCACTAATTCGAATTTACGATTTGACCAAATATGCCTCTGCTCTCTTTTTTTAATATCAGCAGGCATCCGATCAGGAGAAATATAACTTTATTTGTGCTTGACATACACATATGAAAACCTCCGACTTCTGCTAAATTCAAGTTTTTAACTTTTTCCGAATCCATAAATCTAAAGCGGCGTCAAAATATTGACAATTGCCAAAAATAATTTCCTTCAAGTTTTTTATTAATATGCCGATATTAACTATTAGACGAACGTTAATGTTAAATTTCGTATAGCTTAAGGAACTATTTTCATGCCCAGCCTTAAAAAATATATAAGTGAATGTATTGATCTTGATCAAAGCAGTTTAAATGAAATCTCGCTGGATGACGTCAGGTTTGAAGAAAATACACTTACTTGTATCAGAAGTACTGTGATGCAGATGCTGGCATTATACGACCCTTTCGATCCTGCCGTAGAGCTTACTATGCATTATAATAAAGGTGTTCCCTGCATAGGATTCTGGGTTGAAAATACAAAAGACCTGGTTTTGTACTTTTCCATAGAAAAATATTCCAAAACTTTAATTGTAGACAAAGACGGCTGGATGATTAGAGATGATATTACAATAAATTAGGCTAAAGAATGTATAAAATACTTGTTGTAGATGATGAAGTTATGGTATGCGACCTTTTAAAAGATTTTTTAATTTTAAAAGGTTATGAGGTTTTTACGGCCTCAGATGGTTATATCGCTATAAATAAAGTAAAAAAGTTAAGTCCTCACCTTGTTCTGCTCGACATTGTTATGCCAGGAATAAGCGGCGTGGAAGTGCTTAAAGATATAAAAAAGCTAAATCCCAAAACAGGAGTTATTATGATCACTGCTGTTCCTGACCAGGGAATAATTACGGAAAGCATTGACCTTGGCGCTTATGACTATATTAGGAAACCGATGGACTTAAAACATGTTGAAAATGTTGTTATGCTTGCAATAAATAATTTAAGAGTTGTACCCATTCACGCCATTCTGAACAAAAAGGTCGTGCAATCACCGTTGTAAGCGTTCACAGGTGCTGCAGTTGTACGTAATCAGGGTAACCAGCTATAAGTCTGCTATGCTGGTTGCCCTGATCGCGTGCAGATGCAGTGCCTGTGAACGCTTACAAAAAATTAAAGCGCAATTGCGCTTAATACATCACGAATACATTCTGACAATTTTCCTTCCGGGTCTCTTGAAACAGCAGGCACGAGGTCCTGTGCACTTCGCTTTATATCTGACTGATAATCAATACTACCCAGATAATCAACCGCTACTGTTAGCATTCTCTGTGAGACATCCTGTACTCTATTTACTACTTCCGACACATTGTCATTATCAGAAATCATATTCACAACAAGGCCCGGGCGAAATGTTTCCAAAACATGTTCTATCAATGGCATTCTTTCAGGTAATTCCTTTTTTACTCTTTCTATCAAGTCTCCCATAACTTTTCCTTTGTTTCCATTTCCGGGCATTGTAGCATCTTTGATAAACCATAGAAGATCAGGATCTTTGTATTTCCTCAATTCAGATTCAGGTCCGAAAATTCTGTTTAATTTCCTGAAAAGCGCCACTTTTATTAAATTGTACGCATCTAAATAGGACGCGGGATCGCAGGTCGTCAGCACTATACCGTGATCTGCTGCGAGAAAGAAATCGATAATATTATACGAAGTATCAGCACCCAGATCGATGATAATATAGTCGGCATCTATCTGTTTAATTGCTCTTAGCAATTTCAGTTTTCTTGAAAAATGAATATTTGCTGATCCCAACTGCGAGCTCCCTCCCCCCACCAGATCCGGACCATACTTTGTGGAAATCATAATATCGCTGATCGATGGAACGTTTTTGCTCAAATAATCATTAATATTATATTTAAGAAACCATTCGCCGAGGTAAAGATGAAGGTTCGGGCCACCAAGGTCCAGGTCAACAAGTACTGTCCGTTTTCCCAGGGATGAAAGATAAATTCCAAGATTTGTTGCAAACATACTTTTACCTATCCCGCCTTTTGCGCCGCCAACAGCAATTATCCTGCTTTCCCGGGTATCCTGTTCAAATATTATTTCTTCCTTTTTCAGTACTATTTTTTCCTCTTCGAGCTCTATTTCTTCCTTTTCAAGTACTTTTTCTTCCTCTTCAAACATATAAGGCATAAGTGTTTCATACGATTGTTTAATTTTTATGAATCGTTCTTTCCTTTTCAGGAGCATTTCTTCTGCTTCATCTGGATGAAGCGCAGGATCGTATCGTTTCTCCTTTTCTTCCAGTGCATTCTTTATTGATGCAATGTCCAAATTTATTACAAACTCGTCATCCCTTGCAAGTTCAGGAGTAAACAAATAAGAGCATGCAATTCTAACATCCTGAAGCTGCTTTTCTGATAAATTTTCAATTAGTAACATGATATTATATCTTACTCCGGCTTATAGTTTTTATATTGTCATATTTCTTTTCCTGTCAGGAATAAATACATATGCAAAATTCCTGCCAGAATCGCAGACGCATTCATCGTTGAGCATTTATCATTTCACATTTCAGCATTCAGTATTCGATGTTCATTCGCTTCGCTCCAGGTTCAGGGTTTACGGTTCACAGTTCACGGTTAACAGCTACCAAACCTCTTATTTATCATTTACCATTTGACTACACGCAAAATACGTAGTTTTAAAGACAGACAAATAGGAAAAGACAAAAAAATGACACCTCTTGTTTTTTCTGAAGAAATTTATTAAAATTAACGATGTACCATATACCGTACATGTAACAGTTTAGCCACCAAGACACAAAGGCACAAAGAAAAGATCTGAATTATATTATATATCTTGGTGTCTTTGTGCCTTAGTGGCTGAATTATTACTAAAATTTAAATCCATTACCAGGAAACTACTATGGCTAAAAAAAATACAGACATAAAAAAGGACAAAAGAGCAGAGGATGAACTTCAGAAAATAAGGAACCTTGAATCTATTGCAGCTCTTTCAGGTGGGATTGCACATGATTATAATAATCTACTTACAGTTATAATCGGGAATATTTCGCTTATACAATCTTACATAGAGCCTGAGGATATGATTTATGGCCTTTTGGATGAAGCGCTCGAAGCTTCTATGACTGCCAAGTCATTAACACAGAAACTGATAACTTTCTCGAGGGGTGGAGCGCCGATTATGGAAACAGCATTGATTGCACCTGTAATCAAAAACGCAACTGAATTTACTCTGAGCGGTTCTAATATTAAATGCGAGTTTTCCATTCCAGACGACCTGTGGCTGGTTCAAATCGATAAAACCCAAATCGGTCATGTAATTCACAACCTGGTTATGAATGCAAGAGAGGCAATGCCAGGTGGTGGAATTATTAAAGTTGCAGCTGAAAACGTAAATATCACCGACAAGTCCCACAGTTTAGAGAGCAGATTAGAAAATGGTAATTATGTAAAAATATCGATAACAGATCAGGGTATCGGAATATCAAGAGAAAATTTAGATAAAATTTTCGACCCTTATTTTTCAACAAAAGAAATGGGAACACAAAAAGGGATGGGTCTTGGCCTTTCCATATGCCATTCCATAATAAAAAAACACAATGGAGATATCGTTGCTGAATCCTTTGCCGGACCCGGAGCCAGTTTGCACTTTTATCTTCCCGCCTCTGAAGAAACAATCGTTACACAAAAATCTTCGAAAATTCCTGAAAAGGAAAAACTTGTTTTGGGAAAAGGCAGGATCCTTGTGATGGATGATGAAAAGATGGTTATCAAAATCACCGGCCATATATTAAACCGTCTGGGTTACGATGCTTCATTTTCAAAAGATGGAGCCCAGGCTATCAAGATGTATAAAAAGGCCATGGAGTCCGGAAATCCCTTTGATGCAGTTATTCTGGATTTAACTATCCGCGGTGGCATGGGAGGCAAAGAAGCTATCAAAAGGTTAACTGAAATTGATCCTAATATTAAAGCCATCGTATCAAGCGGGTATTCAGATAGTCCTGTAGTAACTAATTATAAAAAATATGGTTTCATCGGTGTTGTCGCCAAACCATATAGTATAAATGAATTAAGTGAAAAGCTAAATGAAGTGTTAATGTAAATATCCAGATCCAGAGGACCCGGCCTTAATCACCTTGTAAGGGATTCCATCATAAACGCCACACGTTGCGTGTTTCGGGTTTCGGGTTAAAAACTGCGACTTGTTTTCTTTTCTTGCATTAAATATTGTTGATTATTTTATACCATATTTTATTTAAAATTAGATAGAATTCATTTCATCACTCGTAACTCGTAACATGGGTTAATCAATTCGTCATAGCCGTTTGCCTCTGACTTGGCCCAAAGGACCAGGTTTTATTTGATAGAATAAACATAAACTTCATGACAAAAGCCCGTATCAGCAAACCTATAATCATTGTTATAGCTATAATTTTATCGGGAATCCTGAGTGGAATTATTGCCGGTGTATTTTTCGGCCTGACTCGCGATCTCCCCCAGATTCGTGCCCTTGAAGATTTCAAGCCTTCTGCTGTTACCCGCATATATTCTGCAAACAAAGTCCTTCTTGCAGAACTCTTTATTGAAAAAAGGGTCCCCGTCCCTCTTAAAGATATTCCTCATTATCTTAAGACAGCACTGATCGCTACAGAAGACAGAAAATTTTACAAACACAGCGGAGTTGATATTAAAGGAATTTTAAGGGCCATAATTAAGAATATCTGGGCCGGAGAGTATGTTGAAGGAGCAAGCACAATAACACAGCAGCTTGCAAAAACACTCTTTCTTACGCCAAAAAAAACCATTATCCGAAAAATGAAAGAAGCGGTTCTGTCTTTTCAGTTGGAACGCCGCTACACAAAAGATGAAATACTCAAGCTGTATTTAAACCAGGTTTATTTCGGCAGCGGTGCATATGGTGTTGAATCAGCCGCCAGGCTGTTTTTTGGGAAAACCGTCAAAAGCTTAAACCTTGCCGAATGCGCCCTTATAGCCGGTCTGCCAAAGTCCCCTTCCCGCTATTCCCCCCTTGTCAACATAGACCTTGCATTAAAACGAAGAAATATTGTTTTAAAGCAGATGGCCACTACAGGAATAATCACTGAAACGGCCCTAAAGCAAGCCCTGAAGCAGCCGCTTCTCCTTGAAAAATCCGGTTTTGATCCGGTTAAAGGGCCTTATTTTGTTGAGCATGTTAGAAATTTTCTGGAAGAAATAATAGGGCCGACAATGCTTTATAAAAGCGGTCTCACAGTCTTCACGACACTTTCCTGGCCGCTTCAGAAAGCTGCGGAACAGTCAGTCGAAAATGGTCTTTTTGCTCTGGAAAAAAGAATGAAACGAAATAAGATTATAAATCCAAAACCGCAGTGTTCTCTAATTTCCATAGATATACAATCCGGCGGTATTCTTGCAATGGTAGGAGGCAGGAACTTTTACAAAAGTCCTTTCAACAGGGCGACTGTTGCCAAAAGACAACCGGGCTCTGCCTTTAAACCGGTTGTTTATGCTTATGCAATTGAAAAAGATTTTCCTCAAAGCACTTTAATCCTTGATGCTCCTGTGGTATTCAAAGGAGCAAGAGAAGGCGATGACTGGCGCCCTGAAAACTTTTCAGATGATTTCAAGGGAGAAATTACCTTTAGAAAAGCCCTGGCACTTTCTAAAAACATCCCAGCGGTCAGGCTCATCGAAATGCTTGGAGCTTCGTCTGTTTCCCGCTTCGGACATACACTTGGTATTAAAACGCCCCTGTTATCTAATCTGACTCTCGCTCTTGGCTCCTCAGATGTAACGCTGTTAGACCTTACCGCTTCTTATTCAGTATTCCCAAACAGAGGAAAACTTATAAGTCCTTATTGTATAATGGAAGTCCTTGATCAAAATGAGCGAGTAATCTGGCGTGTTAAACCCCAAAAAAAGGTTGTCATGTCTCGTGCAGGAGCCTCTATAATTACAAATATGCTAAAAGGTGTTATTGAAGAAGGCACCGGCAGAAAAGCGCGCGTCCTCAGACATTCTGTTGCCGGAAAAACTGGAACTACCGATGAATTTAAAGACGCACTTTTTATTGGTTTTTCCTCTTCGATTTCAACAGGAGTATGGGTAGGGCAAGATGATTTTACTACCCTTGGAGACATGGAAACAGGAGCAAAAGCTGCGCTTCCAATATGGATAGAATTTATGAAAAAAGCACTTGCCGACAAACCTTACCAATATTTTGACATCCCTGACGATGTAGTCCAGGTCCGC
>Ga0255365_10472_pt1 | contig 10357 bp, 8 predicted proteins | sample ANMaggSeSYBR01J3_FD_182089 | JGI IMG/M metagenome (GOLD analysis project Ga0255365, IMG submission 182089) | Sediment cell enrichment communities from methane seep in Santa Monica Basin, California, United Staets - ANME aggregate JGI... | ecosystem: Environmental > Aquatic > Marine > Cold seeps >... | reverse complement strand
CAAATTATCTTTTGTCTTCCCAGGGCGATCGAATGGCCATGGCAAATGCCGTAGAAGGGCGCTATCCATTCCTGGACCATCGTGTGGTTGAGTTTGCTACCCGGGTCCCGCCACGATATCGGATGAACGGGCTTAAAGAGAAATTTATTTTAAAACAGGCAGCGCGTGGCCTTATTCCTGCTGAATTAATTGACAGGCCCAAACAACCGTATCGCGCACCCATAAGTAAAAGTTTTTTTGGTAATAAACCTGTCGATTATGTAGAAGAATTGCTTTCAGAGAGCGCAATCAAAAATAGCGGATATTTCGATCCTGAAAAGGTTTTAAGGCTTACAACAAAATGTAAGCAGCATAATGGACAGATTTTAAGTGAACGGGAGAATATGGCCATGGTCGGAGTTCTTTCTGGTTTTCGGTTTTTTTCTGCAAATCGGCTGTGAAGAAGCTTTTCAGTTGTGAAGTGTTTTGCCACCTGAGCAAGTGAGAATAAACAGGTGAGTGAATTTCGGAAAGACTTTTTCTGAAAAATGCCTCCATAAATGCCTTTGCCTTACCGTTTTGCTGAGTAAAAATATAAGGGTAAAGCCTTTGAAGGAGCATTGGCCGCATCCTGGAATCAGGGTTTCGCGCCCAGAACCTTCGCACCTTGTCTTCTTTAAAAATATTATAACCGGCAAATATCTCATCAGCCCCTTCACCAGTCAGCACTACCTTGAAGTTGTTTTCCCGGACCAACTTTGAAAGCTGATAAAGGGGAACAGGAGCTGTCCTTAGTATCGGAGCTTCCGTGTGCCAGACGACTTGAGGGAAAGCCTCTCCGATATCTTTTTCAGCGCATCGTATATCTCGATGTTCAGTTTTAAGGGCTTTAACTGCTATTTTCTGAAAAGAAGTTTCATCGAAACGACTATCTGTGAAACTGACTGAAAATGTGCGAAGTAAATTGTTAAAATTACGTTTTACAAGCGCGCTTGTATAGGTACTGTCAAGTCCGCCACTTAGATACGCTCCAACAGGAACATCTGCACGGAGCCGAATTTTTGCAGCATCACGAAGCAAATAGTTTAATTCTTCTGTCCATTCTAATAAAGATCGTTCACTTTGGTATTCATTACTTTGACGGTTAAAAGATAATTTCCAGTAGCGATGTGTACTGAAACCCTTCTTAGATAACCTGGCATAATGCCCTGGTGGAACCTGATAGATACCTTCAAAAGGCGTAGATGATCCAACCGGTGTCCAGCATGTAAATATATCTGAAAGTGTCTGTGAATCGAGCTTGCGTGGAATCGTTGGGTCAGCAAACAGAGCTTTTACTTCAGAACCGAATACCAGCCGTCCGTTTTTTTGATAGTAGAAAAGAGGCCTGATGCCCATTCGGTCTCGACCCAGAAGGAGGGACTCCTCATTTTTATCCCATAGTGCAAAAGCAAACTGCCCATTTAAGTCATTAAACATTTCAGGGCCATTTTCTTCATATAAATGCACCAGGACTTCCGTGTCGGTTTGAGTGTAAAACCGGTGGCCCCGTGCAACTAAATCTTCCCGGAGTTCCGGATAGTTAAATATTTCACCGTTGAACACTATCCATACAGATCGATCTTCATTGTGAATCGGCTGATCGCCGCCACTTAAGTCAATGATACTCAATCTTGCATGGGCCAACCCTGCATTAGGGCTTATGAAAATACCGGAAGCATCCGGCCCCCTGTGACGAATAAGTCCGATCATCCTGCAAAGAAGACTTTGCATATCTTCTTTAGATTTATAATTAATTATTCCTGCTATTCCGCACATAGTAAATAAGCTGGGAGGCTATGAAGCTGGGAAGTTAGGAAGCTGAAAGGCTGGGAGGCCGAGAGGCTATGGCACATAAAAACGTTATTTTTTCTGTTTCTTCCGAACTGTTTCATAAAACCTCCAAAGTTGCTTTCCTAATCTTTCATAACCGCTTTTGATTTCATCATATTTATTGTCATTTATATATCTAAAGCGATGTGAAAAATATAAAAGATATTTCGTTTCCGCCATTGAACCGATACTTATATTTAAAAAGTGAGACAGCTCCTTATCTCCTTTTCGTGAGTAACCTTCAACTATATTTGTTGGAATAGATAAAGCTGCTCTTCTGAGTTGAGAAGTTATTCCATATATTTCTTCTTTTGGAAAATCACGACTGGTCAAATAGACATTATATGCCAGTTCATCCGACAGCTTCCATACATCAAGATTCTTCCATCTATCTTCAGCCATATGTCACATCCCAACGTCCCAGCTTCCTAACCCCCCAGCTTCCCAGCCTCCTAACCTCATAGCTTCCCAGCCTTCTATCTTCCACTTCTGTACGGCTGACTGCGGGTTAACGTTATTGTAAGAAGGCCGCGATTTTCCACGTAATCCAATTCATCAATGTTTGAATCAAAGTTGCGATATGAATATTCAGCCCTTATGATAAAATTGATGTTTGAAGACAGCCACCTTTCATATGTATAAGTAAGTCCTACGCCGCCTCTTGTAGCTTTGTCTCTACGCACAGGGTCAAGTTCTTCATACTTATCCTGCCGGTATGAACCGAAAACATCCCCTGTAACACGCCTGGTAAGATTGTAATCCGCTTCCATGCCGGCTTCATAATATATTGACAGCCCTAAATCCTCAGCACCCAAATATGCTCCAAAATACCCTGCTGATCCTGTTAAACTTACGGAGCCTCTTCTAAATGTTTTTTCAAAAACGGCATCTGCGGTGATACCCGAATCGTCATCACGCGCATCAGTCTCTTCTTTATAATCCTGGTAAAAATAACCTACATCAACAGCAATCGTTTTATCCTCAGCAACTGAGTAATCAAATCCGATAAAAGGGTTATAAATCTGATAATCTTCTTCGGTTACTGTCTCTTCAGAATCAAAGTAAATATGGGAGTAGCCTAAATGCCCTTCAAGCTGCCTGGAAAACTGTTTTATCAATCTTATGCTGCCTTCCCATTGTTCAAAATCATATGATGGATCACCAGCATCCGGACCAGTATAAAATTCATCTTCCCTGTCATATTCAGCTTTTGAATATGATACGATTATTTCACTGCCCCACCTGGGAGTAAACCAGTAAGTAAGACCTGCTGACGGGATGTGCCGTGTATTGTCCTCAAGAGTTTTGTCTTCGTTTTCAAGGATACTGTACGCATATTCAAGATAGAAAAAATCGTTTTCGCCAAACCGATTGGTAAATCTTACACTTGAAGTGTTTGTCCAGTAAGGCTCTCTTGTTGTTCTTAATGTTGGATCTGCTTCTACAGCAGGTTCCTCGGAACGTAAATCATTAATTTCTTCTTCTCCAAACGGATCTTCAGTTCTCACAAAAGTATCTCTGACTTCCAGCCTGTTGTTTCGCGTCAGGTCTGCCCAGCTATATAAAAGTGCTGTATGGCGCCATGTATCGTTTTCTGAAAACTCATGATAAAGGACACACGCCGGATCATATGATAACTCTATTCCACCGTGTTGCCACAGGAGTTCAGTAGTGAAGCCTAAAGAGATAATAGTAATAAACTCATCTTCTTCATTATCTTCCGAAAGATAGAGATTGTCTGTATATTCTTCGGTAAGCGAAATCCTTGGCAGAAATGTTGCCTGGAACGCAAAAACAGATGATGCAGTAAATAAAACAGCAGATATTGCCACGCAAAGATAAATTTTAAATTTCATAATCTCTCCTTAGTATAATATAGGACACGGATTTTCACAGATAAACACAGATAGTTATTTCCTGAAATTATTATTTAGCCACAGACTCACACAGACAGACACAGACAAATTCTTTTTCCCGGCCGGACTCGGCCGTGAAAAGTTTGCATGCCCTTTGGGCAGGAATAGATATTTTTAGTCTGCTCGCTATAACTGTGAATGTGCTGATTATCAGCTTTAGAAACGATAAAATGATCAGTTTTATCCGCCTTTGGTGGATGGCTGTATTTGTCCGAGCGACCCGTCTTCGCCAAGGCTACGCCGCGGCAGGCCCCGCTCGGATAAATGTCCGTGTGTATCTGTGTGTGTCCGTGGCTAATACTAAAATTACGGCACGATTATTGTGTCATCGGCCTGAAGCTGAACGTTTTGGCTGAAATCTTTTCCCTTTAAAATATTTTTATAATTGATTCTTATAGTCTTATCCTTGCCGTCTTCTTTCCTGAAAAGGATAATCTCTTTTTTGGATGCCCATTCCGTAAATCCCCCTGCAAGGGCAAATGCCTGAAGCACTGTAAGGTTTTTTACAAGAGGATATTCACCAGTATTTACAACTTCCCCCAGAATATAGATCCTCTTGCTTGCCGGACTTCTGACAGTTACAGTGACCACAGGATTGGACAAAAATCCCTTTAATTTATTCTGAACATTTTTTTTAAGCTCCAGAGGCGTTCGGCCACCTGCCTGAACATCATCAAGAAGAGGAAAAGATATTTTCCCGTCGATCCTGACCAGAATTTCCTCTCTTGAAAAATCAGGCTCTTTCCATGTAGTAATTTCCAGAATATCACCGCTGCCGATTTTGTACTGGTTCTCACCAGATTTGGAAGCTTCGCCTGCAAAGACATTGGATGTAATAAATGTGAAGATAAATGCAAAACAAATGCTTATGAAGATAAACTGTTTTTTCATGACCATTTCTCCATTTTTGTTTTATTATTTAGCCACAGACACACACAGACAGACACAGACGTTTTATTCGGCTGACTCAGCCGAATAAAAAAAGTCATCGCTTCGCGAAGATTTTGTTGCCCAAAGGGCACATGGTTTTTCACCGGCCATGGCCTGCCGCGGCGTAGCCTTGGCGAAGACGGGTCGGCCGGTGAAAAGATCTGTTCGGTGAAATATAAGATATTTCACTGATGCTTTTTATGTCTGTGTCCGTCTGTGTGCGTCAGTGGCTAATATAAAAGATTTATATAGCTCCGCCTGGTCAATTACATTCTAAATTAACCCTGCTTTTGAATTTGAGAAGAATCATCGTCCATGCCGTATTGAATAACAGGATATGATATCTGAATATTCTTATCGTGCACCTTTTCCGAAAAGAACGATTTTTACTGTGCGCAGTATTATCATTAAATCTATGAATATAGACATGTTTTTGATGTAAAACAAATCGTAATTAAGCTTTTCAACGGCATCTTCCACAGAAGCTCCATAACCGTAACTTACTTGAGCCCATCCTGTGATACCTGGTTTAACAGAAAATCGCTGTCCATAATATGGAATAATTTCTTCCAGCTGTTTTATAAAAAATTCTCTTTCCGGCCGGGGGCCGACAAAGCTCATTTCGCCTTTCAGTACATTTAAAAGTTGAGGTATTTCATCTATACGCCATTTGCGGATAAATTTTCCCACACTTGTAACACGGCTGTCATTATCTTCAGCCCATACAGGACCGCTGTGTTCCTCAGCATTTGCAGCCATTGAACGAAACTTATGAACCATGTATGTTTTCTTGTTTTCCCCTACTCTCTCTTGAGAGAAAAAAACCGTACCTTTTGAATCCAATTTTATTAAAACAGCAGTAATAAAAAACACAGGTACCAGCAAAAGCAGCATAAAAAAGGATAAAACAACATCAACGACACGCTTTAAGATACGCAGTGCAAAAGATTTTCGAAAACCATCGGAAAAAATGAGCCATCCAGGATTTATTTGGCCAACGATAAGTTTACCTGTAAGCATTTCATAAAAACTGTTACCTTCAAGAATATCAATACCAGCTATGCGGCAATTTAAAAGTTCCCTGGTAGGAAAGGCGCCTCTTTTTTCCTTGAGATCTAAAATAATTTTTTTAATATCCATCTCCTTAGCCATTTGGCCCAAGCCTTCAAATTTCTTCTTATAAATTACCGGTATCCCTTGATAAGATGATAAATTGCCATTATGGCTTTCCATAATGACGGATGAAACCTTATATCCACAATCTCTTCTTTTAAGTATTTCATTGACAATTCGTTCTCCCAAACCACCTGAACCAAGAAGAATAATCTTCTGATCAAACATGCCGCTTGTTAAAACAAACTTATAAAAAAACCGCCATATAATGATAAGCAGCATTGAAAAAATAATTGTAACAAAAAATATTCCTTTTCCAATAATCATTTCCTGAAACAGAAAGTAAACAAAGGCAAGAATAATGGAGGAAGCACCAAGGGCTTGAAACAGGCGTATACCTAGCTCAAAATAGCTGTTAGTAATCTGTAAGTCATAAACATCGTTGAAATAAAGGCATATCATACATACAAAAGCGATTAGAGAGGCCTTGCGGCTAAACAGGTTGCCCAAAGTAAAGGATTCAGGATTAAGAAGTATCCAGGTTGCAAACAAAACAGAGGCATAGATAAACAGTCCTTCGCCTATTACAAAAAAAATATTTCTTATAGGATAATATTGTTTAAAAAACCTTAGCATCTTTATATCTATGAACTATCAGCTATGCGCTATGATCTATCAGCTGTGAGCTATTATTTGTATCAGGATTTCCTATACCTGGAATACTTGTTGTAGCCATGATACTTCATTGAGCTCATATCAAACCAGTTTAAAACAACGCCGAGTACTTTTTCTTTCCCCATCATTTCAAGAAGCTCTTCAACCATTGCACGGTCTGTACTGCCTGATTTTACTACAAGAAGAATTCCGTCAACCTGTCTTGCTATAACGTTCGTTTCAGATGTAAGATGCGGCGGAGGTGAATCTATAATGATATAACGATTACTGTATCTTGAGGTTACCTCTTTCAGCAACGTAGACATCTGATTTGAAGACACAAGTTCTGCTGGATTTTCAGGTGGTTTTCCACCCGGCAAAATAGTCAACTTGTTTATCTCTGTCTTTAAAAGAAGCGAGGATAAGGAGGTACCCTTTGACAGATATTCGCTCAGCCCCCCAGTCTCATCAAATCCGAAATTGCTATGTATAGTGGCCTTTCGAATATCACAATCCATCAATAGAACATGCTGATCGATATTCTGGGCAATGCTCACAGCCAGATTGGATGCAACGAAAGACTTGCCTTCTCCGGGAACTGCACTTGTTACCATTATTGATCGTGGCTGCTTGCCGGAAATAGGAAATAAAATATTTGTTCTTAAATGCTTGAACTGTTCTGCTTCAAATGATTGCGGCTCAAACAGGGACACCAGCTTTTTATCTACATCGCTGTTTTTAAAGACCGTCCTTATTACATCGGAAGATTCCTTTTCTTTCGCCTTTCGGTCATAGACTTTATAAGTAGAAGCCTTTTTTGCTGAAGTCGGAGATTTACTTTCCTTGTCTGATTTTACCAGTGCATCATGTATTTTACCCAATTGTCTATCCTCGCTTAATTAAATGTATCGGAGTTTTTTCATCTTTTTCAAAGGTTTAAAATGCTACAAATTTTTTCAGTTGATTATGTATGGCTGTTGAATGCTCTCCAGTTCAAAACCTGATAGTGAAATAAAAGTAAACCCGGATAGCAACGCAATTGCTACAACAATAAAAAAGATACTTAGCGCCTGATTTAGCTTTTTCATTCTTACTTCTCTGGGATGAAGTATTGCTGGAACAGTTGCAAGAACGGGAAGATCAAGGTGCGATTCAATATCACCCGGTTTTCTGAATGAGGAATCGAGATACTCCAGCAGAAAAACCAGGCCACCTCCAATACCCAGGCCGGCTGTAATGAAAAACAGAAATATTTTTATCATATCCACTCCGCTTGGTTTCTCAGGCATCCTGGCAGGATCAATAATGCGAAATTGTTCTCCCTGCTGCTTTTTCTCCAGGTTAACTGCGAGTTCTGCTTCAAGCTTTCTTTCCAACAGGGAGTTGTAAGTTTCGCTAATATTGTCGTAATCTCTCCTTAAAGATAAAAGCTCCTGCTCCCTTTTCGGAGTTTCTTCCACTCGAACCTCATAAATTTTTATTTGTTTCTGTATATCTGAGATTTCTCCCTCAAGGGTTTTTATTTCCCTTTTTGTATCCTCTATCTGTCTGTTGCGTATCGGTACTTCAGGTTCTTTTTCAAGATCTGCAATCCTTTCTTTCAACCTGATAATATCAGGATGTTGATCCGTGTATCTGGTTTTAAGCTGTTTTAGCTGAGCAGTAAGCTGGTCAAGAGTTAATGTATCACCTGTTCCGGTCTCCCCTTCCGGTTGCAGAGGCTGCCCTTCGGAAATTGCTCTTTCCATTGCACCAAGCCTGCTCTTTGTTTCTGTAAGGTTTTGGCGCCTTTCAACCAGCTGCTCCTGCATACGGTCAAGAATCCTGAGATTACTTTCAAGCTGCTCAGGCAGACCTCCCATGTAATTTTCCCGGTAGTCTTTAAGGGTCTGTTCGACTTCTTCAAGACGCTTTTTCATAGTACTTAGTTCATCATCAATAAAATCACTGGTTCCCGTGGCCTGTGCTTCCCTGGTTTTCAGATTTTCATTAATAAAATAATTTGCCAGAGCATTTGTTATTTTCATAACTTTTTCAGGATCTCTTCCTTTGAATGAAATTGAAAAAGCATTTGTATCTCTTCTGGTTCTCGTTACATCTACTTTAATTCGTTCACGCATGCTCTCAATTTTATCTTCCGTAAACATCTTTTCAAATTTTGGTCCTGAATATAGTTTAAACTCTTTTATGATCATTTCAAGATTCGTTCGGCTCAATATCTGCTGGGACAGTGTATTTATTCTTGAATCAATATCTGCAGATACAATTGATCGAACATAATCTTCCGGAACACGCTGTGGTTGGAGCAGAATCAGGGTGCTTGCACTGTAAACTTTTGGAAATGTCAAAGCAAATAATATCCCTGCCATCATGGAAAGACAGAAAGGAATAATAATGTACCAGCGTCGTCGTAATATTATCTCAATGATCTCTTGAATATTTATTGTTTCTGAGGGATTACGCATTTTCTTATGGTCCTTTTTATGTAAGATTGTATGCCTTTATTTTATTCAACAGGGACTTGTAACTGATATTCAGCATTGTTGCTGCTTTTTTTCTGTTCCAATTTGTCTTTTCAAGGGCCTGTTTCATAAGTTTTTGTTCTGCCTGTGCATTAATTTCTCTGCAAATATCCTTTAAGGGCAAGTCGTCCGAACCCCTTATATGCTTTTTTAAATCTGTCAACTCGGCAAAATTATATGTATATTCGCTTATATTGTTTTGCGTGTCAAGCTGACTTAGTATGCTGTCTTCATTGCCGAGTGCCACTGCACCCTTTACCAGGTTTTCGAGTTCCAAAACATTACCTGGCCAGTGATAGCTGAAAAATGTGTTTTTGGTTTTTTGTGACAACCTGTAATGAGTTTTACCCAATTCAGCACAGTATTTATCAGTAAAAAAATCAGATAGAAACGGTATATCCTCCAACCTATATCTCAGTGGCGGTATTATAATACTGATTACATTTAGACTGTTATAAAGTTTTTTCAGAAAAGTTCCTTTCTTAACTAATGAATCAAGGTCGGCACTTGTCGAGGCAATAACTCTGACATAAATTTTTTCTTCTGCCTTAGCCACGGTTTTTGACATGCCGCTTTCTTCCAAAAGAAGAAGAAGTTCAGCCTGATAAGCAGGTGGCAACTGTCCAATTTCATCAAAAAAAAGCGTTCCTGTGTCTGCAACTGAAAAAATCCCTTTTTTACGTTGATTTAAATCTTTAATAGCCTGTGCATTTCTCCCGAGAAGTTCATTTTCAGACATCTCGTTCGTCAGTGCTGAACAGTTTACTTTTACAAACGGATTTTCTCTTCTGCCGGACTTGTACTGTATAACCTTTGCAACAAGTTCCTTGCCCGTCCCCTTTTCACCTCTTAGAAGAACCGTTTCGCTGGAACGGCTCAGTTCGGGAATCATTTCTTTTATTTTAACTATTTCCGGGTTGTTCCCGACTATCGATGGACACTTAGACATTTTCTCCTCTATCCTTGCTAAAAATATGGTAAATTCAGAGCTTGTGATTTATTACTGGTTGTTCGTTGCTGGTTGCTGGTTGCTCGTTTTTTATCAAGTATCCAGTATCCAGCAATTTGATGTATTATTAACGCACTGCTTTTGCCCAAAAAAAACAGCGCATTTCTTACCAAGCCATTAAAATTAAGGTGTGAATTGCAAAAGCAAATCGCATGCCAAAATTCAGGATATTATTATTTTTTCCCGGTTTAAAGATAAATATGATCTACACTATGCGAAAAGTATTGCTATTTATTGGCAAAAGAGTGCTTTCAATATAGATAGTTTTTTGTTAAAATTAATTTTAATCTATCATTTATTGATTTGATTAAAAAAATAATGAGAAATAAATTTCCTATAATGTGAATATTATTTCATTATTA
>Ga0255365_10469_pt1 | contig 10372 bp, 7 predicted proteins | sample ANMaggSeSYBR01J3_FD_182089 | JGI IMG/M metagenome (GOLD analysis project Ga0255365, IMG submission 182089) | Sediment cell enrichment communities from methane seep in Santa Monica Basin, California, United Staets - ANME aggregate JGI... | ecosystem: Environmental > Aquatic > Marine > Cold seeps >... | reverse complement strand
GATCATATCGATAAGCGGGTGAACAATTTCAAAAAGCAGGGCATAACCATCAAGGGCTACAAGGATGTCCGTAACCTCTTGGAAAATAAAGAGATCGACGCGATCAGCTCGGCGACGCCCAATCACTGGCATGCTCTGATAACAGTATGGGCCTGCCAGGCTGGTAAAGATGTATATATCGAGAAGCCGGTCTCGCATAATATCTGGGAAGGCCGAAAGATGATCGAGGCCGCCAGGAAGTATAACCGAATTGTTCAGACCGGCACCCAAAAACGCTCATCCGGCGCTCACAAAGAGGCTTTTGAGTATATGAATCAGGGCAAGATCGGTAAGATGTTATTGGCCCGTGGTTTATGTTACAAATTACGTAGTAGTATCGGTAATGTCAAAGGGCCGCAGCCCATCCCGGCAGGTGTAGATTATAATAAGTGGTGTGGCCCATCGGCATATATGCCGTTGCGGCGTAAGAGACTGCATTACGACTGGCACTGGGATTTCGAGACCGGTAACGGCGACATCGGCAACCAGGGTGTACATGAGATGGACCTGTGCCGCTGGGCACTGGGGCAACAGGAGTTGGCTCCGCGAGTCTGGTCTTTCGGTGGCCGATTCGGCTATGTTGATGACGCTAATACTCCCAATACGCTTGTTACTTTTTTGGACTATAAACCAGTCCCGCTGATTTTTGAGGTTCGCGGCCTGCCCCGAAGCAAGACGATCAAGGCCCAAAGTATATATCGTGGCGCCAGCATTGGCATCGTAATACACTGCGAAGGCGGTTATTTTGCCGCTGGTAACGCCGGCGGTTGGATATACGATAATAACGGTAAAAAGATAAAACAGTTCCCAGGCGACGGTGGCCGCGGTCATCATGCCAACTTCATCAAGGCGGTCCGCAGCCGCAAGGTCAGCGACCTGAACGCCGACATTGTTGAAGGTCATCTATCCGCCACCCTCTGCCACATGGGCGATATTTCCTACCGAACCGGTAACCGCTCGAACCCCGATGAGATTAAAAAGGCCTGCCGTAACAATCCGGAAATGCTGGATTCTTTAGAGCGGTGCATGGAGCATCTAACGGTCAACGACGCCGCCGAATTTAGCGCGACCCCGATTGTTCTGGGACCAATGCTGACGATGGATAAGAATACCGAAAAATTCACCGGTGAGCACAGTTCTTACGCTAATATGTATCTGAAGCGGAACTACCGCAGTGAGTTCGAAGTGCCAGAGAAGGTCTGATTTTATCACAGGAGCATAGTAATGAAACGAATTACACGCAGAACTTTTATGAAGGGCACGCTTGCCGCGAGTGCGGCGATAACTCTGCCGAGAATGGCGAATGCCGCTATACGCGGAGCGAATGAGGATATTCGCCTGGCAGTGGTTGGCGTAGGTGGTAAGGGCAGTGCCCATTGCAGGGTTTTCAGCAAGCTAAAGGGTGTGCGTCTCGTGGCGGTATGCGATGCAAGCCAGGATAATATCGACCGTCGCGTGGACGACTTCAAAAAGCAGGGCATGGATATCAAGGGTTACAAGGATGTCCGCAAGCTCTTGGAAAGCAAGGATATTGACGCGATTGTGTCCGCTACGCCGAATCACTGGCACTCCCTGGTAACTATCTGGGCCTGTCAGGCGGGCAAGGATGTTTATATCGAGAAACCGGTCTCGCATAATATCTGGGAAGGCCGAAAGATGATCGAGGCAGCCCGCAAATACAAAAGAATTGTACAGTCCGGAACCCAGAGTCGTTCGGATGGCGGCTTGGCAGAAGCGTTCAAGTACATGCAGGCTGGAAAACTGGGCAAGATCAAAGTTGCCCGCGGTTTCTGTTATAAGCCCCGGAGCAGTATCGGTCTGGTGAAGGGGCCGCAGCCGATTTCGCCATCGATGGATTATAATCTGTGGTGCGGACCGGCGGCCCTGATGCCGTTGCGCCGCAAGAGACTGCGTTATGATTGGCACTGGGATTTCGAGACCGGTAACGGTGATGTCGGCAACCAGGGTATTCATGAGATGGATATGTGCCGCTGGGCGCTGGGTCAGTCGGGGCTGGCTCCGCGGGTATTCAGTTACGGCGGACGGCTCGGTTACAAAGATGACGGCGATACACCAAACACGCTGGTAACGTATCTGGACTATAAGCCGACTCCGTTGATCTTCGAGACACGAGGGCTGCCGATGAAAAAAGGTGCCGGCCGGAATATGGACAATTATCGTGGTACACGGATTGGTATATGTATTATCTGTGAAGGTGGTTACTTCGTCGGTGGCTCCGGCGGCGGATGGATTTACGATAATAGTGGTAAAAGAGTTAAACAGTTCAAGGGCAGCGGTGGCGAGGGCCATCACGCCAACTTTATCAGGGCAGTACGAAGCCGTAAAGTCAGCGACCTGAATGCCGACATTGTCGAAGGTCATATCTCCAGCGCCCTGTGCCACATGGGGAATATTTCCTACCAGATCGGGAGTTTGGCAAGCCCCGATGAAATCAAGGCTGTTTCCCAGGGTGATTCGGAACTAAGCGATTCTTATGAGCGGTTCATGAAGCACATGGCAGCCAACGAGGTCGATCTCAAAGCGACTCCCGCTATTCTGGGACCGATGCTGACGATGGATACGAATACCGAAAAATTCACCGGTGAACATAGTTCCTATGCCAATATGTATCTGAAGCGGAACTACCGCCGTGAGTTTGAGGTACCTGAGAAGGTCTGATGCGATATTATGTCATTCCCGCGTAGAGCCTGCCCTTGCGACAGTGGGTGGGAATCCATACGTATAACAAATAGATTTCGTTATCTACAAAAGGGTCATCCACACAAGCGGATGGCCCTTTTAGCGCCCCACGCGTTTTTCTTTAAAGTGGGAGGCCGTCTCCGGCGGGTGAGTTTTGTTTCCGTTTTGTCATACTTAGCCCCACGTTTCACGTGGGGTTTTTAAAATAGCCCCTGCTATCAAGCGTGGGTTCTTAAGTAGGGCGGGCCATGCCCGCCATTTACTCGGGGTGGCAGCCACCGAGTCTTTGAGGTGGATGGCCTGGGCTACGCTTGCTAACCTCAAAACAACCGATCATCATATATACAACGATTGGACCACCTTATTTAATCTGCAGTTTCAAGTAATAAGTGCAACATTACCAGATGTCACAACAGTTGATTTCTGGGCGGAACCGAGAGAAAAATCGTTTGGGCGGCTGGATAAATTTGGGTGCGGGGGGGGAAATTTTCCAGCCGGGGCCCCGAACTATTTTTCTCGTCGTACACCTGCTGCCATATAATAAGTTGGCATTTGTTGCATTTGTTAGTTGAATCCGCCATCTAAAGGAAATTATTTTCTGTCATTTTTAACCATGGCTGTGAAATTTATGGAACTATAGGCCTTTTCGGTTGTATAACATACCAAAGGTCTAATTTTTTGCGGTTCACAGGACAAATGGATGATTGAAGAAATCAGCATCATCAGAGTTGTATTAGACGGTGACATAGAGTCTTTTCGGCTATTGGTACAAAGATATCAAGGGCCGATTATTAGAATGATAAAAAACATTATAGATGACCACCATATTTGTGAAGATATTGCCCAAGACGTTTTTCTCACAGCCTATAAAAAGTTGTCATCCTTTGACCCTGACCGCAGCAGCTTCTCGACATGGCTGTTTACCATCGCAAGGAACAAAAGCCTAAATGCGGCAAAAAAGAAAAGAACGCTTTCGATGAGCAATCTGCCGGAAAATTCAGATTCATCTACACCTGTCAATAGCCTGTCGCAACAGGAATTCTTCGACCGATTGGATCAGGTTTTAAAGACTTTACCGAGCAAACAAAAAACAGCTTTTGTTTTAGCTGAATTTGAGAAACTGCCATACGAGCAGATAGCCCAAATTGAGGGCGTAAGAATCGGGACAATAAAATCGAGAATTAACAGGGCCAAAAAGAAATTAAGGTTAGCCCTTAAGAGTTTCGGGGAAGATGATCTATGAAAAATGAACGATTTTATGATGATTGGAAGAAACAAAGAAGCCAAGTTGAAGTTGGACACAACTTCACGGAGAAGACTATGAAACAAGTGTATCAATACGAACAGGGGAGAAAATCTTCTTTATTCGATATTCAATGGCTTGTTGCGACCATAACCGCACATCCCTTGGTACAAGCGGCTATGATTGCTGTAGGTGCAATTGTGGGTTTTATCAGGTTAGCGATTATGCTACACATACTGCTCTATGCTTAATCTTAAAGGAGAAATGAAATGGACGCTGATAAGGTCATTTTGAAAAACAAAAGACACATTTGGATGGCGGCAATGTTCTCACTGATTATGCCGGGTTTGGGGCAGGTGTACTGTGGCAAACTAAAGAGAGGCTTAGTGCTCAATTTCTTAAATATATTGCCTCTGCCCCTTATTCTTTTTCTTTTTGACTTTAGCACTGCTCCCATTACAATACCGATCACGCTTTTTCTCATTCTTGCCGGCGGTATAGTCCAGTTGATAGCAATTTGTGATTCAGCCTATATTGCTAAATGTGTAGGGACAAACTATCAGCTTAAAGATTACAATAGTTCTCTGGTGTATATACTTTTTATCCTTATTGTCTCAGCCGGCAGCATTGGAAGTGGCTTATATCTGAGGGACCAGGCCTGTGAAGCGTTCAGAGTACCCGCAGCATCATGCTATCCAAATATCGTGCCCAATGATCGTATAATAGCAAATAAAAGTGTTTATAAAAGCATTGATCCCCAAAGAGGGGACCTTGTAGTTTTCCTTAACCCTGCAAATAGACAGGTGAACTTCATAAAAAGAGTCGTGGCGGTTGCTGGTGATACCGTAGAAATCAAAGATGACCAGCTTTACGTCAACGATGAAAAACTTCAACGGCGGAAACTGCCGCAATCTACTTTGGACAATATAAGAATCGAGATTAGGGGAAAGCCATTGGATGGAGAGATTTTCGAGGAGATTAATGGCAATGCCAAATACAAAATCATCTTAGCCAAACTTCCGCATGATAAGATGTCACTCAATTTCGCAAAGATAACCGTTCCCGATCATCACTGTTTTGTTCTCGGTGACAATCGTAATCTTTCTTACGACAGCAGGAACTTCGGACCTGTTCTTTTGGCCACTATTAAGGGCCGAGCCGACTATCTATATTACCCGGCTAAAGACTGGTCTCGCTTCGGAAAAATAAATAAGTAAACCCGGATTTTCCTTATAAGGCAGGTGTAGCCCGGATAAAAAGTAGGGCGGGCCATGCCCGCCATTTTAAATTACTTGCGGCGTTAATTGTCGCCGGGCGCCACCTTTCTGTATTTCAGACTTGTCCGCCGAAGGAGGATAGATGTTCTTTAACTGATTTTCTTTATTCAATATTTCTTTGATTTGAGGTTGAATGTTGGACGTTCAATTCTTTCTTTATTCGCCGGGTGCCACCTTTCTGTATTTCAGAGAGGTGCTTCTGTATAATCCTCGACAATATAGCACAAGCTTCCAGCTTGTGATTAAAACCATCGAGGTGGATGGGCCTGTAGGGTGGGCCTGTGGCCCACGCGGTTTTCTGTCATTCCTGCGGAGGCAGGAATCCAGTTCTTCTGTATTCAATATTTCTTCGATTCGAAGTTGAACGTTGAGCGTTGAATGTTGGACGTTCATCTTTTCTTCTTCGTTTCCTTCGCTACCTTCTGTTCAATCTCTTCTCTTTTCTTCTGTCTTCTCTTTTCTGTATTTTCTTATCTTCATTTCTTCTGTTTTTTCTTAATCCGTGTAATCAGTGCAATCCGTGGTTAAATTTCTGTATTCTCTTTCTATATTCAATATTTCTTCGATTCGATCCCGACTCGTCGGGATTGAATGTTGAATGTTCAATTCTTAAATCATCAAATCTTAAAATCCCTAAATTCCTCTCTTCTTTGCTTCCTTCGCTATCTTCTGTTCAAATTCTTCTCTTCTCTTTTTTCTCTTCTGTATTCTGTCTTCTGAATTCTGAATTCTGAATTCTCTTTTATATATTCATCGTCATCAGGAACTCGACATTGGTCTTGACCTTGTTCAGTCGGTTCTTAAGCAGTTCGATACTTTCGACTGGGTTCATATCGCTGAGTACTCGTCGCAGTCGATAGACCAGTTCTAATTCTTTCGGGTCCATCAGCAGTTCTTCTTTACGCGTCCCGCTTCGGCCGATATCGATTGCCGGCCAGGTTCGCCGTTCCACCAGTCGGCGATCCAGGTGCAGTTCCATATTACCGGTTCCTTTGAATTCTTCGAAGATTACTTCGTCCATTTTCGAGCCGGTTTCTATCAGTGCCGTGGCCAGTATGGTCAGCGACCCGCCTTCTTCGATTTTCCGTGCCGCCCCGAAGAATTTTTTCGGTTTTTGGAGGGCGTTGGCATCGACGCCACCGGTCAGTATTTTACCTGAGTGTGGAACTTCCGTGTTATACGCACGGGCCAGTCGGGTAATCGAATCCAGAAGAATCACCACATCCTGGCCGTATTCGACCATTCGTTTGGCCTTTTCGATAACCATTTCTGCGACCTGCACATGTCGGCTGGCCGGTTCGTCGAAGCATGAGCTGACCACTTCCACTCCCTCTGCTGTAGCTCTGTCCATTTCCGTTACTTCTTCCGGCCGTTCGTCGATCAGTAAAACAATCAAATACACTTCGGGATGATTTGTGCTGATGGAGTTCGCTATTTTCTGCAGTAGTACTGTTTTGCCGGTTCGTGGCGGTGCCACGATCAGGCCGCGCTGGCCCTTGCCGATTGGTGTAACCATATCGATAATTCGCATATTGATTTCTTCTGGTGTGGTTTCCAGGATAAATCGGCCTTCGGGGTGCAGGGGAGTCAGGTCTTCGAAGACTATTTTTTCTGTTAGTGATTCGGGGTCTTCGTAATTGACCATTTCCACTCGTAACAGGGCGAAGTATTTTTCTGACTCTTTTGGTGGCCGTATTTGCCCTGCCACTATATTGCCGTTGCGTAGTCCGAAGCGTCGGATTTGTGAAGGTGAGACATAGATATCATCCGGACAGGGCATATAGTTATAGTCTGGCGTCCGCAGAAAGCCAAACCCATCCGGCAGTAGTTCCAGGACTCCTTCGCCGTACATCAGTCCATTTTGGCGAATTCGTTCTTTAACGATCATGAAGGTCAGTTCTTGTTTTTTCAGACCGGTATATTCGGTCAGACCTTCTTTTTTGGCCAGATTATGCAGGTCTTCGACGGACATCTTTTGCAGATCGGTTATATGCAGATTGCCTTTTTTGATTTCTTCATATTTGGCATGTGTTTCTTCGTCGATGGTTCTTTTCTCTTTGTCGGCATCGTCTTTGGCTTGTTGTTGTGAGATTGGTTTTGATATTTCCGCTGTTTCAGTCATTGTGTTTGTTTCCTCTGATTTGGGTTCGGACTGACTTTCCGCATCTTCGATTTGTTCGACGGCGGCGTCCGTTGCTTTTGCTGCTACTGCCTTGGTTTTCTTTCTCGTAGTCTTTTTGGCGGTTTTTTTCTTGGTAACTTTAGTTTTTGTACTGGCCTTGGCCATGCGAAAACTCTCCTTTATTCATAGAACTTCATAGAACTTCTTTTATATAACTTCGTAGAACCCTAAGGTTTTGGTAAAATTGATATTGTTTGATGCAACCGCCAAAAGTCCGAAAAATGCCTCAAAAACAACGCCAACGCTTCACAATCGAGGGGGCAAAGTACTTTTGACGCTGGCGTCTTGTTTGTCAACAGTGCTGAACGACCATTAAAATATATAGCTTGTAACACATAAAATGATGGGTGGCATATTAAGACAAGCATTGCCGTCTGATTTTCGATATGTTCAGCAGGAAAAAAATGAAGATGAAAAGCAAAATCAGGCGTTTTTTCACCTACGGTGGCAGTTTCCCCTCATCCTTTGCACCCCCTGGCTTCTCACGCCGACATACATGTCCTAAATAGGGGGTACAGCAACACTTACCGCTTTTTTTGTTTCAATATTGAGAGAAAAATTTGTTCAACCTGGCCAGCAGTCGCGAGGATACCAGAATTGTTGTTTATGCTATATTCGGATATTTTTTCCTTAAAGTCCAGTGATTTTTGTAAATTTTCTATCTTTTTTATTCGTCGAGACGTCCAGCCCCTGTTATTTTTTAACCGTTTTGCGCGTTTTTGCTCATTAGTATCGACAAAAATCACAAAATCACACAGCTTTTCCAAACCCCTTTCGATCAGAAGCGGCACGTCCAAAACCACTGCTTTTATTGCCGTATCTTCTTGATATATATGGATTAAGCGTTCTATACGGTGCTCAATAAGTGGGTGTACCAGATTGGTCAGCTTTTCAAGCTCAGCAGCGTCCTCAAAGACAATATCCGCCACTTTTCCGCGATCAATTTCACCCTCGACATCAAGAATATCAGCCCCCCACCATCCGACAATTTTCTCAATTATTTCAGGTCGGCCCAGACATTCATGGGCCAATTCATCGGCCTTAATCACCCCACAGCCGAGCCGGGCAAACTCGGCAGCTACAGAACTCTTGCCCGCCCCCACAGCTCCAACTATGCCTATCGTACACTTTTTTCGCGATTTTTCCACTTTATTTCTGTTTTTAATTTAGCGCATCGTAACAGTTAGTTGCTGTTACAATATATCATACCCTACCCATCTTCGAAACAAAACGCAAGCTACGAAATCAAAAACTGGCATTTTGAGTTGTGACTGGTATAATAACGAACATTAGGTTACTATTTGCTATCAGGGAAACTTCTTATGATCAAAACCATCGCTATATCAATGTTGTCAATATGCCTCTGCTACACAGGAACAGTCTCGGCGAAAGCCAAAAAGCAGCTTGTTTTCGCAAAAGGAACTATCCATAAAGCAGTCTTCATAGAATGCTCAGAAATGGTTGACGAAGGACTATACGAATCAATCAAACGGCGGACAAAAACGGCGTTGGACGACGGAGCAACCTATATCATATACGAGATGGATACCTTCGGCGGCCGAGTCGATAGCGCACTTTCCATCTATCAATATATCCTGCAAGTAGTGTCCAAAAAGGCTCGCACGGCAGCATATATCCGAACAAAAGCTATCTCGGCAGGGGCGCTGATAAGCGTATCATGCCAGGACATCATAATGAAAGAAAATGCCCAAATCGGCGACTGCGCACCAATTATGATGGGTGGCAAATTAGAAGGAGTAGAACGTGAAAAAATGGAAAGCCCACTCCGAAGCTACTTCGAGACGGCAGCCAAGACCAACGGCTATCCGGCAGCACTGTGCAAAGCAATGGTAACAGTGGCCATTGAAGTATATAAAATAAAAAACGTGCAAACCGAAAAATACGAATACTTCGAAGGTGATAATCTGCCGCAAAACGATAAAATATATGACATAGAGAACAAAGAACTGATCAATAACAAGGATTCACTACTGACGCTGGGCGCGGACCTGGCATACGAATACGGACTGGCCCGGACAGTTGTGGAAGGGCTGGATGAACAGGCAAGAGAAGAAACATTGGCCTATCTGGAAGAACGCGACCAGATAACGTTCGAGCGGCCGGCGCAAATATTGAAGACCAACTGGTCGGAAGAACTGGTGCGAATGCTGACAAGCCCGGCAGTAACCGGAATACTGTTTATGGTGGCGCTCTTAGGCATATACGCGGAACTGAACAGTCCGGGAGTGGGGCTGCCGGGAGCAGTGGCAGTAGCAGCATTGATCATTCTGTTCGGCAGTAAATATTTAATCGGTATGGCCAACTGGTGGGAAATCGCTGTCTTCGCAATCGGGATGGGACTGATGATGATGGAGATTTTCGTCATCCCGGGGTTCGGCATAGCTGGTATTTCCGGCGTCCTGCTGATGATCTTCGCAATAGGGGCAATGATGGTGGGCAATCCGCCCGAAGAACTTCCCATCCCGGCATCGCCATTAGACTGGGATCTGTTCGAGCAAAATCTACAAGGACTAATGGCAGGTTTTATAGGGTTCTGCATATTCGCGTATTTTATCGGTAAGTATTTCCCACGGCTGCCACTGACCAATCGTCTGGTTCTGACCGCACATAAAGACCCGGTTAGCGTTCGTGCCGGAGGCGTCGCGGCACCGGCGCCCGAGGCTCAAGTAACGGTCGGCGAGGAAGGCGTAAGCGTCGGCGAACTACGCCCATCCGGTATCGCCCGGTTCGGCAAAAATCGACTGAATGTCGTAACACGCGGAGAACCGATCAAAACAGGACGAAAAATTAAGGTTGTTGTTGTCGAGGGAAACAGTATAGTGGTTAAAGAAGTGGATGGGTGAACGAGTAAAAGAGGAAACGAGTGGAAGAAGGGGACGAGTGAAGAAGTGGACGGGTAGAAGAGTGAAC
>Ga0255365_10468_pt1 | contig 10395 bp, 6 predicted proteins | sample ANMaggSeSYBR01J3_FD_182089 | JGI IMG/M metagenome (GOLD analysis project Ga0255365, IMG submission 182089) | Sediment cell enrichment communities from methane seep in Santa Monica Basin, California, United Staets - ANME aggregate JGI... | ecosystem: Environmental > Aquatic > Marine > Cold seeps >... | reverse complement strand
GCAGGACTGACGCCCAACTTCCCTTTCAATAGAAGATGTATCAGGGCTCGCTCTTCACCCGTGCCTTCACGAGATTTTGGATCGAAACTAGTACCTGGAGTAAGGCTGACGTAATTCACATGATTCTTCCTCATCCCGGCAATGTGCATCGGAAGAAGGGAGAGACGAGTGGGCCGAACAAATTCCTGGACACCCGTAACGTTCAGCCGGTGTATATTCTGTGATGCGATGCTGATGTTCGAACAGATATAGACAATGTCGATTCGATCCACTGTTGCGCGCAAGTGCTCGATTGCAAGAGCAATGATGCCCCGCGCCACAAGTGTTTTTCCAAGACCAACCTCATCGGCTACAAGAAAACGGTCGGTGGTCGCTGGATCGGTGTAGAAACGGCGAAATACGTACTCAGCGGTGCGACGTTGGAAATCCTTTAATCTGGCAAGTACAAGCTCCGTATTTTCCGACCTCCTCGTCACTTGTCAGCTTCTTCCATAGCAATTTCGAAAATGTTCCATAAATCGAGGAATTCTTTGGGAATAATGGACGTAGTCGTCTCGTCGTGCATTAGACGTTTCACAACGGCTTTGACATCTTTGAGCTTGTCAGGGCTACGACTAAAGGCTCTGGTAAGTTCCTCGAGGATAGGTACTTCACCAGAAAAGCCTTCAGCCCAGAAACCTGTACCATTCCCGCTATGGAAGAGGTTCCCTTTGTCTAAAAATCCACCGGCATATTCTCCAAGAAGTAAGAGGATGTAGCGTAGAAAGCCTTCCCGGTTATTCAAGACAAGCTTGAAGATGGCATCGTCCCGGTTTTCCGGGAGGCCCTCTACGGGGAGATTCAACACCATCCGCAATGACATCTTTTTGATTTCCGTAACGAATTCAAAAGCTATAAGCCCGGTCACAGATTCTGTGGCGTACCTTCCAAGCCCAGCAACTCCGGATTGCGTAAGGCCGGACAGATCAGTGGCTCGGTCCTCCGACACGGTGATAGGCCAAGCCTTGAACCTGGAAATACCCGATAGCGAAAGGGGTTCGGATGAAACAAGTGTCAACTGCCAGGCATCTTCATCAGCCATGCAAATCACTTTCAATTTTGCATTGGCAAGTAAGTCCTTTGCTTTCTCAAGTGCCTGCCGGGCAAGGATTTCTTCATCGTCTGCTGGTGCAAGTTCATCCGGTTTAATATACTCGGATAGGAGCGGACCCAAGCCGTTTTCACCAAGAAGCGTCTCAATGCCGCCGACACGACTCGTTCTTCCAACGAGCTCGACCAGGATTTCTGTATTGCTGCGTTGGAGAAGGGCCGCATAGGTGGCATTGGCCGAACCGAGATAGAGCCTTGTCCGCCATCCTTTTTCCGTCACGTATACCTTTGCGTGCAGGCCAATTGTATCTTGCTGGTCTGGCTCTTCGCCATCTTCCGTCTCAGCTGCTTCGTCGAGTGTGAACCAGTTTTCAGCCAGTTGTAGAATTTCTGTACCAATCTGGTTCAATTCATCAAGCCTGGAAATAACGGCAACCAGTTCCTCTGTCTGATTGCTCAGCCACGAGAGGGCATCGTCCGTAATGAATGGGGAGACAATTGCCATCCGATTTGACCAAGCCGGGGCCCAAGACTTTCTGTTGATACCTAAGACATGAAATGAAACTTCCTCGAACCCTTCTGGCAATTCCCATACGGTCTTCCTGACCTCCTCCACAAGCTGATCTAATTGGACCCTTCTTGACTTTGATATCGGCTGGGTGCTGATGGATGGCAGGGATTTCAGGAACTCACCCAAAGGCCGATTGGCTCCAATGTATCGCCGTCCAGGTCGTCCCTCGAGTTGCAGTGAGATGTCCCACGATCGGTCATAGGTGATGTTGCGCGATAATATGAGGAGCCTGATCAACGGAGGCTCATCAACATCGGGTTGGATGAAGCGTAGCACCCACATCTTGGGATGAAATACGCCTCCTCGTGGTGCTTTAGTTGGAATCACCATTGATTCAAGCAGGCCAAAAAGAACGTTGCTGCCCGCAGGTGGCTTCATACCGGTATGGTCAACATATACACTGAAACGATCAGAGAGCCGACGGAGGGATTCGAGGAGCCTTATCGGGTCAATGGCATTAGATGAAGAGCGTTCGGCAAGTGCGATATGTGTCGGCAGCGAGAGTATCGTGGCCGGATCGAGTGAGTATGTGGTCGCCACTGCCTGGTCAAAAACGTATCCCGGTGGTGGCGTGACGGCTCCAGTGTATAGGCTACGAGCATCTGGATTAAGCATGACCGTTCCCATTCAGGCCCGTATGGAGATCTGACAGCAGAGTTTTTACGTTTGACCAGCGGTATGCCATTTGGTCTACACCTGCGTAGCCTTTCCACTGGTCCCTTGCCCTTGGATTTGTGAAGCGGGATCGAACGCCTTTGAGCTGCCGTTCCCGGGCGTTGATAAGCATCCTGCTTTCGGAATCGTTAACCACATTGCCACGAGTAGCTAGCGCGCGTCGATACCAAGCCAAGACGAAGTTTTTTGTCCTCTTTGTGATCGTGTGTCCCCGTCCTGCGGTCAGCTCCCACAAGCCGTGAAGCGGAAGCTCAATCCATTGGCAATGTAGAAGTCGATCCTTCCATTCTTCCAGGTTTTCCCTGTGTTCATCTTCAATCTCCTTTCGGCCCGCCTGCTCTGCCAGCATCAAATTATAGAGAAAAGCTGCACCATGCATGATGGTGGAAAAAAACTCCGCATAGTGTATTAGGTCCTTGTGTGCCGAAGAGAAGTTGTCTAACTCCGGGTGCTGCCAAGGAAAATCGCAATCAACAGGTTGACAGTTAAGTGCCAAAAAGGCCAGAAGGCTGTCCTTTTGAGATTTCAAAAGTCGGTCTAGTAAAAAACTCGCCTCATCCGGTTCCAATTCAAAACTGAGGTTTTCTATTTCATTGGGAAAGCCATCAGGCGGGTCGGGCAGCCGAGTATGCCAAGTCTGGGTTTCGGTTTCTGGAAAATCGTCTTTTTCAAAACGCCGGCGAGAGGTATCACGACGGTTGTACATCTCATCCACATGTCTATGGTATTCATCTTGAGAACATGAGATTATACGGATACCCCACAACCCCAAGCCATTCCAATAGACCGAACTTGGTAACCGCTTTAAGGATCTGCCAGCAAGTCTTCCGAAAACGCCTGCATGACCGGAATTTTCTAGTAGGGGCTCGACCAGGGCCATTTCCATCTGGCGAGCCCTGGCGCCAAAAGCCGGCGGTGCAATATACCTCTTTTCAAGATCTGTGTACACCCATGGAACAAAGAGCATGTATCTGAGACGGGTTTGGATCGTACTTGTTCCAGGGAATAGAGCATCTGCGAAGGAGTCCCTCACTGCACCTAACCCAAGTTCATCTCGGCTTTCTTTTTCTTGAAAAAGTGAGAGGATGCGCAAGGCTCTTTCTCGAGCAGTAGGGTCATGATCTATCCATGTTAGTGAAGATGGCATTCCTGCGATACCTTACAGACCTTTCTGAAATAAAAGCAATAGCCTGTTCATTCCTGTGCCTTGAGAATTGTCTTGATATCCTGAAAGTGGATCTCGACAAATCGAATGGTCGTATCCAGTTCTCCGAGACGCAACGAGACTTCATATTCATCAGTATTAATTATTGCGTCCTTCAGTCCCACTATTGTCGCTTCATCTTGCTTAACAAATTCTTTGTACTTCGCTGCGCACAAAGGATACATAACCGAGAATTTTGCTTCATGCTCATGGTGAAATGATCTCTGGAAAGAGCCTAAACGTTGCGAAACAGTATTTCCCATACATCATCGACAGCTTATCCCTCACTGCCCGCATTTGCCCCTCGATTGCGAACCGTCTGCATTTCTTTTACGAAATGACGTGATTCCGAAGCCAACTCCAATTCTGTTGATATTTGATACCAATTCTGATCGAGTACGCGAAGTAACGCAGCCAAGTCAAGAGAGCTTAGAGAATCGATATCCTGGTCTTTGACTCGCCGACGCTGCTGAAATGAGAGAACGTTGACTACGGCTTCATTCCACCAATCAGTGAATAAGGGGGGCAGAATTGTTTCGAGAAACTTGGCGAGTGGGCTTGATACCTCAAGCAGTAGTTTTGAAACCGTAGTCAGAATATGTTTACTATCTTCCAAACGTTATTTCCTCTACCGGAATTATAGCTTGTAACTCTTTGAAAGCACCTTCCCCTCAATGGAAAATTTCAGTTCGCCGTCTTCTTCAATGAACGCCACGGATTTGCCAGCATATCTTCGGTAAAGCTGGAATTTTCGTCCCTTGTAGGTCACGCTGCCGTCATCCTCAACAAGAACACTATCGCCAGGTGGCGTTGAAGAAGGAGTGCTCGACATTGTTCGCGAGTCATTGAACGATGAACCTTGGCTCATAGTCTTCTTTTCTGAGAGCAATGTCATCAGGCCGCTGGATTCTTGGGCCTTGTTTCCCCTGGGGATGGAACCCGCTTCGGTATACTCGGCAAGCTGGGTTTGAGCTTCCTGAAGGCGGCGGTTGAATCCGTCAGGGTCACGCAGGACGGATATCCAAAGTCGTGCTTTCTCGGAAGAGATGTCGTGATCGAGGATCTTTTCGAGTAGGTTACAGGCTTGGCCGATAGCGTCCTTGGCATCGTTCCAAAGTGATTGAATCTCTTCCTGCTCGTCAGACTTGTCGGTCTCATCAAAATCCTTGAAATCGATATCCGTGTTTAGTGATTCCTCATAGGGGGCCAGCCCCTTGGCTTTATACCGGCGAAGTTGCTCTGGGCTCAGCGTGCAGTGATAGGTCAGGAGCCAGCGTTCTTTGATGAAATGGACATCGCCTTCCTTGTTCAGGAGCATGAACTCGCCTGTCTTGGGGCGAACTAGTTTTTTTGCCAAATCGGAAGGTGAAAATTCCGCATCGGTCAGACCCTCACGAACCTTGTCCCGGTCTCTTTTAGTCTGTAGTTTGCCGACGATCCAGGTGGCACAGTTGGAGAGGCCTTTATAGTCAATGTCCCCAGGGTTTTGAGTCGCCAGGATGCAGCCGACACCAAAGGCGCGTCCTTGCTTAACCAGAATATTCAAGGCTGGCTTACAGGTAGATGTGTAAGGGTACGTGGGATAAAAAGCGGTCTTGCCACCGCCGCCGCCGATCTCATCCAAAAAAAATAAAAGTCGAGGTCTATTGCCTCCAGGGGCGCTGCCTTGTTTTCGCATCCAGGCGTTGATGGCAAAGGCTACCTGCGCGACGACGAAACTTTGATCTTCAAAGTCGGTGATGTGGGCGAGGCTGATAACGCTGATTTGTGTTTTGCCGTCGACACGGTTGGCTCCCACCAGCTTGTCGATGCTCATCTCTTCGCCACGAACCCAGTTGGCTGCCGCACCTATGAGTTGGCCGTTCACAGCTTGTGCGAGCTTCTGACGCCGGTTCTCAGGAATATGGTCATCGATTCCCAGCACGCCAATGGTAGCAAAGGGCGGTTCCAGAATCATCGATACCAGTTGCCCAAGACCTGCCTCACCGGTCAGGTCAATGCCTGTGCACCAGGCGTGCTCGATGAGGGCTGTGACAAAATCCGTTTCCCGGTCCCGCTGTCCTGTGGGGATCACTCTGCGCACCAGGGCTTCAGCCATGCTGGTTACCATGACCGAGGCCGTATCCGGGTCCTCTTCAAACAGCTTGTTGATGTCAGGCGGCGGCGAGGAAATGAGTGGAATGGATACCCGGCGGCCGAGTTCGCTCCGGGGGGTAAAAATCTCAACGGCTACGTGGTTGGAAAACTCCCGCACGTTAGTTTCGGCAAGACCCCAATCCCATAAGCGTTTCCGGAAAGTGTTGGCTTCAGCCAAAGCGGCTCGGCCAAGTGTTGATTTGTCCTCAACCTCGACCCATGGTGCGACAGCCAAGGCTGCCAGTTCCCCGAAAGCAAGCGCCAAGGAAGACAAATCGCCCTTGAGATCCACGATAATCGAGGGGACCCCCTTGAGGGCAGCTTCCTCAATGATGGCTTTACCCATTACCGTTTTACCGGAGCCTGAGCCACCACAAATAAAGGTGTGAGTGATCAGGTCACTCAGCTTATGGCGGTACAGCTCACCCGGCATCCCATTGGGATCGAGATGTTTTCCTATATAGAGCTCGCTCACTCGTTGGCCTCCTCCGGGAGTTCAAGCGTTCCTGTTTGCCATTCACGGAATTTTTCAAGAATGAACGGGAGGTCGTTTTCTTTGAGAAGGTCGCCATTGGCCCGGCGGCCGACGTAGTCAGCCCGAGCCATGAAGATGTCGTCCTGAACATCTCTCGGGCGCTTCTTCTGCAGATAAACCACATTAGTCGGAATGGAGGTTCCGGTTGATGCGAAGGTTTCGCTTGGCAGAGAAATCACGGCCTTGATGATGGCGTGCTCACGCATGTAATCCCGAACGGGCTTCGCCGTGGTGTTTGACAGCACTCCATCAGGTAGAACTATGAGCAGTTTCCCCCCCGGCTTAAGCACCCGAAGATAGTGTTCGATAAAAAGAACCTCGCTGTCCTGACTGTTTTTCGGGCGCTTCTCAGGAGGACGTCCCTTGGACTTGAATACCTTCACTTCGTGCCCGAATTGATAATCAAGCAAGATCCCTTTAGTCTTAACTGACTTACCAAACGGCGGATTAGTAAGAATCAGGTCGATGCTGCCTGGCCCGATGCGCCGCTTCTTTTGGCCTTCTCCGAAATCAACTTCGTAATCAATCGCAGGCTTCAGTCCGCCGTATTCTTCGTTATAAAGGTAGTTCTGGTGGAGCCATTGAGCGTTCTGCGCGTTGACCGCATGAACGATCATGTTCAGTTTGCCGAGTCGAGCCGCCTTTTCTTCAATCTCACAGGCAAAAAAGGTTTCCTGTCCCAGCCGTTTTAAGAGTTTGTCTCTCTTTCTTGGCTCAACACCGTTGGATAATGCATGTTTGTACACGTCCTCATAAGCCGCGATCAGGAAGCCGCCTGATCCTGCGCATGCATCGAGAAAACGCTCGCTTTTCTCGATATCCAGGGCTGGGCCATCCGGATTCTCCCGGGCAAGATCCAGCATGAATGCAACGATTTCTCGCGGCGTGAAGAACTGGCCGAGGTCTTTACCTTTGAAGGTGTCAGACAGCATGATTTCGAAGGCCCGTCCCAGGACATCGCCCTGAGTGTCTTTCAGGTTGATGCCTTCGAGACGCCCAACGACATGTTCAATGGTTGCAGCCTTGCTCAGAACCCGCTCATTTTCGTCGGTAAAGACTTCGGGGTGGTGCCCTTTTAAATCATCGAACAGATTGTTAATGAAGTTCTGAGCCGCCTTGTCACCCATGTGTTTGTTCTGTTCACAATAAGACTCCAACCTGGAAGTGGTGAAACTTCCGTTGGGCTTTGCGTCTTCATTGAGCTTGATGAACAGGAAACGTGTAAATTCGTCGAAGATCCAGTCGTTCCTCTTGTTCTCGATGTCCCAGATATCCTGCCAGCAGCCCTTCATGAGTTGCACGAAGCGGGAAAGGCTGTTTTCTGTATGGAGTGTTTTCTGAGCCCACTGCTGAAGCCCTTTCACAACCTCTGGCTTGAATTCACGCACTGTATCTTCAGCTTCTCGGACATCAGGCCAGTTTGGCATCTCATCGTGGATCTCGTTGCCTTTTTCAATGTAGTAAAGCCGTAGGTGACCAGCGACCTCTATGACACAATAGGTCGTCGGGCCATTGTCCATCAGAATACTAAGGGCTTTATACCGGTTTGCTTCCGATTCACTTAGCGTCGCGGAGCCTTCATGTTTAAAGGCGGCATAACAGTTACCGACGCTGGTCGACACCAGGAAAGCAGCTTTTTCATCAAGTCCCTCTACTGTTGTGGCAACGCCAGAACCATCACCGTCGTTGATTTGATGGGCTTTAAAGCCCAGATCCGAAACCAGTAATTCTCTGAATTGATCAAGAGTTGCCATGTGTTATTTCGCTCCTCGTGTTATGTACACCGCCACCGGAATGACCGTCTCTTCCGGAGTCAACCCGCCATGGTCGTTGCCCTGGACTTTATACGGATTTCCGGAGGAATTTTGCCTTGGTCCAGGCCAACCATAGCTGTCGTGTCCAAATGGTATTTCAACAGCATCATGGTTGCTGGGTAATCCGTAATCCGCAACTGGCTTTATTTGTTTTACGTGGGAAGGACCAACAGAAGTGCGGCTCTTGTTTTTATACTCTAGGCAACGATTGTGAATGAACACATCCCGGCCAGGGCCAGATTTTGTATTAATATCGTCAATGACATATTGGGTGTTGTACCAGGTAAATCCATGATCGGCTGTAATTACAACGGCCGTCTTGTCTTGGGCTGAAATCCGGCGCAAATGCGGCAGGGCAACCTCCTTCACATACGCAAGCATGATCTCTTGAAGGCTCGACATGCCTTTTTGAAGAAGCCGGTCCTGGAGGTTGAACACCACCGCCTTGAAACGCCCGGAGGCATCAACAAGGTCCCGCATTTTCCGGTTAAGGGTGTCGGCATTGGCGTCCTTTTCGTTATAACAGAGGTAGCTCTTGTCACGATCCCACCAGGAACCAGGTGTCAGCCCAAGGTTATCGAGACAGCGCTCAAGCAAATGCGGTTCGCTCGTTCCATACGTCCAGCTCCGGAATTCCGCAGGTGGTGCCCCGGCAAAAATGGCTTGTCTGCAATACTCGGTGATGCTGGGCAGATAGGAGCAAGCGCGGAACTCAGGGCCAAGCGACTGGTAAGCGCGAAACAGTTCGCGCCCCGGCATCATCAGGAATCGGTCGCGTAACAATACCCAGTTGGTCACGCTCATCCCATCGAAGACCAGCAGATAGACCTGCTTGATCTCAGAATCCTGCAACAACGGCTTGATAGCAAACTCCATCACATCGCTGTTCAGCCATGGTCTGCAGGTGCCTGCCGCGAAGTGGCGCTCGTTCAGCCACTTCGGCAGTCCGCGGCCTGGTTGCACATAAAAGTCCGCCCAACCGACACGAATGGCGTCGCACGCCTTTTTGGCACGCTGTGTGATGCGGAAGACGTTGACCTTATCCGGCAACTGACTGGAACGCCGCTCGGCCTCCAGAGCCATGGTCGAGAGCGGTAGATACACTGAATCCACCAGCGTCAGCCAGGCTTTCCAATCCAGACTGGTAAGGTTCTTGGCTGCCGCTTCGGCCTTGTCGGTTAGGCGGTGAATGGTAACCATCGCCTCCAGAAGCGATACATGATCCTCATATTGCTCACGGGCCTGATGTCGACGCAAGGCCTCCAGCAGCTCTTCCCATTCGGGGGCATCCGGGGTTTCCAGGGCGTCGGTAAGCTTGCAGGAAGCCTTTTCAAGAGGGAGTGTGTCGGCGCGTTCACCGTTGACGACCACGTCCAGCAACGCGTGCAGCGTTACCGCCAATCCCTGAGCCAGAATGCCTCCGTCGGCTTCCAGAACCTGGATGAGTTGGTTGAGCAAGCGCTCGGAACCTTTGCCACCAACACCCTTGACCACTGTGGCCAGCGATTCCGTAATGGCACTCGGGTGTTTGGGGAAGACTTCGTGCTGCAGATAATGTAAAGCCTGCTTGCAGGGCTCATCGTCCTTGAGAGTGATGCGGCGGCCCCACTCGGCAAGCCCGTGAAGGCTTTGTCCATCCTTCAACACATCAACAAACAGATCACCCAGCTCGCTGCCTTCGAGAAAGGTGCGCAACCGTTCTGGAGTCAGCATCTTCCAGCCATCCAGAATGGAGGCGAGCAGACAGATAGGCAAAACCGGAGGCGGATCGTTTTCCAGCACAGCCGCTTCAACGAGGGCAAAGCGTGGCGCATCCAACCAGGTGCGGACCACATCAAGGAACTCCTGTTCCAGCTCACGCCGCTCGTCCATATCGACTGAGCTCAGCACCTCGCGCACTCCCTTTAATGCATCTTCATACCAGAGTTTGTCGAGGACCCGGTTCGGCTCCCAACCTGCCGACAGAACACTGGGATCGTTCAGCAGCGATGCGAGAACAACCCGTTCCAGGCTGTAGACGCCAAGCTGAGGCAGAAACGGAGCAAGGTTCCAGAAGGCGGGTAAGGGTAGTCTGTCCAGCAAAGATCGGGGATTCTGTACACCAAGCGCCTTGGCGATGTCGCAACCCGTCACCGTGCGCGGAGACACACTGGAACGGGTCTGCAGATCCGGCAGATGATCCGGCTGAAGCTGCTGCCGCGAAATGATGATACGGGAGTGTGGGTTGGCATCCTGCCGCTCGTGTTCGGTATGTCGGCGGAGAGAAAATTCATTGGCGCAGACATGCACCGGGACTTCTTGCCCATCCACCAGTAATTCGGTAGGCGCTTCGACGAAATAGCCTCGAACGTCGTTTACAAGCAGATAAGGT
>Ga0255365_10466_pt1 | contig 10411 bp, 12 predicted proteins | sample ANMaggSeSYBR01J3_FD_182089 | JGI IMG/M metagenome (GOLD analysis project Ga0255365, IMG submission 182089) | Sediment cell enrichment communities from methane seep in Santa Monica Basin, California, United Staets - ANME aggregate JGI... | ecosystem: Environmental > Aquatic > Marine > Cold seeps >... | reverse complement strand
ACCATTCCCAATGCGAAATAGCCGTCCCTTACTATGTAGTCCTCAATCTTCTCCGGATTGATCACACCGCAATTCCTTAGAGCGATGCGAATCTGTTTTTTCACCGGTATTTCGGTTAATGTAGCAACTGGCATCTTTCCTAATTATATTGTTCATCAATGGTTTTATAGTTCACAGGGATCACTCCCTCTACCATTTCACCCTGCTTTATGTAGCTTTCAATAATCTGATCAGCTTTTTGCACATCCACATCCGCAAATACAACCGGCTCATGATTTGGCAGGGTTACCTCAATTGTAGGTTCAGCATAACAATAACCCATACACCCCGTTTTGGTTACAAGGGCATCTACACCACGCTTATCGAGCGCCTCTGTCATGAAATTCATGATCTCTTCCGCACCGGCAGCATTGCTGCACGTTGCCATGGCAATTTTTACCTTTACCAGGTTTCCTGCATTGCGAACCTCTTCGATAGAGTCGCCGATCCTTTTTAACTCTTCCTGGTATTTTTTCAGTGCCTCAAATGACTATATTTTTGTCATAGTTACTCATATTATGTACTTTATATTATTGTTTTTCTGCGAGTTAACTTAACTTCTGTTATTTGTTTCACATTCATAACACGTATCTATCCATCAATTGTTATGCAAATATAAATGTTATTCCCTTAAGGAGTTTAAATTGCGTTATTTAAATAACAATACATATCGTTTCTAAACAATCTCACGCCGGAAACCAATAGAAAAGTTACAAATTCCTATTTAAAAATCCCACTGATCGAACAATATTGTAAATCATTAGTTTCATATCTAAATGAAGAAACTATGCAGGAAAGAACACGCTGCGGATGGAGTGGTACCGATCCGCTTTATGTGGAGTACCACGACCATGAATGGGGCGTTCCGGAACACGATGACCGAATACAGTTCGAATTTCTGGTCCTGGAATCGGCCCAGGCAGGACTTAGCTGGTTTACCATCCTGAAGCGTCGCGAAGGGTACAGAAGGCTTTATGCCGGTTTTGATGCAGAACAGGTGGCCCGCTTTGACGAATCGAGGATCCTGGAGATGCTGCAGGATGCTGGTATCATAAGAAACCGGAAAAAAATTGAATCCTCCATCAACAATGCACAAAGGTTTCTGGAGATCCAGGAACAATATGGATCTTTCAGTGATTATCTGTGGGGATTTATCGACGGAAAGCAGGTGGTAAACCATTTTACCAGGCTGACAGAAATTCCAGCTAATACGCCACTATCGGATACCATCAGCAAAGACTTGAAGCAAAGGGGATTCCGGTTCCTGGGTTCCACAATCATCTATGCACATCTGCAAGCCACGGGCCTGGTAAACGATCATCTGGTGGATTGTTTCAGGCATAAGGAGTGCATTGAATAGTAGCACCTTCACAAAATATATGTTTTTTTGATTATTGTTAAATATTTGATATATTTATGATATCATTTTAATATCATATATTAAACCTTTCTACTATGAAAAATGAAAAAACATACACAGCAGTGTCAGGATACCTGATGCTATTGATTCTATTAGTCATTCTTCTGGGAACAATATTCAGTTTTCTAATTGGGATGGTATGGATAGGGGGTGTGCTTATCCCCCTCTTCCTGCTTACAGCTATCGGGTTTACGGTGGTTAATCCCAATGAATCATCTGTTCTGGTTCTGTTTGGAGCCTATCAGGGAACGATCAAGAAGAATGGATTCTTTTGGGTCAATCCTTTCTTCGTTCGGAAAAAAATATCCCTGAGAGCAAGAAACTTCGATAGTGAGACTATCAAAGTAAATGACAAGATTGGAAATCCAATCAAGATCGGCTGTGTTTTGGTATGGAAGGTAGATGATACTTATAAAGCTGCTTTCGAAGTAGATGATTTTGTACACTTCGTATTTGTACAGAGCGAAACTGCATTGCGTAAACTGGCAGGGATTTATGCCTATGACAATTTCGAGGATCATGATGCCCAGATTACCCTTAGGAGCGGTGGCGATGAAGTGAACCATAAACTTGAAAACGAGATCAGGGAACGGTTAGCAATAGCAGGAATTACAGTGATTGAAGCAAGAATTAACTTCATTGCTTACTCCGAAGAAATTGCAGGAGCCATGTTAAGAAGACAGCAGGCAACAGCAGTTGTAGCTGCCAGATTCAAGATCGTTGAAGGTGCAATCTCCATGGTGCAAATGGCTCTTGAACAACTAAATGAAAAGGAGATTGTTGACCTTGATGATGACAAAAAAGCAGCCATGGTAAGTAACCTTATGGTAGTTCTGTGTGGAGATAAGGATCCGAGTCCGGTAATAAATACTGGAACACTAAATCATTAAGATGGGTAAAAAGAAAGCATTTGTCCTCAGGATAGACACGGCGAAAATGGAAGCATTGGAGAAGTGGGCTAATGATGAATTCCGTAGTACAAATGGCCAGATTGAATGGCTCATTGATCAGGCTTTGCGCAAATCCAACAGATGGAAATCAGGTAAGCCTATTTAAACAGTTCGTCGTCTCTGATGAGCAGCAGGATGGCTGAATGAGGTATAATTACATACTTCTCTTTGTTGAATTCAATCTCATATCCACTCTTTTGCAGGTACACCGCCAGATCACCCTCTTTGGGCTGTAAGGGTACATATTTTACCTCATCACCATGATCCTTCCAGGGTTCATCATTATCCTGAATTGCCGGTATGGGATAACCAGGCCCTACTTTTAGAACATAACCACTATGTATCTTTTCATTCTCCTGGACTCCAGGAGGCAAATAGAGTCCCGATTTGGTCCGGTCTTGCTGGTTCTTGGGCCTGATAAGCACCCTGTCACCAACCACTATAAACTTGCTTAGGTCCTTCTCGTCAATTTGCAGTGCCATCGGCTATTGGTTTTATTCACTTAAAAGTCAAGATTCTCTTTCAGCACCTGCATGCCATTTCGGCTTACCGGGACCTTATTTCCGTCCTTCAGAATCAGTATGAAATTGGTCTTTTCATAGGGTTCGATCCGCTCAATACATGTAATGTTAGCAATATAGGAACGATGTACCCTCACAAACTGCTGAGGATCCAGGTGATTTTCGAAGTACTTCATGGTTTGTTGCTTGAGGTATTTTCCTTCGTCGGTGTAGATCATTACATAGTCGTCCTGTGCTTCAAGAAAATTGATATCCCCTGTGGAAATGACATGGATCTTGCCTGACTTCTTGATTACGACCCTGTGCAGTTTTTCATCACGGTCGGCCAAATGTTGCCTGATCCTATCAATCCCGGTCTCGGTGCTTTTTGATTCCACATGTGATTCAATGCGAGATTCAAGTTTCCCAATGGCTTCACCGAATCGCTCTTTTGAAAAAGGCTTTAGCAGATAATCCACCGCATTCTGTTCAAATGCGTGTATGGCATACTGGTCATAAGCTGTAGTAAAGATCACTTCAGGAAGGTGTTCCAGAACCTCCAACAACTCAAAACCAGTGAGCTTGGGCATTTGCACATCCAGAAAGATGGCATCTGGCTTCAGTTCATTAATGGCTTTAAGCCCATCGAAACCATTGTCATACTCACCAATCAATTCCAGCTTTGGGAATCCTTCCAGATAGGTCCGGATCAGATCCCTTGCTGGCTTTTCATCTTCAACAATGATTGTCTTAATGATATTCATCGTTTTGTAAATATAGGTGGAAATAAAATGGTTACAGCAAAAACCCCATCATCACTTCTCCATTGAACCGATCCTTTATCCTGGTAAGAGAGTTCGATTCGCTGCCGTACATTCTGGAGTCCTACACCAGTCCCTTTTTTTGTGGGTATCTTTGGATCGTAATCATTGGAGACAACCGCCTTCATAAAGCCATTGTCAGGGTTGCAATCAAACCGGATGGCCACCGGAGCCACACTTTCATACACACTGTGCCTGATGGCATTCTCAAACAGGGGCTGGAAGATCATGGTGGGCACCGGAAAATCCTCACACTCCCCATTGATATTGAAAACATACTGCAGCTTCTCTCCAAACCGGATCTTCTCTATGGCCAGGTAGTCCTTCATCCTGCCCATCTCCTCATTCAGTGGTACAAATTCGTTCTCCCTGTGCTTAAGTGAGTATCTCAGGAAATCGGAAAGACGAATGATCATGTCCCTGGCCTCATCGGGGTTAGACATGGTCAGCGATGCTATGGAATTAAGGGAATTGAATAAGAAATGGGGATTGATCTGTGATTTAAGCATGTTCAACTCAGTATCCCTCACCAGGTTTTTCAGGCGTTCCTCCTGCTGAGCCCTTTCCTGTAACTTTTGATTGTTGGAGACGAGGTAGTAGATGAGTACAAGCACAAGGTAAATCAGACCTCCAAGTATGGCCCTCCAGGCCAGCGATCCGTCCAGGAACTCTATATAGTCAGACTGGTTGCTGAATAAAATATCCAGAAGGCCCATGGTCAGCAACACCCATATGGATAATACCAACAGTCCGGCCACCACATGCGCCAGAATGGAGTATAAGGGTGATTGTCTATGGAAAGGAATATAACGGGTGGGGTACCATGCCAGCAAACCCATGAATCCGAAAAGAAGGTTAGAAAAAAGAGCGTCGGTGATCACTACCGGCAAAGGGAAGTGCAAAAAATACCAATACATAAACCCCTGCAAGGCTGAAGTGATCAGCCAAACGATGGAGTAGATCAGTACCGAACGCCGGTTGCCGGTAATGGGATGGCTCATGACTAGTGGTAGTTCACAATTTCTCCACCTCCAAAAATGATTTGACCAGAAATGACCAGCGTTCGATCGGAATCTGTAACTACGATCGATCTGACCCGTTTATCGGAGAATCCCCCAAAAATAGAGGTCACCTCCACCTTCACATTCCACCCTTCGGGAATGATGAACTTTGATCCACCAAAGATCCATACAATCTCAAGGTTATTATTACCCGGGGCCAGTCTGGCATTGGTCATATCATACTTTGAACCGCCAAAGATATGAGTGATCTTCCCTCCTTGAAAATTCTGTGAATTGATGATCCGGTCACCTCCCCCGAATACGTCAACATCATCCAGGAAGTCCTCACTGGAGCCCCTCCTTCTGCTCCCTCCAAAAAATGTACTTCCGCCACCATGTCGCCGGCTGCCGAAGATGACAACCAATCCCAGTAAAATCAACATGGAAGGCCAGAACAATGATCGCCAGTAATTTGGTAGATCAAAAAATCTGGGTAGCAAGAAAAATGAACCTATGGTGATCAAAATCAGACCTGTTCCCTTGTTATCCTTATTTGAAAGGAAAACAAGGCCCAGAAAAATAAGCAGCGCCTGCCAGGTAAACAAGAAATCCCTCATTCTCCATGGTACAATATCTGCCAGGTCTGCGATCAGGAACAAACCAAGGAACATCAATACGATCCCTAATAACAGGTGTGCCCTTCCCGATCTTTTGAAATTTTGCGGTTGCCTTTCCATAATAGTACAATTTATTTTTTATCAAAAGTAGTGTAGAAAGGAGAATACCGGAAACAGAAATCGGTAAACGGTAAGATTTTGCCGGTAGACGTTTTACACCAGTCATGACGCGTGTTCATTAAAACCGGTTTAACCAGCGATAACGACGTTCTTGATTGCCAATCTTAGCAACGAAAGTGAATTCGTGGGTGCCAAAACTGTGTTTCATAATGCTGTTAAGCCCAATGTCGAAAGCATATCCGAAAATAAATCTGTCAACACTTACGCCGGCCATGACAATTATAGTTTGTCCTGTACGATAGGTAAGGCCTCCCCAGTACATTTGCTGGAAGAAGAACTTTCCTGATATATCTGCCTGCAATTTCCCATTTTCAGCATATTTCACCAGGGTTGTGGGAGAGAGTATCAAATTCCTGTTGATTTCAAAATCGTACCCCCCCATCAGGTAATAATTGCGTTCCATCACATACCTATCATACCCTGAATCGCCAATTTTTAGGGTTGACTCGAATAGCTGGTCCACAGAAAAACCTGCCCAATAGCTCCTGGCAGTAAAATAAATACCTGCATCTGCATCGGGGATAAAAACCGACTTGTCGGCATTAAGCCACAACGGATCGCCAGTATCTGCAAGGGTGATCAGATCCTCGTCCAGCCTGAACTGATAAGCCACCAAGGAAAGTCCAAAGGAGAGTTGAGATTGTGGAAATTTAATATGATAGGCATAAGAGCCTTTAAAACCAATGCGCTCCACAGCACCATTTCTGTCATTAAACAGGTATCCACCTAGACCTACTTTTCCACTACTGGAACCCATCCGTTGCCGTTTCCTGACAGAGGAATTTTTGGATATATAACTTTTTTTAAGGATCCTGGACTGGAAGCTCAGAGCATAGGTTCCCGGTCCATTCTGCAACCCAATCCACTGCTCCCTTGCAGTGAGGTTCACTGCAGTATACCCTTCCGATCCGGCAACTGCAGGATTCAACAAGAACCCATTAAGCATATACTGGCTATAGAGAGGTACCTGCTGCGACCATCCGTTCAGCAAAAAGCCCCAAAAAAAAATTGCGATATAGAGTAATCTTCTCATAAATATCTTGTACTACCTGATCACCGTAATAATTCCCGTAACCCTATCAATACCCTCCATATTCAGCTTGAATACGAAATGGTACGAATCCATAGGCATCTCGTTACCTCCCATATCTGTACCATCCCATGGTACTGAGTATCCTGGTTCGGACTTCCAGATCAATGTGCCCCAACGGCTGAATATTTCAACTTCAACCTCAGAATATCCATTCAGTTTATCAAGAATCCACTGATCGTTAAATCCATCACCATTAGGGGTAATAGCTGTTGGAATATCCCTGAAATAGAATTCTATATTACAAGCATTAATGGCAATCGTATCACTATTGCTGCATCCAAATGGACTCTGAACTTCAACCCATATTAATTGTACTCCATGAAAAACAGTAATTGTTTGACTATTTTCCCCGGTCGACCAGGTATAAAGGGCTCCATCTGGTCCTGCATCCAGTATCAATGATTCCTCACCGCAGAGTATTGTGTCATTACCCAGATCAACCTCAGGCAGGTCATAGACCGACAGGTAGAGGCTGTCCTTCAGAGCACATCCATACGAATCGGTCACCTCCACACCGATCCACCCTTCCTGGTCCGTAGAATAACCCGGACCCGTACTTCCATCGTGCCAGAGGTAAGAATAGAAGTCACCCTCCGGTGTAATCTCAAAGAGCTCCCCTTCGCACATATAGGTATCTCCGCCCAGATCGATATCCGGACCTGAAACAAGTACCAACGCACTTTGCACCGCTCCGACACAGCCAAATTCACTGGTCTCCAGGACAGTGATGGTATATTCACCAGGAACCAGTGGCCAGTCAACAATGATCGAATCCCCATAATCCCGTGTAATCGCTCCTCCTTCCACCGTCCATTGATAGGTCGAATTATCAAAACCCTGTACAAAGTAGGCAATACCGGTGTCACCGACACAGACCACCGACTGGTACTCCTGTGCCTGCGCCGCAACACTCCACAGCGACAGCAGCAAACCAATGCTTACTATGTACTTACGTATTCGCATTTATCTAATACACAACCTCATTAGAAATCAATTATCACTATATGTTTACCAAAAAGTATTCAATTCATTTCTCATTCAATTATTCTGAACAAAAGGCTGATAACCATTGAAAAATCACATTAGATCCAAATGCATACACTCCTCCCGATCCGGGTCCAAAAACCGGTTCAGGATGGGCACCCGGATCATCCGGAACCCACAAACGTTTATTTCTATTACTCATAACAGATCACTGTTAGATCATCACTCTATGTATTTATGCCTTCTGGTACATGTACTATTCTTTTTATGTCAGGGTTCGTGCTATGTGCCTGTAAAACAGACATATTTTACACATCAATATGTTTTGCCATGTTCTCCGAAGAGCGCATGTAATTACCTCTAATCGCCTATCTGCGTGTCAGACTTGAGCTGCTGTTGATCACGCCAGTATCAGGTGTCGGATGAACAGTGATCTCATAAGTGTCATCAAACAGAGTTCCGTTTCCTGTGAAATCATCATACATTGAAGTCAGCGTAATGGTAAAGGTTGCATCACCCGTTGCACTGCTGACCAATCCATCAGGTAGCGGAATTGTCACGGTATTGGTATTTGAAGGAACAGTGGATCCCACTGCATCCAGAACATTTCCTCCCAGGTCTGTCAGGTTGGTAGCCGACACATCATAGGTAACCAGGAATCCATCCCCAACCAGAGCGGGTGCACCAGTAAGATTGATCGTAACAGTCCCACCCACTGATTCTCCTGAACAGATGGCAATGTCTCCATCTGTCAGGTCAGCCGAAGCATTATTCCACATGGTGATGGGCAGAATCTGCAGCTGGCTTGGACATGCACCTGCATTTCGTTTCTGTACAATGACCTCCCCGATGGACGACCCAACCGGAGCGGCTGAAAGATCTGTATCCCAGTCCACTGTAATGAGATCTGCATTGGCAGTCCATTCCACGATGGATGAATCACCGTCAGTAGTGACAGCTCCTCCAGCTGTGATGGTACCCCCGCGGACCACCCAACGGTACTCCTCTCCAAGTACGTGGTTGGTGCTAAGATCATAATCAACCGAAACGCCCGCAGCGGTGGAGCGAACCTCTTCACCTGCCTGGGTATTGGGTGCATCGGGATTAGGGGTTTCAAACTGCGCATTCAGGAATGCAGAGAATACAAAAGAGAACATCGCCGCAACTACGGCTTTCCTGAGAATTGAATACTTCTTGGTTTTCATAACTTTTTGGTTTATAGAATTACTATTTTAATGAATTGATTTGGTTTCTTTGTTGCTTAATGATTTCATATTATCTTCTTGTTAATGAGTTGCTTGAATTAATATTTCCCACGATTGGCGTGGCGTTCTTATCCACAGTTATGTTGTTTGAACTGGTACAACCAGATCCCGATGTGATGGTCACATCAACTATACCCTGGGTGGTACCGGTCCAATCGATGGTCACCGATGGATTGGTATCAGATCCTGAGATGGTCCCATTGGTGACCGTCCAGAGAAATGTATGACTGCCCGGATCGGTTACCGAATAAGTTTCCTGGATTGGCGTACAAACAGATGTAAGACCATTGATCACCGGTGGCGTTATTGCCCCCACAATGACATCGAAGGTGCATAGATCTGTAAGACCGCAGGCATCGGTGGCGGTATAGGTAACTGTTGTCGTACCCACGAGAAAAATATCACCGGGATTGTGTGTAGATGTCAGTACGACACCCGGACAATTGTCGGATGCTGTGGGTGCTGTCCATGAAACTTCAGCTCCACAGTAACTGGTATCGGCCACTATATTGATATTGGCCGGGCAACCGGTTATAGCGGGAGCAATATTGTCCTGTACCGTGATTGTCTGCACCTGGTCTGCCGCGGAATTGCCATGATCATCCACAAGGCTCCACGTGCGTGTGATAATTATATTACATGGGTCAGTGTTATCCACTGCATCAACAGACGTGGCAATGAGTCCCACGCTGCAGTTGTCAGCTTCATCCGTCACATCACCCGTAACACTCACACTGGCATCGTTCGTGCAGTTGGCATCGCTGAAGATCGTTAAATCGGCAGGGATACTGAACGTCGGCCTGATGGTATCAAGCAGAGTCACATTAAAAGTACATTGTACACTGTCACTGCCTGCATCAAAAGCCGTAAGTGTAATTGTCTGAACCGTTCCATGTCCGGAGATAACAGCACCGGGAACAGGGACCTGACTCACACTGACAGCACCGGTGGTTGTGGCCAGAGTGGTGTAATCCGGTAATGCAAATTCACAATTGCTATCTACATATTCATTTCTGTCGGGGGGACATGTGATTGTTAAAGTAAAGGGATCAACCAGTGTAATATCAAATGTACAGTCTGCATTGTTCCCATTTCCATCATTCGCTGTTATGGTAATGGTATGCACGGTTCCCACTCCATTGACTACAGTTCCGACTACAGGATCCTGGGTAAGGGTAAGTGCCGGATTGCAATTATCTGTTACAGTAACCGATCCAGTATAATCAGGTATCGTAAAGTTGTCACTCAAATCAACATCTTCATTGTGATTCGCCGGACAGGTAATAACCGGAGCTGCATCATCTTCAACCGTCACCGTTGCAACACAGCTCGTCTGTAAGCCACATGCATCACGGACAGTCAGGTTAATCCCTTTCGGACCGATATCTGTACAATCAAAACTGTATACATCAAGCCACATGGTATCGATCGAACAGTTGTCGCTGCTTCCATTATTAATATCCGCAGCTGTTATTGTAATATTGCCCATTGCATTTAACTGGACAGTGATATCCTGACATACAGCCGTCGGGGGGGTAACA
>Ga0255365_10463_pt1 | contig 10451 bp, 9 predicted proteins | sample ANMaggSeSYBR01J3_FD_182089 | JGI IMG/M metagenome (GOLD analysis project Ga0255365, IMG submission 182089) | Sediment cell enrichment communities from methane seep in Santa Monica Basin, California, United Staets - ANME aggregate JGI... | ecosystem: Environmental > Aquatic > Marine > Cold seeps >... | reverse complement strand
TCTTTCTCTGAGGGCTATGTCTTAAAATGTAATTCTCCATATATGCGTAGCTTTTGACCTCGAGCAGATTTTATCCACTTGGCCGGGATACAGATAAACCTGAATATAAATTTCTTTAACCGAAAGCTTGGCGCTAAGTTAGCGTAGGTTTTGGAAAACGAATTTATTATGAACTCATAAATGTTCCTGCAGATAGCTGTAATGAGCAGAAAAACAGTATTTTGCTCAATCTTTGAAAAAGGCATCTTGTTCCAGGCGAAATCATTTTTCAATACATCAAATTCACGCTCAATAGCACCTCTTTTGTTATAAAAGAACACAACCTTGTCATCTGTCATTATGAAGTCGTTGGTTAAAATAGCACTGTAGATAAAATCTTCACCAGTAAAGAGGTTCGTTTGCCCATCAGCACGTTTTGTTTTAGTTACGACTAATCTACATGAGACTAACGAATCCATCTGTTTAGACCTTTTTGTAATTTTTTCAAAGGGAGTAAAATCAATTGATGCACGAAATACTTCCTGTCCATCAATGAATATCTTTTTCCAATCATCAATTTTATGTATTACGTCTGCCAAAGTTTCATTCATTCTTGCTCTTATGAAAAATGTGTTAGCGTTATTGGCTATAACTGAGAGTGTGGAAAGTTTGTATGATGCGCTATCAGCACGGAATTTATCGATTAATATCCCTTGTCGTTTGAGCATTGAAAACATTCTTTGCAAAGTGTCTTCTTGCAAAGTCTGAGCATCAGTATTCCCATTTCGGTTTTCCAGATAAACTACTTGCTTGCCAATAAATCCAACTCCAGGGGCATAGCCATATTGCTTTAAATACGTATTCCGTGTGTCTGCTTTATCACAAAAAATATACGTGTTGTCATAATCAAGAGTGTTAAGTGCCTTATTGTCAAATATTCCGATTCTCTTTAAAAGCTTTATATTCAAAAGGTTTAATGAATCATTTATGCAAAACTCATGAGTGCTATTTCCGCGTTTTGATGTACAGATAATTTTCTTAATGGCTAATTGCTTCATCCTTTCTAAAACCCTGTCAGGACTCGGTAATTCCATAAAAGGATTATGACCGAAGGAAGATTTGAGGTTAACGGCAAGATCCTCTGCACAATCTCCTCCACAAAACAATACTGACCAAAAACTATAGAATATATCTTTCCAACTATACTTGCTTTGAGAGGCAAGGGCCGGTAAATGTTGATTGATCAGGCGACCGATTCCGTTCTTTTCAAACTCGGATAAAACAAAATTTAATCCACCAAAGGGGGTAATCTTAGAAGAATTTACTACTTTCATGATGCTGTTTTAGACAACACCAAAATAGGTGAAATAGCACTAGCTGTAAGACTCTGCACTGCAAAGTTTTACAGCTTTTTATTAACAATACATGCGGATTTTAGGCTCATGATTCGTGCGTAATATTTGCTCGTCTCCTGACGAGCATTGATTTCTCAGATATTTCTTTCTGTACTTTTTCCCGGTACCCGGTATCCGGCACCTTGGACCCAATAAATGCAGCCATTGCTGCTGAAAACTTACACCCCCTGGCAAGCGTTTTCTGTAAAAGTTATTTACTTCTACCGGTCATCCCGCTGAGCTATCCCGGGTATCCGGGATAGTGACGAGGGACCCCCATCAAGTTTCTCTAAGCTGGCAGGATCATTTTGTTAGCTTTTGCAAAAACGAATCGGTGAGATAGGGTGGGCCTACGAGCCACAACGTTAAGTATATGAAAAGTAAGCGATTTCGAAGCATCAATCTTTCAACTTACAATAATGCTCAAACGGGCTACAAACCTTGATATCACTACTATCTCGCTTATTTTTTATATACATTGTTACAAGCTGGCATTTTTTCATTATTTTTTTTATTTTCAATAAGGCTATTAATTACTGCATAAATAATTACTGCATTTAATTTTGCAGTCCTTTTATCTTGATCGAATCGAGGTGAAACTTCCGCAATATCTAAGCTAATCACCTTATTTGTTTTAAGTATTTCTTTAAGAAATTTGAGAACAATTTCAGGATTCATTCCAAATGGCTGCAGTGAAGAAACCCCTGGTGCAAATGCTGAATTAAATACATCACTACAAATGGTGACATATATGTACTCGTATTGCTTAATAAAACTATTTATTTCTGTTGATATGCTTACGAAATTAGACTCGACGAGGTCTTTGGCAAGAATATATTTCACTCCGAGTGAATTTGCCTTTTTAAAAAGGCTTTTCGTATTTGCAGATGTTTGAACTCCTAAGCACATATATGCAAACTCTCGTCTTTCTGCCAAGCATTTGTCTGCAATCTGAGAAAACATGGTTCCTGAGGATCCTTTATTCTTATACGGTCTAAGATCAAAATGTGCATCAAAATTTATTATGCCTAAACAAGAGCCTTTATCATTATTTACAAGGTGATTAATAATTCCGTTATAATGACCAAATACTAACTCATGTCCGCCACCTAATACGATTGGAAATAATTTTTTGTTCAAGGTTGCTTCAATTGCAATTTTCAATTGTTCTTGAGCTTCTTCCATATTATTTCCCAAACAAAATATGTTTCCAGCATCATAAATAACAACATCATTCCCAAATGTAACAGGTAAATTCGCAAACTCTTTTCTTATATATTCTGGACCATGTTTAGCTCCTTTACGCCCCAAATTTCTTTTTATTCCTTCATCGCAACAAAAACCAATAAAGCAAATATTTAATTTCGATAAATCAACTTTTAATGACTTTAGATAAGTTAAGTCAAGCAATTGAATAATTTGATGCATTCTGAATGAATCGCTGTCATTTAAATCATCAATTCTTCCTTTCCAAAATTTGGTATCAATAGGAGAATAATTTTTCAATTTCATATCATTCTATTTTACCTGGTCATTGTTTTGCTTGCTGGTAACTCGTTTATATGTTAACATCTTGTTGCGTTTAACATCCTATATGGTAGGTAAACGTAAATATTGGCTCAAAATGTGTTGTTTTATATTTCAGTCGTTTTTCCGCTCTTATAATCCGACATCAATCCAAAATCCAACGACTTATCCTGAATGAGGTCGAAAGATCCAAAACCCAACACCCAAAATTATTTAATGCCATATTTCTCCATCCTCCTATCCAGCGATTGCCAGGTAATGTTGAGTAGTTCCGCAGCTTTGGATTTATTATTATTTGCCCGTTCGAGGGCTTTCAGGATCACGTTTTTTTCTATTACTGCCAGGTCAAGGGTGCTTTCAGGGATAATGGTTCCGGGGTCTTCGATGTCTGATGCCGGAATACTGAAACGGAAGTTTTCCCAGCCGATAGTTTCATTATCGCACAGGATAATAGCCCGCTCTACCATGTTCCTCAGCTCGCGAACATTGCCCGGGAAGTCATAATCCATCATCTTTCCAATTAATGCAGGATCTATGCTTTTTATGAACTTGCCCATCTGCTCCGCATAATAATAAATGTAGTACTCCAGAAGGGGAGGGATGTCGTCTTTTCTGTCCCGTAAGGGAGGGATCTCAATCACAAATGTGCTCAAACGATGATAAAGATCGGTCCTGAATTTTCCTTGCTTGCTCAATGTAAACAGCTCGCGATTGGAAGCCGTAATTACACGTACATCAACAGGAACCTCAACTCTTGAACCCAGTTTGCTTAATTTCTTCTCTTCCAGCACACGCAACAACTTCGCCTGTTGGCTCATGGGCATGTCACCGATCTCATCAAGGAACAAGGTCCCTTTGTCGGCAATCTCAAACCAGCCTTCCTTGTCTTCCCTGGCATCGGTAAAGGCGCCTTTTTTGTGCCCGAAAAACTCACTCTCAAAAAGGGATTCAGGAACAGCTGAACAGTTTACGGAATAGAAGAACTGTTTCTTACGCTTGCTGAGAAAATGTATCCCCCTTGCCACAAGCTCTTTCCCTGTCCCGCTTTCCCCGGTGATCAACACTGAAGTGGTATCTGTCATGGCCACCCTTGACATCAGGTCAACCACCTTTTTCATCGCTGAACTTTTGGTGATCAGTTCATGTCCGAATATGTTTTGTATTGCATTGGAAAGCAGGTCAAACTTATGCTCTGTACTTTTTAGTTTTTCACCGAGCAAGATGAACCGCTTGGTACGTTCAATGGCATGGTTGATCTCCGGGAGCCGGAAAGGCTTCTGAAAATAATCAAATGCCCCGTGACGCATCGCTTCAATTACGGTGTTCATGTCGCCATGACCCGAGATCATGATCACTTCTATGTCAGGATAAGACTGTTTCACCTTCTTCAGCACCTCCAGTCCATCCATTTCGGGCAGTTTAATGTCAAGGATAAGGATATCAACAGCGGTCTTTTCCAGTATGCCGAAGGCCTTGGAGGGAGCACCGGCCTTATAGATCATGTATTGCTGCCCGCTCAGGAATTCTTCAATCTCATCCTGCATGCGGGGTTCATCATCCAATACCAGAACACTTAACTGCTTCATGCTAATTCGTTTAATTATGCTTTTCCTTTTGATCCTTGTAGATTGGCAAAGTTACAACCAGCCTGGTGTGCTTGCCTTCCTTCGAATCGGCCTTGATCTCACCCTTCATATCTTTAATGATACCGTATATAATAGACAGCCCCAGTCCGGTACCCATTTCTTCCTGCTTTGTTGTAAAGAAGGGATCAAAGATGTTTCCGATAATGCTTTCCGGAATGCCGGTTCCATTATCGTAGATGATCAATCCGCAATTTTTTCGGTTCGCAAAGGTGCTGATCTTGATAATCTTCTCGTAGCCCTTGATGTCGGCCTTATCTTTTTCCATCACCGCATAACGTGCGTTGGAAAGGAGGTTCATGATGACCTGTTCCAGCTTATATTTATTTCCAAGGGTGGTGTCGTTGCGGGATGAATATTTAACCTGCAAGTCGATGCCCATATTATCATATTGTCTGGAGATCAGTGAAAGTGCATTCAAAACCACATTGTTGACGGAAATGGGCTCCTGTTCTGTATTGTACTGTTCACGTGAGAATATCCTGACATGCCCAATGATATTTCTTATCCTGTCGATATCCCTGAAGATGGACTCTGTTTTTCTTTTGGTGTATTCCTCAGTTATCTCACCCGACTGCATCTTTATCAGGAGGTTATCAATCCCCATACTGATGCTGCCAAGCGGCTGGTTTATCTCATGGGCTATCCCGGCTGCCAGCTCTCCAAGTGATTCCAGTTTCGATTTCTGTATGAGCAACTCCTGCTGCTTTCTGATCTTCTCAAGCTCTTTTTGTACCCGCTGCTCCAAAGTGCGGTTCAGCTTTTTTAGTTCATCATCAGTTTTTTTTCTGTCGGAGATGTCTGAAACAAAGGTGAGTATGGCTGTTTCCCCCTCCCAGGTGATGACCGTTGACTTGATCTCAAACCATCTCAGCCTTTTCTTTTTATCAATGAATTGTATATCGTAACGCTCCTCAACATCCTCTCCGCGTAATCGTTTCATATGATTCTCCATGATGAGGTCGCGGTAGTCTACATGCATAAAATCACTGAATGGCTTTCCGATGATATTCTTGGGCATATAGCCCGTCATCTCATAGATTTTGGGGTTGATGAAGCGTACGATCCCCTCAACGGTGAGCAGGATACCGTCATTGGCATTCTCAAAGATCTGCCTGTATTTCTCTTCACTCTCCCTCAGGAGCTCTTCTATATTTTTCCTGTCTGATATCTCATTGATCAGGTCCTGTGTGCGTTCCTGGATGCGGTGCTCAAGTTCATTGTTCAGTTTGAGCAGTTCTACATCTACACGTTTACGCTGTATGGCAGCACCGATAATATCGGCAGCAGTGCCCAATGCATTCAGCTCTGCTTCAGTCCATTCTCTGGGCCTGCAACATTCATCCAGGCCAATAAAACCCCACCAGGTATTATTCACAAAAATGGGCATGATAACGATGGATAGGAGGCCCATCTCGCCTAATAATTTTTTCTCTGAGCGCGGAAATTTATTGATATTCCCGTAAATGGGTTTTCCTTTTCCTAATGTTTTTACCCATCTGCTGAACCCATCCTTGTAATAGATCTCTTTCAGTTTGGTTAGATCTACTTCATCAATCACATCCGGTGCAGTCCAATCGAAGAGCAAACTCGTAACAGTCTGACTTTTATTGTCTTCAAAATTTTCAAAAATGTAAACCCGGCTTACTTCGGTAGCTTCCCCCAGCCTTTTCAATACATCGGCTATACTCTGTGTCGTATAATTATATTTGAAGAATAGCTCAGAAGCATAGTTTACTGCTTTCAGGATGGTCTCACTATCCTTGAGGGCTTTTTCGGCTTCATGGCGGCGATGGAGCTGCTCATCCATGTTCTTCTCACGCATGATCTCACGCCCAAGCACCCTGACCTGCCTTTCAAGTTCTTCGTGTTCAACAGGTTTAATTAGGTAACCTCTCACCCTGTGGTCGATGGCATGCAGGAAGTTTTCTTTTGCATCGTGGGCGGTCATGATGATGATACGGGTATCCTTGTTACGCTTCCTGATCTCCCTGATCATTTCCAGCCCGTCCATCTCCGGCATATTGAGGTCGGTAACTACCAGGTCCGGTTTTTCTTTATTGAAGATCTTAAGCCCGGCTTTTCCGTCCTCTGCAATGTGCACAACTTCCGCAACATTCTTAAGCATGCCCCCATATTTTTTCCTTAGCGAAGCTTTGTCTTCGGCATACAGTACTGATATTGGTAACTTCTTTGTAGTTTTTGCCATGCTTATCTGCTAATTTCCGGGCCGGGATTTATATGGCTAAGTTAATAAATACTGAACAAATCAGCACCCTGCACTATTGATGCTGAAGACGAAGAAGGTCATTAACGGTTTTAACCGGATTAAAGGTTTCAATAGGTACTTCAACAAAGATAGTGATCCATCGTGCCATTGCACCATTCCAAAGGCCGGGAAGTTCCTGGGCTTTCAGCTCTTTACCATCTTTTGATTTTGTGGAAATAAAACCTGTTTGAGGATCAATGAACCCGGGGAGGTCGAATTTTTCTCCACGATAATCTTTTAAGCTGCAGACCAGGTCAACGGGGTTGAAATGTGTGGCCTGTCCAACAATGTTTCTTTGATTGTCATCGTCCATATTTATCTGTGAGGATTCCACAACCTGCAATGAGGTATTCCCATATTGATCCTTTACCCAGAATGGCCCGCCTCCGGGCTCGCCCTCATTTTTCACCATGCCGCATATACGGATGGGACAATTTAGTTTATCAAGGATAATGCCCCTTTTATCTTCCAGTGAGAAATAATTCATGCCTTCCGGGAAATGGATGTTAAGTTCCTCTTCTGCAAAAGTGATGGCTTCTTCTACAGCTGTACCATCCATATTCCCGCTCTCAATGCGTGAAAGGATATGGAATGATTTTTCCATCATCTCGATGAGTAATCCGCCCAAGACCTTTTTATAAGTGTAGGTGGGTTGCTTCAGCCTGTCGGGAACGACATTATCAATATTTTTTATGAATGCGATATCTGTATTCAGGTCATTAAGGTTTTCGATCAGTGCGCCATGGCCTCCGGGCCTGAATAATATCGAACCATCCGCATTTCTGAATGGCTGATTTTGTATGTCAACCGCAATGGTATCGGTAGATGGTTTTTGTTCCGACCAGGAGATGTCGAATCTAATATTTCCGCTTGATATGAATTTCTCTTCTGTTACTTTTGCTCTTGCTATGAATCTCTCTTTGTGTTCGGGCGACACCGTGAAGTGAAGATGTACGGTCTTGTTTTGATCTGTGCTGTATTCTAATCCTTCAGCCATATGTTCTTCCAGGGGTGTTCTGGGGCCATCAGGGTAGTTGTGAAAGAAAAGCAGTCCCTTTGGGAGAGACGCGTAATCAAGTCCTGTTCCTGTGAGCAGATACCTTATTATGATCCTGTAATCCCCATCTGATAAAAGTTGTTCAATGTCATATTCATCTTCAGACAATGCTTTTGTCAAAGCAGGATAGAAGGCAAAATCTGTGATCTTATCCTGGAATTGTGTAACCTCCATATCAACTTCTGCCTGATCATCTTCCATATAGCTATATAAACTCTTGAACATGCGGCTGGCAGCGCCGGATGCCGGCACCATCTTGGTGATCGAATACTTTGGTCCGGCTTCTTCAAATGCTGCGGTCAATAGTGCTGTTTTTTCATCATCCAGCACACGGATGCCATTATCAGGAGTGGCTGCACCGATCAGATGAACATAGGGAAAACCATTGCGAAAGTTTTCAATTTGTGCTTCAATTTGATTTAGTGAAATGTTTTTCTCTTCGAATTGCTTAAGGTCGGCTTTCGTGAACATGCAGTGATGGTTAAAGTTAACGGCAGCAAAGGTAATTCAATGAGATTGAATTATCAAAAACGAAGTGAATTGAAAATTCATAATCGAATTGATCCTCGCGAGTACTCGGGGGGATCTCCTGGCCCTGCAACTACAGCAATTTACATTAAGATATATTACAAAGAAGATTGAATTTCATTCTTTGTTTATTCAAAAATTTTATATCTTTGCACTCCGTTTTTAGAACAGCCCAGATGGCGGAAATGGTAGACGCGCATGGTTGAGGGCCATGTACTCGCAAGGGTGTGCAAGTTCGATTCTTGTTCTGGGCACAATGAAGTTAAGAATTTTGAGTTTTAAGTTTTAAATTATCGAATTAACTCAAAACTTAAAATTTAAAACTTAGAACTGAAGTAATTGCCCAAGTGGCGGAATTGGTAGACGCGCTAGTTTCAGGGACTAGTATCTGTATGGATGTGAAGGTTCGAGTCCTTTCTTGGGCACAAAAAAGCCGCAATTTTGCGGTTTTTTTTATGCCCACTTCTTTTATCTTCTATCGCCTTCAACTATCACTTTCTAATATCAAATATCGACGAGCAACAATTATTTTGTGTTCTTGTACTTTTCCCTTGATGGAAAAGTACCAAAAGATCAAGGCTGCATAAAGTTTTGTTGATTTCTACAATTTCTCTCACTAAATTTCCCAAACTCACCGTCAGAGACGGATCAAACAAGGAAAATTTTACGCTCGATAAATCTTGAAATACTACCAAAACTTTATGAGGCCATTATTTAAATACTTTTCATTTATAGGTTCGGCGGACTGGTTAAAGCGTTTTTTATTTTGGTTGATGTTCTGGTTAACGGATTCGATTAATTTTCAGTAGAAAAACCTTGTCTTATTTTTAGCGTCGGGGGTTCGGAGGGTTCTTTCGTTTATGCTGATGTGGGTACTGCGGTATGGGGGTGAATTGAGTCAGTTTTTACCACATTATTCACCGCACCGTTAAGAATGGATATAAATTATATCTTCTTGCCTGTTTCCTTATCGAACACTTTGTTTCCTGTGGGGCTTGATACAAACCTATCGGGGTCTTGTGCGCTCAAAAGTTTTCTGAGTAGTCGATTTGTTTTTCGAATGTGTGACTCCATGTTCAATATCGCAATAAAGACAAAAAGGCCAACTATGAACATGATCAAAGACCATAATGTTGATAGTGCTTCCATAATAATTTCTTTAGTTTAGTGATTACATATAATAGTTATTATTAGACTAATTGTCCATTAATGCCAATACTTGCCTCATAATACAGAACCCATCATTCATATCACATATTTTACTACCAATAAAAGTCTGATCAATTGGTGTAGATATCAGTTTATCCACCTCTTCAGGAGTTAGCTTAATGACACCAAAATTATAGAGTACATAGGCCCTTAAAATGTATGTATCATGAATAATAAGCTCTACTACTTCTCCTGATTCCAATACAAGTCTCAAAACATCCCTGTCTTGTATTGCCGATGATACTTCGTTTTTAGGAACACTGGGGAATTTAATCTTGATTAGAAGGGCAAGTGTGTCATTAATTTCCCTACAGGAAAGGTGAACACCGTATGAACTGGTGTGGCATAGCTTTTGAAATTCAAGTTTTCTGACCCCCTGGGCAAGGAAGTGGGTGTACTCATCATCAAGAAACCTAACTCCAAGTGTTTGGGTTTTAAGAACCTCGTCCTTGTTGATGATCATGGGATCATTCTTTTTTACGGGTATCTTAACTACAGTCAAAGTATTCTCATCCTGCTCAATGTACTCCACCCTTAACATATCACCATTGTTTAAGTATACCAACTGTTCTACTTGGCTGTAGGCCATACTAATAGACAATATACTTGCTATTGTAAACACTAATCTTTTCATGGATAATACGGTTTTTTATTCCACATAAATATACAAACTCTTCATGTGTATTAAAAATATTTACTCCATAGGGTGCGAAATTTTTCACTTTTCGGTATTAATAGATATGGACATACACGAACAAATAATGTACATTACACGATACGACGAGGATGACCTAACAAAGATCGACCTCCGCCTCCTTTCTTGAGCACCTCAAATTTAAGTAAAC
>Ga0255365_10119_pt1 | contig 10456 bp, 7 predicted proteins | sample ANMaggSeSYBR01J3_FD_182089 | JGI IMG/M metagenome (GOLD analysis project Ga0255365, IMG submission 182089) | Sediment cell enrichment communities from methane seep in Santa Monica Basin, California, United Staets - ANME aggregate JGI... | ecosystem: Environmental > Aquatic > Marine > Cold seeps >... | reverse complement strand
AATTCTTGCTTTTGTCTTCCTGTTTAACAGTTTTTTCAGCCAGCCGACCTTTTTAGTCGTTATACATGCACTGTTTATGATCCTAGCTGTCTTTAATGTAGCACCAATCCGAACGCCCAAATTTTCCGGCAGTTGGTTTTCTGCTCTCTTGGTTTATTCCTTGGTGTTAACAGTCATCTATAGCTGGATGCTGTGAAACAAGTAACAGTGCTACCACCTGTTTCATCTTACAGTTACACTGCAAGACATCCAGATCGATCTGGATGTTTTCCATGAAATGAAACTCCCATTAAATCTATTATTTAATGGGAGTTTAAAAATAGTGGTCTTCTTGCTGACGAATTATAAAAACTACTTATCTAAAAAATGGAAGAATTAATGTATAAATATCAATCACTCAGAAAATGCATCTCAAAAAATGACAATGAGTTAATAATTTACGGAGCAGATCGTTTTTCACAGTTCCCACGCCGTGATGCATCCGTTAATTCAAAATGCGATAGAGCGCTTCCGATAGCGCGCCATGATGATGTAGTTGTTCTACGTGGAAAGCTGGATCACGAGTACCATAAATGGTTGCGCTCTCATGGTCTTGGATCGGATCATATCGTAGAATATAGTGCTCACTCAGGAGAAATGTCACTCTCGGAACTCATCATTAATGATCCAGAACCAGTTAAAAGATATATCAGGCAGAGCGGGAAAAAACCTGTATATGTACCATGGTTTTCAGGGAGTATGGAAACTGAAGCTGCAAAAGTTCTTGATGCTGATCTTTTTGGAGCAACTGAAACTGAAACCCTAAAATATAATGATAAGTCCACTTTTAAGACCGTATGTAAACAATTGGACATAGCTGTTGTTGAAGGCAGTTCATTTGAAATGAATCCTGAAGACAATGAAAATTGTACAGATATGAAAAACATCATAAACGGATATCTGTCAACCTGCGAAACTGTTATTATTCGCGGAACTTTGGGTGAAGCCGATATGTCGTTGTACAAAACTAAAGGCAATGATATTTCTGAAATATATCATGAAATTGCAGTTAGCGGTGAAAGATCTGTTCTCATTGAGCCTTTTCTGAATGTCTCATCTTCTCCGAATGATCAGTGGGTGATCAGCAGAGAAGGCAATATAAACTCTCTTGGTATACGGGATCAAATATGCGAAAGAGGTATGGTACACATTGGTACACTCAAAGGAGATGATCCCTCCCCGGAAATTTCAAATTACATTGTAAAAACATCTGCACAAATTGTAACTAATATGGCTGAATTCGGATATCGGGGTGTAGTCGGCATCGATTATATCGTATCAGATGATGGCATATTTCCTGTTGAAAATAATGCTCGTTTTAATGGTTCCTCCTATGTGAGCATGATCGTAGATAATATTGAAAAATTGATAGCTCCCATTCCATACTGGAAATTTATAAAGATCAAGACAGCTGCATGTTCATTTCTTGAGCTCACTGAACGTATTGGGCCACTACTCTATGATGGCAAAAAATTAAATTCCGTATTTCCTTTTAGCTGCGATACATTGCCGTTATCCGGTGATTTTGCTGTTATACTTTTAGCCGAGAATATAGATGAGATCTTCAAGATGGAAGGATCATTGAAAGAAATAGGTGTTAAAAGGTTTTGATCACCCTTATACACCAATAAATTCTCGATCAAGAACAACAAGGAGAAGTCTTCATAGTTTGTGTTAAAGAGACACAAAAATACAGATGAAAACCTTTCCTAACTTTTTTTTGTTGCCAATATGCAAATCAAATTATAACTGCATATCTAAAAAAAGAAAGAGTATAATGCAGATTCCCGATCGGTCTTCAGGAACCACACATTGGAATTTATAAAAAGACGATCACTTGATCATCTTAACTGAACCGTCTTTCATACCAACATAGACCTCGTCGGTATTCAGGAAGATACCATGTTCTACAACACCCACACAAGCTGATAGCTTCTGTGAGAGTTCAGCAGCATTTTCTATCATGCCAAATTCGACATCAAAGATAACATTGCCGTTATCAGAGATAACAGGACCATCTTTGCGGGAAGCCAGGCGTATCTGTGGTTTTCCACCAAGCTCGATGAATTGCTTCTTTGCAAGTTCCCTTGCATATGGAAGCACTTCAATTGGTACAAAATGATTAAGTTCTTCGCTCATCTTTGATTCATCTGCGACCACAATGAAGCGTTTTGCTGAATGTGCAACGACCTTTTCACGTGTGTGTGCAGCTCCTCCGCCTTTGATGACGTTCAGTTTTGCATCCACCTGGTCAGCACCGTCTATCGCAAGATCAAGAACAGGATGCTCTGCAAGGCTTGTCAGTGGCACTCCAGCTTCAATGGCAAGCATTTCAGCCTGATATGAGGTGACGACAGCTAATACATTCAATCCTTCTTCGCGTACACGTCTGCCAACTTCTGCAATTGCGAAAGCAGTTGTTGAGCCGGTACCAAGACCGATCATCATGCCATCTTCTACAAGACTTGCAGCAGCTTTGCCTGCAGCTTCCTTTTCAGAGCTTGATGCATTTGCATTTCTTTCTTTCATGGATATTCCCCTTTAAAAAAGAATAATGAATTGTCCCCCACATCAGGGAGACAATCGCTTCCTGTCCCTTGGGAACAGAACAGTGTCACGGATATTCTCTACACCGAGCATTGTCATAACAAGACGCTCGCAGCCAATACCCCAGCCGGAGTGTGGTGGCATACCATATTTGAATGCACGCAGGTAGAAATCGAAGCCATCGGAATTAAGGCCCTGTGACTCGATCCTTGCTTTTAGCATATCATGAAGGTGGATACGCTGTGCACCGGATGAGAGTTCCATTGTCCTGTGCATCATGTCGAATGACTTGGAGATGAGAGGGTTGTCCTCATAAGGCATTGCATAGAACGGCTTGATCTCCGTTGGCCAGTCAGTAATGAAGTAGTGGGATTCTCCAGTCTCTTTGAAAACATGCTCACCGATAGTATGTTCTGCAACTGTTCCGAGGTCTCCGCCCCATTCGACCGTTTCCTCGCTCTCAGCATTGACGATGTCAATAGCCTGGCCATATGGAACTTTCATGAATGGTGTCTTTGGGACACTAAGTTCAATATCGAGTGCCTCAAGGGAAGCTGCTTCGTTCTCAATGACCTGCTCATAAACGTAAGCGACCATGTTCTCGAGGATCTCCATGACATCGAAATGGTCAAGGAAGCTTGCTTCAATATCGATGGATGTAGCTTCATTAAGGTGTCTGCGGGTATCGTGCTCTTCTGCCCTGAAGATAGGACCGATCTCGAATACCTTGTCAAGTCCGCCTGACATGAGTATCTGCTTGAAGAGCTGAGGACTCTGGTTCAGGAATGCTTCCCTGTCAAAGTATGTGATAGGGAAAAGAGATGTACCACCTTCGGTAGCTGTTGCAACTACCTTTGGACTGCATGTCTCGATAAAACCGTCCTTTGTAAGGAAATCCCTGACAGCCCTGAGGACCTCATGGCGTATCTTGAAGATAGCAGTAGTCCTCTCGCGTCTTAAGTCCATGAACCTTGAGTCAAGACGTGTGTCAAGTTCAGCATCCACCTTGCCGGTAGTATCCATTGGCAATGGGGATTCAGCTTCATTGAGAACGACTATAGACTCAGGGATGATCTCATAGCCATTAGGTGCTTTACCTTCCGCTTTTGCTGTACCTGTGACTGCTACTATGGACTCACGTACCAGTTTCCTTGCAGCATCGAAGATTTCTTTGTCTATCTTCTTCTTTACAAGTGTGATCTGGGCTCTGCCTTCACGGTCACGTACGACTACGAAACAGATACCACCAAGGTCTCTTACCTCGTGTACCCATCCGCAGACGGTAACTTTGTCATCCCCGATCTGCTCAATGTCGACCTGGGATGTATAATGTGTTCTGGGGGTTTCTAATGACATATATTCACCTTCCAAAGATATCAAAATGATATGTATAGCGCTTTATGACGCTTTTGATAAGCTTGTTAGTATATAAGCTATTCTTGTACTCTAAAATGCATTAATGTAAATATATTTTACTGTACCACTTCTTTTATGGATAGTGATACATGAATTACCATACTAATGACCTTTCACTATAAATCAGATACGATAAATCATATTATACGCCGAAATTTATGAGCAATGCAACACAATAAAAGCAGTTTGTTCTCCCTGATATGTTAATAGATGTTTCTCCAAATACCAGTAATCTAAATGAAATTATGAATGTTCATATGTGAAGAAGGCTGGAAAATTGGGCATATTGTAAATTAAATATATTATTTTCACTTGAGTTTACAAGGTATCAAGTTACAGAGTATAGCTTACTGCACTAAACAATATTTATCCTCTAAATGTGAGTTTTGTCCAGCCAGGTCAAAGGAGTCGGACTTAAGATCCGAGAACGAAGGTTTCGTGGGTTTGAATCTCTCCCCCACACCAATTTTATGGGTAATAGGTAACTCAGAAAAATGCAACTTTTAAAAATTACTTTACTACTAGGTTTCAGTTCACTTCTCGCAATCGTAGTTCTCGGTATGGTTTAGAACATATTCAAAAGAAAGATTTAAGTGCGGTATTCAATGATGCACTTACTTTTATTTTTTTGATAAAAACGACTAACCCAATAGACTAAAAAAAATCAAAGAAAAAGAGGATGTAAATGCATCTTTCTAACATTCGCTTTCTTAATTCTTATTCGTCTTCTTCAATGTGTTCGGCAACACCCAGAACAACGATCTTAGTCTCCACTAGTGTACCAGATCCTTCAAGAATCACTTCGTCTTTTTTGATGTCAATCTTCACTGAACCCGGGTCGAGACCGGCTTCCTTCATGTACTCGTAGATGGTGTCTTTGCCAAGCTGAAGTGCATGGTCCAGCGCATCCTCATACTCATCGAAGTTCTCCCTCCCTTTCTCGGAATAAACATAGCACTCCCAGTCCGGTGCGGCCATGGAAACAGGGCGTATCAATATCTCAAACCTTCTGATTCCTTTTGCAGCCAATGCTCCTGCAGCATTACCAACACTTGCGAATTCCGGTAGGATGATCTCAGCATCGATAAGCTTCTTTATTTCCTCGAGATATGCTACTACAGGGCCGCCGATCAGCACCACTGGCACATGCACTTTGAACTGAATCGGTGCTTCTGCATCGAATATCTTGCGTATCTCTTCTCTTGATATATCCACGAGGAAGAATGACACAAGATCAGCTGCCATGTTCTTGGCAAACTCCTTCTTGACATATAATGCAAATTCATCTGCATCCATTTTATAAAGGGGGGCGAGGTGGTGTGCACCAAGGCGTGAAGCTTCAACATTGTATTTTGTATATTCTCCGAGCACATGGAGGGCATCTGTAGGTGTGAAACTGATGGGTTGTATCAGCCTTTTCTGCATGAGAGCATCCAGATGTTTTGATGCTGGGTATTTGTTGATACGCGAACGCATTTCTTTTAGGGAGGTTGGCTCAGCATGAATAGCATTGAGAACTTCTGTTTCTATATCAGTTAATTCTAGTGGCTCATACTTTGTTCTTATGTAGAACTTTGTAGGCTGGAAGTTTCTGCCCATTAGTGCTTTGGAAGGCATTGGGTTAGTTGCAAGCTGCTCAAGGAATTTTGGGAACTGTGCTGCTGCCCTGCATAAAGGTATGACTCTTCGTGGTCCGAAGTTAACCTTTCCTGAAGCGACCCAGATATCACTGTCACCTCCGAGTGCAGAGGTTTCCATCCTTATGGCCTTGACCCTTGTCTTCCATCCGCCTACAACAGCACCGGATTCACTCATTTCCGGTACTCCTTCCCTTATAACTGACACATCAGTACTTGTTCCGCCGACATCAATAACTGCACAGGTGTCTCTCTTTGAAAGGAATGCAGCGCCTATCAGACTTCCTGCAGGGCCCGAGAATATGGATTCGATAGGTCTTTCTAGCGCATTCTTGATTCCGACCACAGATCCGTCACATTTGAGCATGAATATCTTTGCTTCCATGCCACGACTCCTTATCTCGGATTCCACACTGGACATGAAATTCTCGGTTATAGGAAGCAATTGTGCATTGAAGAACGCTGTCACAGCTCTTTCAAATGCTCCGAGGTCCTGTGATAGCTCATGTGCACACACTACTGGCATTCCTGTGATATTCCTAACAATCTCCTTGACCCTCAATTCATGTTCATGGTTCCGGATGCTAAAATAAGATGAGACTGCAAAAGCTGAAACATTTTCCTTTGCACTCTGGGCAAATTCCCTTACTGCATTTTCATCCAGAGGTTCTGCTTCACCGCCCTTGTGGTCATGTCCTCCCTTTACCTGTATGAAATGCTCCGTGGGCAGGTCTTCGCTGATAAAATAATCTCCTACTAGGATCAGTCCAACTGGGAATCCCGTACCTTCCAGAATTGTGTTGGTCGAGAGTGTAGTAGATACTGACACAGCATCAACCTGTGAAAGCATCTCTTGTTCGATCCCATCAAGTGCTTCCCGGATACCATTCAGTGGGTCAGGATAAGTTGTCAGTGCCTTATAGGACGCAATTATGGAATTATCCGGGCTTCTCACAATCACCGCATCTGTGTATGTACCACCTGCATCAATTCCAAGATTTAGTTTCATGTTAATCTCCGTTAGTTAAGTTACGTTCATGTCACAGTTCCTTAAGCCTGTAGTCCCTGTAAAGTATGTCTTGCATCTTCTTTGTGTTCTTCCTGAGTGATACGAGACGTGTCTTGCCATATCTTCCCCTGCTCCGCACAGGCGCTGAAATAATCCCCATCATGTCGAATTCAGAGACGATCCCTGATACACTTGTACGCCCCAGTGGGCTTATGCCTATGCGATCACAGAACTTCCTGTAGAGCATTTCTATCTGGCCTGTTGTAATCTTCTCATTCAGCTCAACGCTAAGTCTAATGATGCTGAGCAGAACAAGTTTTGAGTTGATCGGCAGTTTTTCCAGTGAGATTAACAGGTCCTTTTCTCCCATCTCTTCATTTGCAAGTAAGACATGTTTTTTAGTTATTTTTTCCTCATTCGTGATGTCTGCTATATCCCCTGCTTTTTCTAGCAAATTCAGAGCTCTTCCACAATCATGTTCCTCCCCGGAGAGCTCCGCACATAGTGGTACTACTCCCTCGTCCACAACATCTTCCACAAACGCAATATTACAGCGGTCATTCAGTATCTGCTCAATCTCTCCCTCACAATATGGTGGAAATATTATGTTCCTGTACTGGAGTACTGAAAGAACAGTATTCTCGGCCTTAGGGTAAAAGAATATGTCATCACTAATTCCAATAATACCTATGAATATGTCATCTTCAATGTTCATATTCTCGCGGGTATGGCTGAGTTCATAAAGTATGTTCTTGTCTTTCAGAGCTTCGATTTCATCAAAGACCACAATTATTGTGCTCCTCTTTTCGTTCAGGGTTTTCCATAATGCTCTGTAATATTTTCCCATTGAGAGTCCCGTTCTTGGAATTTCTATTTCGGGTGATACCTTTGTCAGCATCTCGAGTATGATCTTGCTGGTCGTGCTGATCTTCCGACAGTTGATGAAGATCGGAACAACTTTAAGGTCTTTCTTCTCAATGTTCGCGCTCAGCTGTTTCAGGATAAATCTCACAATAGTTGTCTTCCCCGTCCCTTTAATTCCGGATATCAGTACATTTGCAGGCTCTCCTTGGTGGAGGACAGGTCTCATCAGTGAAGCAAGCTCCTTTACCTGCTTTTCTCTTCCAACAAGCCTGTCTGGAAGATGCCTTGGGGAAAGCGATGCCCTGTTTTTAAATATCTGGATCCCATCTGTTCCGAAAATATCTTTCATGTTGATTCCACTGCTATTACTCGATAGCACAGTATTTTCTAACTTCTGCGAATACTTCCTTGTAGAGTTTCATGTATTCATCTGTAGGCTTCATTTCATACTCTGATTTTACTTTATAGCATTCGCTGAAAGGTTTGCCTTCGGGAGCATGTACCAACAGATTTTCATATTTCCTATAGATATTCCGGGCAGCCTCATCTGCTTCCAAAAGTGACAGGTCGGTTGCCATGTGTGCAACTTCTCCCATGAACCTGGATTCAAGTCCTGTGGAGTGATCGGCACCTGCTCCGCGGGCACCCACTGGCCCTATCAGCATGTCCCTTCCACAAACAGTATCTCCTATGGCCTGTGCGGCGGTCTCATAGAACATCATGTCAGTGCAGCAGCCTGCAAGGTTCCAGTAATATCTTCCGATGTGATGGTGCATGTTACGTGAAATTGCCATGGAGGAAAGGTTGGATGCCCACATGATCTCTTTTGTTGAGGATGAATTAGTATTCACATGAACTGCACCGGAAATGTGTATACTGGCACCTGTGAGTATCTTTGACTGGATAGTCTCTGCAACATCAACGATAGCAAGTCCTTCAGGTGAGCCAATACTTGGTCCTCCAAAGACCGGACACTGACCGCTCAGGAAATTGTTCCCGTGTTCAAGGTGGAATATGGATTTATAGAATGTCTCATAGTCGGTCTTAAGCTCATCCAACTGGTAGGCCTCCTGGACATCTGCACTGGAGTACAATTCATCGGAAGAAACCAGCATATATGCTTGTGAGATGGTCGGTGTTCCGGGTCCCATCAAAGTAAGACCTTCACGTCCTGCAAGTTTTGTTGCAAGTCTTTCCTCCCTAGCTTCCTTCAGCGCGGCAAGCATCTCAAATGGTGTTTTGCCGCGTATTCCTTTACCTCCCATCTTTTCAAGTGCACCTGCATATATACCCTGTACAATAGGCTCCATGGCAGAACTCACGTGAACTTCAAGGAAGTTCTCCTCGGAAACAGTGCCTCCCATGGGCCCTCCGATTATGACTGGTGGTTCGGAGTCCATAATGTACCTGAAGGGAACTGTGACCTTTTCATTCTTTCTTCCTATCTCAAGCGTTTTAGAAGTGTTCAGGCATTTTACAATATCCTCTTCTTCGATCTTTATGGTTTTCTTTGTGTCAATGCAGTAGATGCCCACAGATGTCACTAACTGGACTGCAGCTTCAAATACGGAGTCTGCAAGGCTTGTATCAATTGGTACAATACTTTCTCCGTCATATTTGATATCGAATTCTTCTGCCAGTTCCTGTGATTTCATGAATACTTCCATATCATGTTCATTTTCTGATTTTTCTTCACCTGTGGTGGCAGATTTGAGGTACTTGTATATGTTGTTCATATTATTGACTCCTTTGTTTTTCATTCAGTGTTTGATCGGCGGCATTTCCACGCAATCGCATCTTATACCTTTATTGACATGGAACTCTATATATAAGTTTCCATGCAATGTTGTGCCACACCCCAATTGACATGGAGATTGTTGTGACATTATGTTTGATGATTCACAGTCTTTAATTTGCTTTATAGCACAGAACAAAAATTCAGAATACTTTCACCTCACGTGACAGTCATTAATATATACAGAAGTAATTGTAGTAATTTAGGTGAAATAATATGGATGATTTCTTTACAGAACTGGTAGATAGAGCAAGATACCATGAGCAATTTGAAGAATTCGTAAGAGCACACAAATGAGCTCGTTAAAACATTGACCGTAGCTCCTCCATCCCGTCAGAGTTGTTTGCTTTTACTGCGGCTCGATTTTTTCCAATTTATCTTTTTTCTATCTAGGATCGATCCGATAATTTAAACCGAATTATTAGCAATGATAATTGATTACTTTATGGATCTCTTTTACAAAATGAGTTGTTCGGCGATGTTCTTTCTTTTTCTGCTCAGCCAGACTCGCCTGATAGATGAAAATCGATCTTAAGAAATCGATCCTGCAAAATTCCGGCCAAAAAGGTGCGCAAAAATATGCAGCACATTCATTTTCGTTAGTCTGCCATGGCAGAAAATAAGATAGCCTTTCATTTTCACCTGTGCACATTATCAGATCTACGTTAGAGAATGCTGCTCCTTCTAAAGGATTAAAATGATCTTCTTGTATTGAATAAAGATTAAAACAAAAGTCAATTGATAATAAGATTGATCTAATCAAAAAAGCGTTGTTTTTTTAAATCAACTTTTGCTATTCTCAACAAGTTGATCCCATTGATTTAGTCGTTATTGCATGTGCTTATTCAAAGTAAACGGTTTGTCATCCTTGGCATTCTGCTTCTCTAAACACATCTCTTAATCAAAATCTCTTATTATTGTAACTCCTTACTGTTGTTCAATGACTGTCGAACAGCGTTCGATTCGGACGGTACGGGAGAGGAACATCAGGAAGCGGGGAAGGTGGAGCAACCTTACTAGAGTCCAATCCTTTTCCCCGACCACATTACCCAAAAATCCACCAAAATGGAATATATTGAATAGCTTTCTCCCGACTACATTGCTTCGAAGATCCACCAAGATCTCGAATTCCCTTGCCCCCAGATAGTG
>Ga0255365_10460_pt1 | contig 10471 bp, 10 predicted proteins | sample ANMaggSeSYBR01J3_FD_182089 | JGI IMG/M metagenome (GOLD analysis project Ga0255365, IMG submission 182089) | Sediment cell enrichment communities from methane seep in Santa Monica Basin, California, United Staets - ANME aggregate JGI... | ecosystem: Environmental > Aquatic > Marine > Cold seeps >... | reverse complement strand
AAGCCAATATTGGGTTTCCCGGGCTTCCTTAGATGCCAGGGACATTTTATGGGCGAACTCTTTTTTACTATAGGCAGCTGATGCTTCATGTACGTTGGCCCCTATGCTCGTTGAACTACGCAATAATTGTTTCGAAATAATGAACTCTTTTTCAGAAATTAGCTGATTGTACAAATCAATAACTTTTAATGAGAATTGAAAGCTTCTATCTAAGATTTTCGGATGGGACATAATATATTGGCTCTATACTTATTAATACCGGAAAAGAGGAAATGTCCCCATTTAGAAATGATCTTTCTTTTCACTTTTATACCTTAACCCCTATAACCAACTCAACACCCAACACTCAACCCTCAACCCTCGTTTGAATAATATATTTGTATAAAACAAGAAGTATCCCTAATTTTGCAGCCCGAAATTTTGAATGGGAAATATCATGAAGGCGTTGCAGGAGTTTGTTATTCCCTTTATGGGATTGAAAGAGGGGATGCATGATTACGCATTTGATATTGAAGCGGAGTTCTTTGAAAGCTTTGAATATTCAGAAGTAAAGCAAGGCGATATCCATGTTGATGTAAGCATGGAACGAAGGGATCGTATGCTGATCTTTAACTTCAGCATCCACGGCAAGGTACAACTGCCGTGTGATCGTTGTCTTTCAACAATGGAACTGCCGATAAATGGGAAAGAGCGCCTGATTATTAAATTTGGCAAGGAATGGACAGAAGAATCAGCAGAGATCCTGATCATTCCGGAAACAGATTCCAGTATCGACATCAGTAGCTTTATTTATGAATATATCATGCTTATACTCCCGTATAAAAGGATGCATCCGGAGGGAGAAGGTCGTTGTGACCAGGCAATAGTGGATAAGCTGGAGCAGCACGTATCAACAGAAGCCGACCCCCGATGGGAAGTATTAAAAAACTTAAAAGAAAATATAGATTAACATAAAAAATCAATTCAAATGGCACATCCAAAAAGAAAGATCAGCAAGACCAGGAGAGATAAAAGGAGGACCCATTATAAAGCAGAACTGCCTACACTGGCTACCTGTCCAACCACTGGAACCGTGCATATTTACCACCGTGCATATTATGTCGATGGCGACCTGTATTACAAAGGTAAACTGGTCATGGCCAAAGGTGAATAGGCTGAACATTTCTTCATCTTTATTGTTTAATTGGTCAAAATAATTCTGACTGCGCATGAATATCGGATTAGATATTATGGGAGGAGATTATGCACCTGATGCCACTATTGACGGTGCTATTCTTGCATTGCAATCACTTTCCGATTCTGACTTCCTGTTCCTGTTTGGCGATGAATCCCTTATTCGTAACAAATTAGAGGATAGGAAAGCTGAGTTCACCCGGTTTAAGATCATTCATGCCCCCGATATGATCGGGATGAGCGAACAACCCATTAAAGCATTCACGCAAAAACCACATTCCAGTATTTCAACTGGTTTCCATTTCCTGAAGAAGGGAAAGATTGATGCCTTCACCAGTGCCGGCAATAGCGGCGCGATGGTTGTTGGGTCGATGTACAGTATGGAGATGATTGAGGGGGTCATCAGACCTTGTACCACTGTTGTATTGCCCAAGGAAAATGGCGGGAGCACCTATTTGCTTGATATTGGCACCAATCCAGATCCTAAACCGGAGGTGATGTACCAGCTCGGAATCCTTGGGTCTATCTATGCAAAGTATGTTTACAATGTTGAAAATCCAAGGGTAGGCCTTTTAAATATCGGGGCGGAAGCTGAAAAAGGGAACATCCTTTCACAGGCAACCTATAAGCTGATGGTAGATTCACCGCACTTTAACTTCGTTGGAAATGTTGAAGGCCGCGACATCCTCCACGACACTGCTGATGTTGTTGTTTGTGATGGCTTTACCGGCAATGTGATACTTAAGCAGCTTGAATCTATGTATCATATCCTAAAGAAGCGTGATCTGTACGATGATTTTGTGGAGCGTTTGAATTATGAAAACTTTGGCGGAACTCCAATTCTGGGAATAAAATCCACTGTTTTGGTCGGTCACGGCATATCTAACGATAATGCAATAAAGAACATGATCCTCCTGGCAAAAAATGTGCATGAGGCAAACCTTTCCCTGAAAATTCAGGGCGAGCTTCAAAAACATTAGTAAATTTACCCCCCAAAAAATAACTCCTAATGGGTAAAATTAGAGCAGCAATTACTGGCATACATGGTTGGGTGCCTGATTATGTACTTACCAATGCCGAATTGGAAAAGATGGTTGATACCTCTGATGAGTGGATTACCACGAGATCGGGTATTAAAGAGAGAAGGATCCTGAAAGGGGAAGGCCAGGGAGCATCTGTTATTGGCGCTGAAGTTGTGAAAGGCTTGCTGGAAAAAACAGGGACGAAACCGGAAGAAATTGATATGCTGATCATTTCTACTGTTACGCCTGACTACGCTTTTCCTGCTACAGCTAACATTGTTTCAGACAAATGCGGACTTAAAAATGCCTGGAGTTTTGACCTGAACGCTGCTTGTTCAGGATTTTTATTTGCACTTACAACAGCATCCAAGTTTATTGAAACCGGTACTCACAAAAAAGTTTTGGTGGTCGGTGCCGAGAAAATGTCAATGATGACCGATTATACCGACCGCACTACATGTGTACTGTTTGGTGACGGAGGTGGCGGAGTGCTGCTTGAGCCTACAACGGAAGACTTCGGGATCATGGATTCAAAGCACTACTCCGATGGGTCGGGCAGGCAGTATCTGTATCAGAAAGGTGGCGGTTCGGTTAAGCCTTCTTCCTTTGAAACAGTAGCAAACAAAGAACACTTTATTCATCAGGAAGGTCAATCTGTATTTAAGTTTGCTGTAAAAGGCATGGCAGATGTTTCAGTCGAAATAATGGAACGAAATAACCTGACGGCTGATGATGTTACCTGGCTGGTTCCCCATCAGGCAAACCTCCGTATTATCGATGCAACCGCCAGAAGGATGGGAATTGATCCTGACAAAGTCATGATCAACATCCAGAAATATGGCAATACCACTACAGGCACCATTCCCCTCTGCCTCTGGGAATGGGAAAACAAGCTCAAAAAGGGCGACAACATCATCCTCTCCGCATTTGGTGGCGGATTCACCTGGGGATCGGTGTATGTGAAATGGGCGTACTAATCATTGTCCATTCGGCATTTGGCATTCTACTTGTTCCATTTAATTATTCCCGAAACCCGGTATCCGGGACCCGAAACCTTACATATCTTTCTTATCTTGTAACCAGAAGACCTCAAGTGCGTCTTATGAGTGTATGATGTTCAGGGAAGACCCATACTACATCCAGCTCGTCCTGAAAGGGGACTCTGCAGCCTATCGGAAGCTGGTGGAGAAACACCAGGACCTGGTTTATACGATCGTGCATCGTATTGTGTCTTCGGCAGAAGAAGCGGAAGAAGTTGCCCAGGATGTATTTGTAAAGGCATACACAAAACTCTCTGATTTCAAAGCGGAGGCAAAATTCTCAACCTGGATATACAGGATCGCATACAATACTGCAGTAAGCCATACCAGGAAAAAGAAAGTTGAATTTCTTGCCATGGATGATAAAATGATTGAAAACCATAGGGAGAATGAAGTTCAACAGGAAATCATGGGGCTTTCGGCAGAAGAACAAAGCAAATTGATAAAAAAAGCATTGGGTACCCTTCCCCGGACTGATAACCTGATCGTAAGCCTTTATTATTATCATGCTAAGGATATGGACGAGATCAGTGAAATAGTAGGGCTTACACAAAATAATGTGAAAGTTAAACTCTTCAGGATCAGGAAAAAACTATTGAAGGAAATGAATACATTGATAGACAAGAATATCAATACGGTTGCTTAAAAGAGGAAATGATATGGTAAAAGAAGATAAACAGAAGGATGGATTTTTCAGGGAGCTTTTTGCTAAGGATAGCTTCGAAAAAGCACCCGATGGCTTTACCGACAGGGTAATGGACGCCATTGAAGCAGAAACAGCTGTTGTTCCCGAAGGCCGATGGTCGTGGAGTGGCTGGTGGCTGTGGGGGAGTATCCTTTTTGCCCTTGCCTGCCTGGTTGTTATGGTATTTTTTATCGACTTTTCTTTTATGGGAAATATTTTCTTAGGAATTGAACTGGATGGAAGCAGGATGAGTTATTTTTTCAGTAAGCTTGGGAATGGCCTGATTACTATTTTCGAGGGATTCAATATTTCTTCCATCACCATCACTATTGTGATTGCTATTGGTGCGCTTTTTGGGATTGACCGATTACTTCGCAGAAAGCCCGACATGGAACTTCCGATCATTTAATCTACCTGGCTTCTCCCCTTCAGGGGAGACGGGAGAGGGGTGATAAATTGGGCGATATAACGATATTCGATACTCGATATTCGATACTCGATATTCGATACTCGATACTTGAAATCCCCCCCTCTGTATCTCCCCCCTAAAGGGTGGAGAATGTTCATAAAACAAATAAGGATCCCACAACAAAACCACATACCTAATTTCACTATCTTCGTGAAAGTACACTATGCTTCCTTCATCCCTGCAAACAGAGGTTATCTTATTGCTTTCTGAATGGACTGGTAGTAAGATCAGCATTGATCGGGTAATCCCCCTGTCGGGTGGTTCCATAAATAATGCCTACCGGCTTAAGACCAATGCCGGGGATTTTTTTATGAAATACAACAGGGCCTCAGCTTACCCCGGTATGTTTGAACAGGAAGCAACGGGTCTTGCCTTATTAGATGAAGCAGGAGAGATCCGGGTCCCGAAAATAATAACGCATGGTGATGATGGAACACATACTTTCATTATCCTTGAATACATTGATTCAGCTGGAAAGAATAAAGAATTTTGGGAAAATTTCGGCAGAAAGCTTGCTGTCCTGCACCGGCACAAAGCTGATCATTACGGCCTGGAGATGGATAATTACATTGGTTCCCTGAAACAATATAATAAACGCCATGATCGCTGGACAGATTTCTTCAGGGAGCAACGCTTGCTGGTCCAGATGGAGATGGCTGAACGGAACGGCTTGTTGTCGTTACAGCTTAAGACAGCTTTTGAAAGGCTATTTAATTGTTTGGATGATATTTTTCCGGAGGAACCACCCTCATTGATCCATGGCGATCTCTGGAGCGGGAATTTTATGGTGGATGAAAATGGTGATGCATGCATCATCGACCCTGCTGCGTATTATGGCTTTCGTGAGATGGATATTGGAATGTCTCGCCTTTTCGGTGTTTTTGGCGCCGGATTTTATGATGCCTATAACGAAGCCTGGCCCATGGAACCCGGCTGGCATGAGCGCATCGAAATATGCAATCTCTATCCGCTGATGGTGCATGTGAATTTGTTCGGGAGTGGATATTTGGGTTCAGTGGAAAGTATTCTTTCGAGCTTTTAGCTGTTCGTTGAATTAGTTGAACTGGTTAAATCGGTTAAATCGGGGTCCGGCATCCAGTATCCAGTATCCAGTATCATTTACTTTTCGTAATTTTACACCCTAATTAATACTGCGAAAAGCATGCATCCTAACGAAGAAAGTAAAGAAGTTACCAAATCCCTGAACTTCATCGAATCCATCATTGAGGAAGACATCCGTAACAACAAGAATGAAAGCCGCGTGCATACCCGTTTTCCTCCTGAGCCGAATGGCTACCTGCATATTGGCCATGCCAAGTCGATCTGCCTGAATTTTGGACTGGCAAAAAACTATAACGGACTTTGCAACCTGCGCTTCGACGATACCAATCCCACAAAAGAGGAGGAGGAGTACGTTAATTCAATTATTGAAGATATAAAATGGCTGGGTTTTGACTGGGAAGACCGCCTGTATTATGCATCAGACTATTTTGATCAGCTATATGATTGGGCTGAAAAGCTGATTCGGGATGGGAACGCTTATGTAGATGATCAGACGGCCGAAGAAATAGGCGATCAGCGTGGAGCGCCTACACGTCCGGGAACGGAAAGCCCGTTTCGTGATCGTGACCCGGAAGCAAGCCTGGAGCTCTTCCGCAGGATGAAAAACGGAGAGTTTGAGGATGGCTCGAGGGTTGTGAGGGCGAAGATCGACATGGCTTCCCCCAACATGCACATGCGCGATCCGGTGATCTACCGGATCATGCATACACCCCACGACCGTACGGGTGATAAATGGTGCATCTATCCTATGTACGACTTTGCCCACGGGCAGTCGGACTACATGGAAGGGATCACCCACTCCATCTGTACACTTGAATTTGAGATCCATAGGCCATTATATGACTGGTTTTTGGATAAGCTGATAGAAACAGAATACAGACCCCGCCAGATCGAATTTGCCCGGCTGAACTTAAGCTATACCGTGATGAGCAAGAGAAAACTTCTCGAGCTGGTAAAGGAAAAGCATGTGACCGGATGGGACGACCCACGCATGCCAACGGTTTCAGGCTTAAGAAGAAGGGGATATACCCCTGAATCCATCAGGAATTTTGCCGATCGCATTGGGGTTGCCAAAAGAGATAATGTAATAGATGTAGCCCTGCTGGAACACAGCATCAGGGAAGACCTGAACAAAAAAGCACCAAGGGTAATGGGTGTGCTGGATCCACTCAGGGTGGTGATCACCAATTTTCCGGAGGGGAAAACGGAGGAGCTGGAAGCCATCAATAATCCTGAAGATGAAAGCGCAGGGACCAGGATGATCCCCTTGTCGCGTGAAATTTATATTGAGCGCGATGATTTCATGGAGGATCCTCCGCGTAAGTTTTTCAGGCTTGCCCCTGACAGAGAAGTTAGGCTTCGCTATGCTTACATTATAAAATGTGAGGAGGTGATCAAAGATGGGGATGGCAATATTCTTGAACTGAGGTGTACCTACGATGTGGATACAAAAAGTGGGGGGCCTGCAGCCGGCCGCAAGGTGAAGGGTACCATTCACTGGGTATCTGCAGAACACGCACTTCCGGCTGAAATACGCCTTTACGACAGGCTTTTCATTAATGAAAACCCTGATGTGGCAGAAGAAGGTAAAGATTTTAAATCCAACCTTAACCCCGACTCCCTGGAAGTGAATATGGGCTTTGTAGAACCCAGTCTGGCAGATGCCCTTCCGGGATCCCGTATCCAGTTTGAGCGCAGGGGGTATTTCTGTGTTGATTCAAAGGATTCTGCAGCGGGGAAGCTGGTTTTTAACCGTACTGTTGCCCTGCGTGATTCATGGTCGAAAATGCTGAAAAAGTAGTCAGAATTCAGTAGTCAGAATTCAGTAGAATTTGAGATTTTACTTATCCGATTTTGACATTTAATTATTAAAAGTTTTATATTTGCAGCGCCCGCCGGAGCCTTGGCGGAGGCGCGTATCCGCCTTCGTTAAAACTACGGCGGACACAGTGCCCGATGGTGTAACTGGCAACACGTCTGATTCTGGTTCAGAAGAGTCTAGGTTCGAGCCCTAGTCGGGCAACAAAAGCCTTCCCGAGAATTCGGGAGGGCTTTTGTTGCATTATAGGGCGAGAAGTTTATCCTGACCCCGAGAACTCGGGGGAAGGGAGCCCTGGTCGGGCAACACCCCACCCCCAACCCCTCTCCAACCAGGGAAGGTTTTTTATGTATTAACTCAAAAATTTGACATCGTGATGATTTGGTTGTATTTTTAAGATTGTTCTATTTCAATATAAACAAAAAAGAATTACATGAAAAAGTTACTGTTATTACTAACTGTAATTGCCCTTTTATTTATCGGATGTAAAAAAGACAATTCTGATTCAGCTGGTTCTTCAACAAATCTTGATGGTTATTGGGACAATGGTGAGATCATAGTACATATACAAGGTACAGAAGGTAGGTTTTATCAGATCAAGCAAGGTGAATGGAAGAGGGTTTGGGAGCAGGGATTTGTGAGTATAGGATCATTGAAATTCAGGTATATCTCTAAGCTAAAGACTGATGAGTTTTTTCAAGGCCAAGAACTGTGGTATAGGGGAGAAAATCTTGTTGTCTTAGAAACGGCATTCTCAGGGACCGGTGAATTCAACCTCAGGAACGATGGAACTAAACTGTATGTTAATACAATAAACCCCTGGGGAGCCAATTGGAGTACTGTGGAATATACAAGGGTGTACCCCTAGTCGGGCAACAAACAATAAAGTCTAATTGTCTAAAATAAAGACAGTTAGGCCTTTTTGTTTAAACAAATTTAAGGGCTAATAGATAGTTTTTATTCACTGACAACTTCTATTTATGATGATGATTTTGCCATCTTCTGATAAAACTTCCACGCTCTCTTTATCATCGTACCAACGCCATAGCTTCGATGCACAAAGTAACCAGTAACCAGTAACTCCTTTTTTCATATATTTGAAAAAGAGAAAGGGCACTTTAGCTTCTTAAACAAAAAAACTGAGTTATTTTAAGGCAAACAGTGTTGATCAACATTATTTTATTAACCTTAATAATTTACAGTTATGAAATACTTAATTAAAAAATCCGGATTAGTTATTATTGGCTTTAGTATTGTTTTCATGCTTGGGAATTGTGGGGGTGGAGGGGAAAGTGAAAATGCAGAAGGAACAGAAGGAACAGTAAACAAAGAAAGCACAACATATGAAGATGTTGAAAAATCAAAAGAAACAGTAAGCGAATCTTATAATCTGGAGGAAGGAAGCTACTATCATTTTCAGGCAAACATTCAGATACCTGTTATTACCAGATATACAGAGATCTACGAAAAGTTTGGCGAAAGAACAAAGGATAGTGAAGTAGAAAAAGAGACCTATATTCAACTTGTTATAAGTATTGAAAATGTAATGTTAGATGGAAATAAGTTCTCTGGAACAACTGACTATAAAGCAAGCGAAGGCTCTTCTCTTCACAACGAATCTGCAGATATAAACAATGAAAACTGGAACTCATGGGAAGGGGAAAAGCCTCATGGGACTAACGCTACATTTTATCGTTGTTCGGGCGAATTTTCTGAAGACGGTAAAATGATCAAATACATTGAAATTGAAAGCCTTTGGTTTGCGCATTATGGAGAAAAAAGCGGTGCATACGGAATAGAGAAAAGACGAGACTTTATAATAATGAAAGATATTCCTGTACGTCATAACTATGCACAAGATATTAATTTCAAAGAGTTTCAATTTAAGCATGAGCCAACAATAAAAGTTTATGGGTCGAATCGCTTTTTAAAAGATGCAGTAGAAATTATCAGCTCTATTACTGATGCCGACAAGATTGATTATTCAGCAAAGAAATGGCTTAATATGAATAGAGAAGGTAAAGTGACCTGGGATGTATGGGATGAAAAAGAAGAAACATTAATAAAAATAAATCAAGAGTATATATCAAGAAACAAAAATAACTGGCCTATTTCATTTCGCAGAGGTGAAAAAATAGGCGATGAAGAAAAAGCAAAGGAAACAACTAAAAAAGTTGCTATTATAGTGCAGCAAAATGAAATTACCTATGAACGGATTAGTATAATGAAAGGCATTGGTGCCCAGTTGGATGCTGACTTTAGGAAGATTCCAGGTCTTGCAGTGTTGGAAAGGATGGCAATAGAGGAATTGAAAGGTGAGCATGATTTATCACAATCAGACTTGGCAAACCCTGAAACTGCAGTTCGTGGAGACATAATGATGACCCCCGATATAGAAATAATTCTCACCCAGGAAAACCGAATTCCTGCAGAAATGGATCTGATGTTTGAAAGTTTTACTGTTAGAGCTAAAATAAGAATTGTCGAGACAGGACAAATTATAGATCCCAATCTTGTTATGAATTATGATATGAAGAAAACAATGTCATTCATGGAAGATATGTCAGAATTTACAGAAAAGGTAGTTGCTTTCACAGAAAAGTATTTATATAACTAATAAACCGGTATAATCTTTAAATGAAAAAAGAAATATAAATTCAAACCACTAAGTCATGAGAAAAATATTCCCGCTGGTGCGGATCTCATGATCCGTGCGTAATACTTGCTCATCTCCTGATGGGCATTTCATAAATAATAGCAATAAATGTTAGTGGACCTTTAAAATTCATGTGTATCTCAATAAGCGTTCAACTATTAATACCAATAAGTGAATTCTGTCACATTTTAATTTTGGTAAATTTGAATAAGGATTGAAAAATGCTTGTCGGGAGACAAGCGGTTAAGGGGCACGAATCTGGCGATTCGCGCCAGCAGGGGATTGTTAAAACAATTTTGATTGAACGAAGCAATTGTTAGGTGCCGTTTTTATTAATTTCCTTTAAAACTCTTTTTTTATACTTCTTCTTCGTGTATATAATTATAACTTCTTTGTTGTTCCCATATATTATTTTTGATTTATCACCTCTCATCACAGTGACACTCTCTATCCACTTAGATTTTAGATCATATTCTTTTATATTATCAATTTTATAAATAGTTGAATCAATAACTATTATAACTTGTTGATTTTTGTCTATTGTA
>Ga0255365_10459_pt1 | contig 10475 bp, 9 predicted proteins | sample ANMaggSeSYBR01J3_FD_182089 | JGI IMG/M metagenome (GOLD analysis project Ga0255365, IMG submission 182089) | Sediment cell enrichment communities from methane seep in Santa Monica Basin, California, United Staets - ANME aggregate JGI... | ecosystem: Environmental > Aquatic > Marine > Cold seeps >... | reverse complement strand
CTGACCACTCTGATTTTTTCTGTTTACCAATTATAAATTCTGCATGAATTTCCATATATATTTTTGTAAAATTTTCACAAATATAGTATATCAGATAGAAATATATAGTACGATGAAGAATCAAAAATATTATCTAGGAAAAGAATATAAACGAAAGTCTTAAATTAACAGAATCAATACTAACATCAATATCAAGGATACTAGGTAGATCAGTGTTACAACAGAAATACATCCGGAATTTTTAGTCCGAAATGTTCTATTCATTTTTCCGACCCCATTGACAATAATAAGTCCCGCCAACATGTGGAAAAGAGCAAATATTATTGCAACAATTTTTACTACATCACTTACTTGATTTATCATCTCAGTGTCCATAACCAAATTTTTTCGCAATAATAGATAAATCGGAAATTATATCTCGGACTTTTGTCGGACTAGGAATTGCTTTAAAAAGCAATTCACCTTTCTTTGAAGCTGTCTCAACAATTACATCCCCATAATTGAATAGACTCGACAAAAACCCAATACTATCCTGCCGAACGTTTTCAATATTTTCTAACGATGCTTCTTTTACACCAAAAGAAGTAAATGGCTTATATTGAAAATCAATTATTCGCTCGTTTGTCACCACATATATATCATAATACCAATCAAAGAATTCAAAAAAACAATAACTCATCACTAAAGACAAGTATGCCATAACACCTACAAATTTCACTTTCAAAGGTAAAAAGGCAATATCAACGTTAAATACCTGTAAAATCAACATAACAACAAATGGAAGGGCTACATACATAATAGTATTTATCACCCACCGCAAATTTTTACTCCAGTGCCTCCTTACAAGCACGTATACTCTTTCTCCTTTATTCTGGGTAGCAAATCGTATATTAGTAGGCCTAAATAAAATACTCCCCAAAGCCCCTCCTTTTTGACTAGGAATTACTCTATTAATTTCTCGCAATGCTAAAGTTTTAGCAACATGTTTTGGAACAGGTTGTACAGCAACAGCTGTATTCACAGGTATGTTACTTGGATAAGCATATCCAGAATTTGGCGGATATGGTTGATTCGCCATTAAAGCTTCTAGTAATTTATAAAAAATGTTTGACTAAAAATATAGTCATATACCCCACTATCATACATCCAATTATTCCATTTATTTTTAAACCACCATCCACCGACAGATTTCTTCTGTCCAGTTTCACCTGTCAGCCAAACTCTCTTAATTCTTTGTGATGGATCCCGTTCAAATTCAATATTTGTAACTTTTCCTATCGATGATAACTCATTATTATTAATATATTTTAGCAAATTATCAACATCAGCATACGAATACCTTAAAGTTGAATATTGCCAATATGTCCACTGAGTAGAAGCTGCAAAAGCAGTATCATTCACAGCACGAAGATATGGATAAGGCGTACCATATCCAAAAAAACTTTGCCAAATAGTATCATTATCTGCAGTACCATATCCTTGACTATTGTCAGAAGAATATACAGCATCAATAAACTCACCCCCATATTTTATTACTTTACCTTTTGTTTCATAAGCCACCCAACTTTTATCTTGATGCCCACTATACACTTGACACGCAGCTGTTGTACAAATTGAACGCCCACTTGAAACATATCTCAATGCATAAGTTCTAGCTACAGTAATTTGTGCTTTGATAGCTTCTTCGGGCCAACAATCCCATACAGTGTTTGTATTGTCTACAATATATTTGTTTCTTCGTTTATCGTTTGCATCCCAGCCTTGAGAATCTGCATATTCGCTCCAACTTGATATATCATCCAAACTTCCACATGCTCTGCTTGGAATTTCTCCAAGCCCTGCAAGATAATCCTCAATGTTCATATTGCCATACCCATCCACATTTAAATTTTGATTCTCATACCCATCCGTAATCTCAACTTCAGTAAAATACGTATGTATAATATTTTCGTATGAAAATCCATTATTTGCAGCTCCATATGCACCCCACTGGCTCATTCCTACACCATGCCCTTGATATAAATCTCTTCCTTGTCCTGAGAAATAAAATTTATCAGCATTCTGAGTTTCCTCTTCGTTATTATCATCTGGATCTGGATCCGGATCTGGCTGTACAGGCACATTTTCAGTCTGCTCTAAAATCCATTGCTCTCTTTCTGCTGCTGCTTTCTGCTCTTCCAGAAGTGAATTCATCGATCGTTGAATATTATTGTATGAATCTGTTAATGCTACAATATTCCCATAGCTATTATTCATAAGACTTTGATAATAAGCAATTTCAGCTTCAAGCTCTTTTTTCTTCTCTATCAAATTATCATTTAGCTCTTCTAGTTTAATTATCTTTTCTTCATACTTGAAAATGCTATCACCAATCCCTAATAGCTCAGCAGAAATTCCTAGTATTTTCTCATGCTCATCAGTAATAATAGAACTACTATATGCTTGATTTTTTAATGAGTTTTTCTCGGTTGGCAAAACCATATTACTTACTGGATTATCAATTCTCCACTCCATATAGGTACTTCGTATCGAATCAGCTTGACTTTTCTCTTTATCTTCTTTCTCCAATCCTTTTAATAGTTGCTTCTCTTTTAATAATTTAAGTTCTAAGTTTACAAGTTCTCTTTCTGCTTCAAGTTTTTCAATCTCAGCCTCAAGCTTTGGTACTCCATCTTGAGCTTTTACCAATAAATCTCCCTTGGCAGCTAAATTCGCTTGAGCTTGAGAAAGTTCTTGCTCAATTTCATCCAATTCACCCTCTTTGGTATTGATTTCAAGTTGAATCTCTTCAGATGATCTTGCCGCAACAAAATACATCGGCAATGATGTCATCAGACATATGAGCAAAATCAAAATTATTTTTTGCTTTATATTAAAATTTGATTGCTTCAATTTAAATATTTTACATAACATTTATTACTATAATTTGCTGGCTTTCTTTTAACATTTGTATATAATCATCAACCTTTGTTTTTATACTCTGAGACAAACTACCAATATTTACTAAAATTACTGGCAATTTGTTATCAACATTAGATCTACCTACACCATTATTATCGAATATAGCTTTTTCGTCAAATTTAATATTTTTATTTAAGATTGCTATCAAATTATCCTTTTCTATTTGCAGCATATCCAGCTCTCTTCGTTTTTTTAAATATTCCTCTGAAGACACACTTTTATTATTTAAATTCTCTAATTTTTGTTTGACACTTTTCAATTTTTCTTTACTATTTTTCAACTCTTCTTCTATTTGAACATATTTTTTTCCTTTTAAATTATTGCTTATAGTATTTTCTATTGTCTGAGTTTCTTGTTTCAGTGCAGTTATCCAAGCAGCATTTACAAAAAACTTTTCTTGATCCCTGTTTTCAAACTGCTTCGCAATAGCTGCAAATGATAATTTACTATCATTAGATCTTTCTACAAGATTGTTTACTTTTCTATCTCTAAGAACGTTAATTAAGATAAAAAGCAATATATTTAATAATAAAGTAATAAAACCTAAGTACAATACTTTATTTTCTCTAGATAGGAGATAAAGTGAAAGGGAAATAAATACTTGAATAAAGGGTAGAAGTAATAATCCCTTTGCAACAAGGATAATCGCCCGCTCCTCATCCATTGCTTGCGAAACAATATGTGTAGTATGATTCTTTATTCCTAGTAAAAAACTAAGCACTTGACTTAGCCTACTTCGTTTTAATTGCTGAACTTTCTGTTCAAGCTGTACATCTGATGCCATATTTCCAAACTTTTGTAAATCGGTCATTATTTTTTTTCTTACTTCTATCAAAGAACTCACAGATTTTAACTTCTCTACATTTATTTCATTCTCCTTTTCAAGATTTTCTAGTTCTTTCTCAAGCTCTTGCTGCGATTTTCGTTTGTTTTGGTAGAAACCCACATCCTCATCCAGCCCTTTTATTCTCAACTTAACTTCTGTAAGCCTAGAAATTTTCCTGAGCTCTTCATCAGAAAAATCAGCTTTATTTAAAGTTTGATTTCCTGAAGTACCAAATAGTTTTTGAAAATCATTAAGTGAATTTATTTGTATTGATTCAAAATTAAGAAAATTATAGCTAAGTTGGTTATTTGTCAACTCGTTTTCCAGATCAACTGAAAGAATACTTAAGATGTTTTCTGGGATAATTTGCCCATTTTTTGATACAACAATACTCTTCTTCACATAGTCCCGGATGATTTCATATTCTGCATCTTTGCTTTTAATATTTATTCGAGAAACAACATTACCTGGTACAGCAATATTGTTAAAATTTGTGAAATCATTATGGATAATCGGTAGCAAGCTACCATGTATATCGATAGGAGCCGAAAAATTGCTCGTCAAAATTACTTTTCCCTGTGCATCAGTGATACTATATTTTTGATATTTTATGCTTAAATTCAAAATAGAAATTTTGTATAAATTAAACGTTTATTAATTACTAATATATAGCTAAGTCAAAACAAAATATCCTGCCCTTTGATCTCTTCTCCCTTTGGGAGAAGGGGGATGGGGGATTAAAACAGGACATTTGGTTTTAAGTTAGCTATACCTACTTAAGACATTCTATACTATTATGAATATTCTGGGAAGAAAAGCCAGGACTGTTCCATACTAAAAAGAAAGAAGGCTGAAAAACTTGTAATAAAAGATAGACATATTATATTGTAAAAGCGATAAATTAGGGATGAGCCGGATTTGGCTGCAAACTACATGGCGCAGGTCCAACTCGCACCCAAATTCCACCAGCATTTTGACTACATTCATACCAATAACAATCTCCACCCGAACCTGATATTTCACACCCTTGAGATAACCTGTAAACATTCCCGCAAGTAATTCCACTTGCATCTGGAACCGAACAAGGATCACTCAGTAATTGATCAGCAATTTGCCCTTTTGGATCAGTACACAGGTCTGAGAAGAAAAATTGAAAACCAGGCATATCAACATTATAGCAATCTACCTCCTTATTTATTCCCATAAGCCGAAATACACTCTCTAGTATCGGAACAGCTAAGAATACCAGCGCAACTCCAAGAATGTAGGATAAAATGTGCTTTCTCAGCTTCACTAACTGATCATCAGTCGTCCCACCTCGTAGCATTGCCTGATAACCTAAATATGCAAGCATAAAAAATGAAAATGTACCAACCAGTGCCCACACTGAATAAAGTATTTTTACAAACCAAATTTCTAATTGTTGAAATTTTGGAGGTTTTAAAATTGCAGGATCCCATTCACCATCTCCATCCCTATCCACTCCTTCACATACAAACATACCGCCAGAGCTTTCCACAACAGCAACAGACGGATCTATATTTCCATCCAGCCCGATACATTGATAACTTTCTGCACTACTTCCAGAAAAGTAAAAATCTTGAAACTGAGCACGAACGGGGAATATAAATACATTCAAAACTACAAGACAAAAAACAGCTATAAGAACACTTTTTCTCAATTTATCACTATAATAATCAGTCCTCATAATTGAAAAAGGTGTCTATTAATTTACAAAAGATCATCAACTATTGGGTTACTTGTTATTCCTCCCGTCTCAGGATTTAAAAGACCCGTCCCACCAAAAAATATCACTACCATAATCAATCCCAATATCCCTACAAACAACGCCCCTATACCTACAAACACACTTTTTATCGCTTTTTGAGAACTTTCTACTTTTTCTGCTTCTCCCTCACTTTGTATGTATTTAATAGCTGCCTTTATTATTACAATCACCGCCGATATGATAATTCCTACAAATGTAGTTGATAGCCCTAATGTTGCATATGCTTTCACTGTTTCTACTGTCTCTACATCAGATCCTCCACATAACCCCTTCGTAAAATCACTCTCGTTTAGTGATGGCATAAGTTTACATATGAAATTAAGCTCAGTAGGCTCATTCCCAGTCTTAGAGCCCTCCACCTTCTCCGCCATAGGCGTTATATTAACAGGCAAAAACGACGTAACACTTAACATTAAAATTAACAAAAGAACAACACTTTTGATTTTCTTCATAAATTAGTAATTAATAGATAACTTTAGACATTATATACATAAATTCATAAACAAATCAAAATTAATTTACAAATGGTATATCTCCAGTAAAACCTTCAGGTTTTTCTAAACTTACATTAAAAAGATCACCAGCATTAAAAAACACAATTATCAATACAACACCCAAAATCCCAATAAAAATCATAGCAATTCCAGTCCATACAGATTTAATACTATTCAGCCCCCCCTCCAGTCCTTCAGGCTTCCCTTCACTTAAAATTATTTTTACCACAGCCTTCCCTATCAAAAAAAAACCAGAAAGAACAATAGAAACAAAAACTAAACTGACTCCTAACTTTACAAAACCTTCGACTCGACCTGTCATATCACTTGTATCGAAACTATATAAATCACCATCGACAAGATCCTCAACCGTAGAGCCTGATTCAAAAACCTCCAAATCTCCAGCTGCCTTTACAACTGACAATCCCAATCCAAACAATACCAATGAAAACATACATACCAAAAACAATACACGAATTTTACTTTTCATATTTTATTAATATAACTTTAAAAGCATACTGATTCGGGATCCTCCTCACGAAGCAATGCTTGAAAATAATATTTGTACTCTGAGTTTCCATCACAAGATCTAAAAGCCATTGGCCAAGCCCAAATTGGACCAGCGCCAATAAATATGCCTATAATTGTTAAAATTAAAGGCACTAGCAGAGTCAAGCCAATCCCTGAATATGTAGCTCGAATTTTGTCCCATGCCTTCGTCATTTCTTCGCCCTGCTCACTTTTCATAGCTTGAGCCCCAGCAAACACAATCTTTGAAATCCAAAATATTAATACCAGTACTAATACTATATTGATTGCAAAGCTTAACCAAGACTCAAAAGTACTATGTGAAAAATCTAAACTCATCGTAGAGAATACTGGTATTTTAATAGTTTGTAAATCAATACTCTGATCGATATCATAATCACCTATTTCTCCAAGCTCAACATTCTCAGCATAAACTACGGGAACAGACACAAATATAAACAAGATAGATAATATAGCTACAAACATCTGCTTCATACAATTATTATTCATTAATTAATAGTTATCGTAGGTGCATTCTCATCTATCAGCTGTAATTCACTTAAACTCCCCAATCCCAGCAAACTTGTAAAAAACTGCATTATTAGTATGAACCCCCAAGATAAAGCAAAACCTATCATAATATTCTTTAACTTCATATTCACATTGGCAATACTCTCCGCTTCTGTTGCATTTACTCTTTCAACTGCTGCAGTATACGCCCCCACCACTAATGCATAAAGAGATACCAGTCCTAAAACTGTTGAGATAACAATATTGATAATTAATGGAATCTTCTGGCTATGCTCTACATATATCCCTTTACCAAAAAATGATATCAATTTTTCATATGCAGCTGCAGGCTCTACAACTGATTCTCCAACACATTTATTTACATGGCAGTTAGCTTCTGGATCTAACATCAATTTATTAATACAATTGAAGTCAGGCTCATATTCGCAATTCGGAATACAATATGGGTTAGTACTATCTACTGAACACGACACATCATATATATTTTCAAGATTCTCTTCATATTCTGGATCATCCATATATCCATTAGCTAAAACCAAATTACCTGCGCCAGTTAATGATACTAACACTAGCAATAAAACAAGAGTTTTGTATTTAAACATATATTTCATATTATATTTTTCAAATATTATTTAAAACTCACCACTACCAAAGCCCTCCACCCCAAGCATATCTAGCACAAAACCCATAATTGTTGGTGCAAAAACGGCCAACGCAAACCCTATTATCGCTGCTGCTAATATTTTCTTCGCTTGCTCCACCTTTTCAGTACTAGTACCTGCAGTTCCCCATGTTATTGCTCCAAACAATAGCATAGCCCCAAAAGTTATTAAAAAAACAGGTCTAATCAATGATGCTGCAGCACTGATTATTTGCTCCAAAGAACCATACTTCGACGGATTTGGGATAGAATAATTTATCTGTGCTAATACTGTATTCATAGGAAAAGCCAAATATAAAAATGGTGTATAGTACAGCTTTCTAAACATACCAAACAAATACTTTTTTAAACTGCTTCCCATTGCTTTATAAGTAAATGATAATTAATTTTTATTCAATACTTGCAACTTCTATACCAGAAAAACATATTCTCTTTCCACTTGCCAGCTGCTTAGTTATAATTAAGTTAGCTATCTTGTCTTCAATTTCATTTTGAATGACCCTACGCATCTCCCTGGCTCCATACACAGGATTATATCCCAATTTTACCAGTTCATCCAAAGTGCTCTCATCCCAACTAATATTCATCGACTTTGAAACTAAATTTTGCCTCAACTTTTCAAGCATCAGTTCAGATATTTGTTTCACTTCCTCTTCAGTCAATGGCTTAAACATAATTACATTATCAAACCTATTCAAAAACTCAACTCTAAACACTTCCCTAAGATTATTCATAACTGCCTTTTGTACATCATAGTACTTTCTACCCTTCGAGATCAAGTCAGCAATTTCTTTTGATCCAGCATTTGAAGTAGCTATGATAATTGTATTTGTAAAATCAATTTTTCGTCCGACCCCATCAGTCATATACCCGTCATCCAAAACCTGTAAAAACAAATCCAGCACTTTTGGATTTGCTTTCTCCAGTTCATCAAGCAAAATTAATGAGAAAGGATTACTACGAACTGAATCAGTTAAAATCCCACCTATGAAATTTCCTTCAGCATTTTGCTTGCCGATTAATCGCCCTAAATTATCCTCTTCGTGATACTCTGACATATCCAAACGTGTCATTCTAGATTCATCTCCATAATATGTTTGCGCAAGAGTTTTTGCCACTTCAGTTTTCCCAACTCCCGTAGGACCAAAAAACAGATAGGACGCCACTGGCCTTTTTCCACTTGCAAGTCCAGACCTAGCTCTTCGTAACGCTGAGGCGATAGCTCTGATTGCTTCAACTTGTCCAATCACCCTTTTATGCATCTCACTTTCCAAATTCTGTAACATCACAGCTTCATCTTGTGAAATAGCGCCTACATTTATCCCAACCTTACTTGATAATAGATCATCAATAATATGCTCATCAATATAATTTAAATTTTGAGATTTCGCAGAAATAATCGCTTCCTCAAGTAAATTTAAACCTTTATCCGGCATAACCCTTTCATGCTCAAACTTTGGAGCAAACTCTACTATTCTTTTCAAAGCTCCAATTTGAATATTAACATTATATTTCTTTTCAAAAGCAGGAACTTCATCAATCAAGATTTGTAGTGCTATACTCCCTTTTGGCTCTTCCAATTTTACTACTTCAAATAATGCAGCTAATGTTTTTATTGGTTTAATCTGCTTTGCATAACTATCATAATTTGTTGTAGCTATTACCTGAATTCGATATTCGTTTATCATATTAGAAACTAAATTTACTATTTCTAATCTTCCTTCCTGCCGTATATTTAATATTTGTGCTAATTCTTCAAGTACCAGAATAATATTTCCAGAAAGGACTATTTCCTCAAATATTTCTTGTAAAAGCTGTTTAAATTTATTAATTGACCCAGCCTGAGTAAAAACATGATTAAGATCAACAACCACCAATCTAAAATCCTGTAATACCTTCGGTACATCTTCAACTACCATTCTTGTTGCTAAATATTTTAAAAAATGAGATTTTCCTACCCCAGGCTCACCAAGCAACATTACCGCCGACCCATGTCCTTTTTGTAATACTCTTAAAACTGAATTCATTGCCTGCTCTTTCCCATTTGCTATTACAAACCTTCCTTGTGTAGCAATATTAGTGTAATCGCTACTATTTTTATCTAATTCTTTTGTTGCCCTTGAGGTATACGCTCGATTTACTGCACCAATAGGTTTTAATTTCGAAAGTCTTTTCCATAATTGATAATAATTAGATTTTTTTATTTCATCCCTATACCAAATTGTTAATCCTTCTAATTCCACATCTGCAATACCCGATTCCAATAATATTTGTTTCCAATAGTATTTATTAAAAACAAATAACAGTACTGTCCAATCTATGTGATCAATTCCCAATTGATAAGCCTCATCAAAACAATACAAAAAGAAGTTCTTATAATTTACTTCAAAACTGCCATCAAATGTATTTAAATAGTCTAATGCCGATTTTTTAAACTTCATTACATCAACCCCAAGCCTCTTTTGTAATAACTCTAGACAATATGGATTATTTAACACATGATTACCTAACTCTAATATATATTTTCTATACTCACGAAAATAGAGAAAATCAAAAATATCCAATACACTTGAAGTAAAAAAGTTGTCTAATTCAATATTTTCTATTTGCCCTTTATGTGCAAGATTAATTACCTTTCTCAAATCCAACTTCTCAAGATTAAAATCAAATCTCCCCCTATCCCGA
>Ga0255365_10458_pt1 | contig 10476 bp, 9 predicted proteins | sample ANMaggSeSYBR01J3_FD_182089 | JGI IMG/M metagenome (GOLD analysis project Ga0255365, IMG submission 182089) | Sediment cell enrichment communities from methane seep in Santa Monica Basin, California, United Staets - ANME aggregate JGI... | ecosystem: Environmental > Aquatic > Marine > Cold seeps >... | reverse complement strand
CTCTTGCAATCTAAATGAATTTTAATATGCACATATATATGCATGAAGTGATGAAAAAATATAAAAAAAATAGGCTCAATCAGGGTTGAGCCAGGGCATCATAGCGCGCAGTTTCTTGCCCACCACTTCAACGGGATGCTCATTCTCCATACGCTCCATGGCCTTAAGAACAGGACTGTTAGCCTTGCCCTCAAGCACGAACTCCTTGGCAAACTCACCGCTTTGTATCCTGTACAGTGCCTCTTGCATTGCATCCCGCGACTCCTCATTTATGATCGTAGGACCTACTGTCATACCGCCATATTCTGCAGTATTTGACACAGAATCCCACATATTGGCAAGCCCGCCTTCATGGATCAGGTCAACGATAAGCTTCAATTCATGCAATGTCTCGAAATAAGCTATCTCGGGCTGGTATCCCGCATCCACCAGTGTCTCAAAGGAAGCCTTGATCATGCTGACCACACCGCCGCACAGGTCTACCTGCTCACCGAACAGGTCGGTCTCGGTCTCTTCAAGGAACGTAGTCTCGATCACACCCGCCCTTGTGCAACCTATGCCACAGGCATAAGCCAGTCCGATCTGCCTGGCATTCCCGGTAGCATCCTGATGTACAGCAAGCAGGCCGGGTACACCATTACCTTCCACATATGTCCGCCTGACCAGGTGCCCCGGACTCTTTGGAGCCACCATGAACACGTCCACATCTCCCGGCGGGACAATCTGGTTGAAATGTATGTTGAACCCATGTGAGAACGAAAGCGCATTTCCAGGTTTTAGATTGGCTGCGATATCATCCGCATATATAGATGCAGCAATCTCATCTGGCACCAACATCTGGACAATATCAGCCTCTGCAGCCGCTTCTGCCACAGTCTTGACATTCAGGCCGTCAGCTTCGGCCTTTGTCCATGAACTGCTGTCTTTCCTTAATCCAACCACTACATTAATACCTGAATCGTGCAGGTTCTGTGCCTGAGCATGGCCCTGGCTACCATATCCGATAACAGCAATAGTCTTTCCTTTGAGCACGCCGAGGTCGGCATCCGAATCATAATACATCTTCACCATATATTCTATCTCCTGTATCTGAAATTATACATAAATTACTATTTTGAATGATAATTATTTCCCTGGTTTTACCGTCTTAGCACCGCGGTTCATGGCAATTGTACCTGTACGGACAACTTCCAGGATCCCGAAACCCCGCAGGAGTTTCTCAATTGCATCAATCTTATCATTTGTTCCGGTGACTCCAACTATCAGGCTCTTTACACCGACATCTACGATCTGGGCCCTGAATACATCTACTATCTGCATAACCTCTGAACGGTTGCCTTTATCGACCTTGACCTTGAAAAATGCAAGTTCCCGCTCAATGGTCTCGCCGGGTTCAAAATCATTGACCCTGATAACATCAATAAGCTTATTCAACTGCTTGATCACCTGTTCAAGTACATGGTCATCACCTGATACGACAATAGTCATTCTCGATATATCAGGATTGTCCGTTACTCCAACTGCAAGGCTTTCTATATTAAAACCCCTGCGGCTGAATAATCCTGCCACTCTTGTTAAGACCCCGGATTTGTTTTCCACAAGTATTGCAAGTGTGTGTTTCAATTTCAGGCCTCCAGGTCAAGTATTTCATTTATGGCTGCCCCGGCTGGTACCATGGGCGACACATTCTCTTCCCGCTCAACTACAAAGTCTATTACAGTTGGCCGACCCGAATCAACGGCTTCGTTTAATGCCGGTCCCACCTCTTCTGGTTTAGTAACCCTGAGACCAAGCGCACCATAAGCCTCTGCCAGCTTGACAAAGTCAACACTATCATCAATACTGGTAAATGAATACCTCTTATCAAAGAACAGATCCTGCCACTGCCTGACCATGCCCAGAAATCCGTTGTTCAGGATAGCGACTATGACCGGTATATCGTTCTTCACCACTGTGGCAAGTTCCTGGCTGTTCATCTGGAAGGAACCATCCCCTGCGATGTCAAAGACTACTTTATCAGGGCACCCCTTCTTGGCACCCATGGCAGCCGGGAAACCGAATCCCATTGTTCCGAGCCCACCCGATGATATGAAAGTCCTTGGCTGGGAATATTTGAAGTATTGGGCAGCCCACATCTGGTTCTGTCCAACCTCTGTTACTATGATGCTATCCGGATATAATTCATTTATCTGCTCAACAATATACTGAGGTTTCAATGTCTCACCCATAAGATACTTCAGTGGGTATTGCTGTTTCCACTTCTCTACCTTCTTGATCCACTGGGCGGTTGAGGATTTGCTTTTCTTTAATTCATTAATAAATTCCACAAGCATCTTTAGTATGGATCTTGCATTGCCCACGATTGGTATGTCCACGCGTACATTCTTACTTATCTCGGCCGGGTCTATGTCTATATGAATTATCCTGGCATTGGGTGCAAAAGAATCTACCTTGCCTGTAACCCTGTCATCAAACCTGACACCTATAGCTATCAACAGGTCAGATTCCTGGATCGCAAAGTTGGCATATTTAGTACCGTGCATCCCCGGCATACCCACACATAATGGATGGGAATCAGGAAAAGCACCTTTGGCCATGAGTGTGGTGGTCACAGGTGCATTGATAATCTCTGCCAGTTCAAGCAACTCCTTGCTGGCATTTGATGAGATTATACCTCCACCAATGTACAGGACAGGACGCCTGGCTTCTATAATGGCTTCAGCGCCACGTTTTATCTGCATTTTGTGCCCGGTTTTCACTGGCTTGTATCCTCTCAGGTCCACTTTTTCAGGATATTCAAAATCTATCTCGTCAGTGGTTACGTCCTTTGGAATATCCACCAGGACGGGCCCCTGTCTACCGGTAGAGGCGATGTGGAACGCTTCCTTGATTATCCAGGGCAGGTCGTTCACATCCGTTACAAGGTAATTGTGCTTTGTGATGGGGAGAGTGATGCCTGTAATATTTGCTTCCTGGAAAGCATCATTCCCGATAAGCGGTCTGGGTACCTGACCTGTTATGGCGACCATAGGTACGGAATCCATGTAGGCATTGGCTATGCCTGTAACCAGGTTGGTGGCTCCCGGGCCGGAAGTTGCAAGGCAGACACCCACTTTTCCTGTGGCACGGGCATATCCATCTGCTGCATGTGCTGCAGCCTGTTCATGCCTGACCAGAATGTGGTCAATATCCGCATCATACAATTCATCATAGATAGGCAGTAGTACGCCGCCCGGATACCCGAACATAACTTCGACTTTCTCAGCGTACAGGGATTCTATAAGGGCTCTTGCGCCCGTCATCCTGGTCTTTTTACCCATCTATTTGTTCCTCCGATTATTTTTTTCATTCATGATGTTATTTCAATAAATATAGTATCAGAGGTGATAGTTTTACTACATTAATGTTATTATCATAGCCTATTTCATGAGCCGGTTAATCCCTTCAAGAACAGCTTCCACGGATGCCATGATAATATCAGTCCTTGCACCCCTGGCAGTGATCACCTTACCATCCCTGTTCAGTTTTACCCAAACCTCCACCAGGGCATCAGTTCCGCCGGTGATGGCATCAACATGATATTCTTCAAGCCTGATATCGGCAACACCTGCTATACCTTTACGCAGGGCTGCAATGGCCGCATCCACAGGACCATCTCCCACACCCGCCTCTATTATCTCGTCCCCGTTGACCTTTATCTTGATAGAAGCAGTTGGTGTAACCATATTACCCGATACTACTGTCAATTCTTCCAGCTTGACCTTTGGTTCACAGGTGATGTTCAGTACTGTCTCGGCTATGATCTCCAGGTCTGCATCTGTAACATGTTTCCCTTTATCACCAAGCTCTTTGATCCTGGTCACGATCTCATTCAGCTGTTCATCACTTACATCAAGACCCAGCTCTTTCAATGCCAGTATAACCGAACTCTTGCCCGCATGTTTGCCAAGCACGATCTTTCTCTGCCTGCCAATGGTTTCGGGTTTCATGGGTTCATAGGTGGATGTGTCAGCTATCAGGCCGTGGACGTGGATACCTGCTTCATGTGTGAAAGCATTTCCACCCACAATGGCCTTATTTGGGGCCACCGGGATGCCTGTAAGCCTGCTCACAAGCCTGGAGGCTGTGTATATTTCATCCAGTTTGATATTTGAGGAATAATCGTATAGGTTTTCCAGACTCATTACAACCTCTTCGAGAGATGCATTGCCCGACCTCTCACCTATGCCGTTAATAGTAACATGTGCTTCAGATGCACCGGCTCTCAGGGCCGATATTGTATTGGCGGTTGCAAACCCGAAATCATTGTGGCAGTGTATTGCAACAGGCCTGCTGAGTGTTGAGAGTTCCTTGAATATCTCATAGGTCTTTTCAGGGACCAGTAGTCCCACAGTATCGCAGAACACGACCCTGTTAGCTCCGGCCTCAATGCATTCACTGTATAGGGACCTCAAAAAGTCCAAATCTGCCCGTGAGGCGTCCTCACCGCTAAGTTCTACGATGAGCCCGTGGTCCTTGGCATACTCTGTGGCATCCAGTGCCATTTGTTTCACAGTTTCCCTGTCTTTTTTAAGCTTGCTATTGATATGCAGGTCAGATACCGGTACGACCAGGTGGATTGAATCCACATCGCATTCCAGTGCAAGATCTATATCTTCATTGCGTACCCGGCAGTAACTGCAGATCTCAGCATTTAGCCCCTCATTGGCAACTGCGCGTATGGCTTCTCTCTCACCTTTAGAAGTGATTGCAGAACCAGCTTCGATAATATTGACACCAAGGGTATCAAGTTTGTGTGCGATTAACAATTTATCTTTAGTCGAAAGCGCAACTCCCGGGGTTTGTTCGCCATCCCGGAGTGTTGTATCTAAAAATCGGATATCTCTATTGACAAATAAAACGATCCCTTCTTGCCATAATTTATCACCTACTTAGGTAGGCTTAAAATAATGTTAAGTTATAAAAAAGTATCGAAGTTTAAAAAAAAGAAAAAGCACAGGCCAACATTTGCCGGCCTGTTTTTCAATACATTTATCATATTATATCTATGATCGAGCCGCCGTTGTTGCTACCGCTAATTGCAGCACCAACTGCCATTCCTTCTTTCTGGCCTTCATTTATGCCATAGGACTGGGGACCCAGGATCTGTGCGGACTGGACACCGGTCATGATAGCCATGACACGTATCCTGCCTTCATATTCCTTATTGACCCTTGCACCCCAGATGACATTTGCCCTGTCATCCAGTTCATAAGTAAGTGACTCTGCGACTGCTTCTGCCTCAGATAGTGTAAGGTCAGGACCGCCAGTGATATGTACCAGGCATCCGGTGGCACCTCTGTAATCAACATCCAGGAGCGGATGGTTCAGTGCTGCACGCACTACATTGTCGCCTCTGTCCTGGCTCTTTGCCTCGCCGACAAGCATCACTGCTACACCGCCGCAGCTCATGATGGTCTTGACATCAGCATAGTCCAGGTTGATCAGTGAAGCTTGGGTAATGGTCTCACTGATACCTTTTACGGTCTCAGCTATCAACTGGTCCATGACAGAAAATGCCTGTTCGATCGGCAGGTTGGGTACATAGTCCAGCAGTCTGTTATTATCCAGCACCAGCACTGTATCTGCGGCTTTCCTGAAGGTCTCAAGACCTTCTTCGGCTTTAATGGCTCTTGCCCTTTCAACCCTGAAGGGGCTTGATACCATACCGACTACAATGGCATCCTGTTGTTTGGCGATCTCAGCCACAACAGGTGCAGCACCTGTGCCTGTTCCGCCGCCCATGCCTGCTGTAATAAAGACCAGGTCTGCGCCCTTCAGAACTTCTTCCAGTGTCCCCCTTGCAAGTTCGGCTGCTTTGCGGCCAGTTTCAGGATAGCCGCCTGCACCAAGCCCTCTGGTAAGGGATTTGCCTATAAGGATCTTTTTATCTGCCTGGATCATGTCCAGGTGTTGCTTGTCTGTATTGATGGCAATGGTCTCTGCGCCGCTGACTCCCATATTATAGAGTCGGTTAACTGTGTTATTGCCTGCTCCGCCGCAGCCCACGATTACGATCTGCGGTTCGCCGAAGTCTTCACACATTTCTTCTATCTGTCTGGACTCCCTGAGGAGTTTTTCTTTTTCTGTATGTTTCAATGCTTCTTGTACAATAGTTTGCATTTTATATTCATCCCCTGCAAATTCATACGACCTTAGCCGTACCTACCCGTTCCAGCAATTGCATGTTACGGAGTAGTTTATCACTTCGTTGATCTATCAGGTCCCGTATAGCCGCCCTGATTGCTTCACTTGTGGACGGAAATTCACCCATGTTTACCATGACGTCGATCATTTCTAATTGCTTCTCGGGGAGCCTTATTGTTATTCTCTCCATCGGGTTTTACTCCCTTTGATGTAATAATTCCGTCAGACGTATGTCAGACGCATGACTGACGTACGTCTGCTGGTTGTCTGACAAATGTATGACATCTGTATGCTATATGTCTGACTATAATAATATATATAGTTTACTCTGGGTTGGGCATTGGGACAAAATCCATTTATCCATTCAAGTGGCTAATGAGGTGTTGTTTCATACATCAGATACTATTAAAAAATCTTGGAAATGTGTAATCCTGCAACCGGGAATAAACAATAAGGAACAAAGATCATTCTCAACATTAAATGCGTGAGTTGCTGGTGTTGGTGAATTAAATTGTTGCATTATTTTCCACACACTTATTACCACAAGTAATATATATGATGCAATTTTATTACATCCTGTGTGATTACAGTGACTGATAAAACAATACAGGACATCAATGCTAAGATCGCCAACGGCAGCGTCCATGTAGTAACGGCAGAAGAGATGCCGGACATCGTGGCAGAACTGGGGCCGGTTGGCGCTGCAAAGGAAATAGATATAGTTACTACAGGTACTTTTGGGGCTATGTGCTCATCCGGTGCCTTTTTCAATTTCGGGCATTCAGACCCACCCATCAAGATGCAAAAGGTGTGGCTCAATGACGTAGAAGCCTATGCCGGTCTGGCCGCAATCGATGCCTATTTAGGCGCAACCCAGCTCAGTAAGAGCAGGGGCATGGAGTACGGAGGAGCCCATGTAATAGAGGACCTTGTGGCAGGTAAGTCTATAGATATCCATGCCACAGCCTACGGCACAGATTGCTATCCCCGCAAGGTGCTGGATACTACTGTGACAATAGACGACTTGAACCAGGCAACAATGTTCAATCCCAGAAACGGTTACCAGCGATATAATGTAGCTACCAACTGCTCGGACCGTACACTGTATACTTATATGGGTACACTCCTGCCTGACTGTGGCAATGTTACATATTCGGGTGCCGGGGTACTCTCGCCAATGTACAACGACCCAACTTACCAGACCATCGGTGTAGGGAGCCGCATTTTCCTGTGCGGAGCCCAGGGATATGTGACCGGGCAAGGTACCCAGCACGACCCGGCCAATAATTTCGCGACAATGATGGTACAGGGCGACCTGAAGCAGATGGACAAAAAGTACGTAAGGGGTGCCAGCTTCCACGGATATGGCACATCCCTGTATGTGGGTATTGGCATACCCATACCAATCTTAAACGCAGATATTGCAAAGGCCACTGCAGTGACCGATGCTGATATCACTGTTGACGTACTGGACTACGGCGTGGCGCGCAGGAGCAGACCTGTACTGCGCGAGGTTACCTATGAGGAATTGAAGTCCGGTATGATAGACATTAACGGCAGGGAGATTACAACGTCACCCATGTCCAGTTTCCATGATGCCAGGGCCATTGCAGGGGAATTGAAGGACTGGATACAAAAGGGGACGTTCTATCCTACGCTTCCGGTGGAGCGTTTGCCTAATACTGGCGTGGAGTTCAAGCCAATGAAGCAGATAGGTGAACAGCCCACTGTAGCTGATGTGATGGCACAGCGGGTAACCACTATTCAGCAGGGGCTGACTGTGGAGAATGCTGCAAAGGTGATCATGGAAGGGAACTTCAACCACCTGCCTGTGGTATCGGATGAGGATCGGCTGGTAGGAATTATCACGGCATGGGACATTGCCAAGGCTGTGGCAAAGAACAAGCGGGACAAACTGGATGATATCATGACCAGGGCTGTGGTCACTGCTGATGCCACTGAACCCATCGATATAGTGGCACGAAGGCTGGAGCAGCATAATATCAGTGCCTTGCCTGTGGTGGATAAGCACAGCAGGGTAAGGGGTATTATCACAAGTGATGATATCAGTAAACTGGTGGCCAGGAGGTAGGAGATATGAAGATAACATTACATGCAACCCCGGATATTACTCCAAGACCTTTGATAGCAGAGGTGATACTGGAGACCGGGGCATTGCTGAATATTGACAGGGCAGATGTGAAACCAAAAGGTGGCGAAGTTGTGATAGATGTGCCACCGCATGAATGCGAACGGGTTGTGGCAGCTTTTGAGAAGCGCGGTGCCACGATAACAGCCCTGGAGCAGCCGGTGATCAAGGACGATGATGAGTGCGTGAATTGCGGTGCATGTATATCTGTGTGTCCTACGGGTGTGATATCCTTTAGGGAGGACTGGAGTGTGCAGATGGACCTGGATAAGTGTGTACAGTGCGGTGCATGTGTGACTATGTGTCCACATGGTGCGCTAACGGTCCTGAAATCATAGTATTTCAAAAGTTTCGGCATCAATTTAAGATAAGTTTGTAACCAACGTGGTAGCCGATTGATGCCGAATCTGACCATTAGCTCAGTTCTTTTTATCTTAATAACTATACCCGATTAACCCTTTCTCGGGTCAGTTATCTCGCCTGTAAGTGCAGATGCCGCCGCAGTGGCCGGAGAAGAAAGATACACAAAAGCCCTGGCACTGCCCTGCCTGTAGAAAAAGCACCAATTGAACCGTATGTGCAGTTTTGAACGTTTCAATTTAGGCGCAATTTGATGATCATTCAAACTCTATAATAGCTTTTTTTGCACCGATCGGAGTTATTGAAGCCTGAGTGCCCTTTTCAATATGATACGACTCTCGAAGCTCCTTTGGGAGCCGTAACAGTAGTACTTGTCCATTTTCGCTTAATTTTCTTTTATATGAAACATGCCCTCTGGATGCAATGCCAAGCACTGATTTTAGTCCTTTCTCTATTTTGTGTATGGAATCCGGATGATTAAAGTATATATTTCTTCCCGTACTTTTATGCTTTCTTACAAGAACGTCTGTAAAAACTATAGGAATGCCATAGTTCTCTATTACAACATCTTCGTATACTTCCTCAAACTCGTCGTTCTTTTTCATATTTTCACTTCCGTAATGTACGTTTTTTCTTTCGATTGAGCAAAGTTATCACAATAATAAGACCATGATTTGACTTTTCGATGCCTATTATACATGGATAGATATGCTTATTAAATTCCGATTCGCATAGGTATCCTGAGTGCATAATTCAAGCATACGAAGATGATTACCAGCCCATAGGTCATTGATCGTCTTCATGCCAAGCTAAACACAACCCAAAGCGCTCTGCTAGCGGTTCATAACGGGCCTGTACATCTTCAACTGACAGCTCAAGCTCTGAAGCCGCCCTTTTAGCAAACACATCGTTGATAGGTTCGCGCGGGTCAAAGAATGGATTAAAACCATCCAAGTCGCAGGAGAGCAATTTGCGGTCAATCTCTTCCAGACCTTGCGCCAGGCCGCTGAGTACAGCCCGCCGCACATCGGCATCTTCGTCTTCCAGGCGTGCTATGAGTGGCTGGACCGCCGTCTCACTCTTGATTGCACCCAAAGCCTGTGCCACCGCACTCCGCACACCGACATCTTTGTGTTCCAGGCGTACGATGAGTGGCTCGACTGCCGTCTCACTCTTGATTGCACCCAAAGCCTGTTTCTGCCACCAGTTGGAACAAATCGTACGGGCCTTTCCCGCTGCCCCCATCATCGCCACATCGCGCATCGTCGGCTACCGTGAGATGGGCTATAAACTAGGCCAGGATTTTGAACACCTCACGCTCGCCGACCTCACGACCGAAGAAAAAGACGATTTTGCGCGCCGCTGGTGTGCTCTTACCGAACTGCCCGAACGCCGTACTACAGCAACAGAGGAATTGATTCACGACATCCACAGCGCCGATCGTATTGAGCGTTTAACCGGTAACCCTATGCTTTTGACCACTATGGCTTTGGTCAAGCGTAAAATAGGTAAACTGCCTAACCGACGTGCTGAACTCTACTGGGAAGCAGTACAAGTCCTTCTTAACTGGCGTCGTGAAGTTGATGAACCGCTGGATTCGCGCGAGGCTATTCCACAATTGGAATACCTTGCTTATGCGATGTGCGATCAGGGCGTCCAGCAAATGCGGCAGGATGAAATACTGAATATGTTTGCACACATGAGAGAGGATTACCCCAATGTCCATGCTGTCCGCAATCGTTCACCAGAGGATTTTCTCAAGCGCTTAGAGTCGCGTACCG
>Ga0255365_10456_pt1 | contig 10506 bp, 11 predicted proteins | sample ANMaggSeSYBR01J3_FD_182089 | JGI IMG/M metagenome (GOLD analysis project Ga0255365, IMG submission 182089) | Sediment cell enrichment communities from methane seep in Santa Monica Basin, California, United Staets - ANME aggregate JGI... | ecosystem: Environmental > Aquatic > Marine > Cold seeps >... | reverse complement strand
AACTTGGAAACCGTTCTTTGAAGTATTAATTTTGTACCAATCTCAGATACAGAGACCGTTATTTTATTGGTGCTTATAAGCCCGTCCAACATTATGGTCCGGCTGTTGGAGAAACCCGATTTACCTGTTTGGTTTCGACTGTTAAAATGATTGGTGAGCCCTTGTGGCATCCCGAATATAATATTCATAAGACTTAAAAGCAGCTTGTTTGAGATATTTTGTTGAACTTTTAAAGCAGTTTTTGTAATGGTAAAGAAAAGAAAAATTGAGAAAATGCCGGTTGTAAATACAGGCGCAGCAGGAATTGATGTTGGTGGCAAATCACATTTTGTCGCAATCGGACAAAATAAAGAAGATGTCCGGGAATTTAGAGCTTATACCGGAGATTTGCGCAAACTTGCAAAATGGCTTGTTGCAGAGGGCATTGTTACGGTTGCAATGGAAAGCACCGGTTCATATTGGCAGCAACTTTTTATGATTTTGCAAGAACACGGCCTTGAAGTAATTTTAGTAAACGGACGTTTTACTAAAAATGTAAAAGGGAAAAAGACAGATGTAAAAGATTGCCAGTGGATACAAAAACTGCACAGTTTGGGACTTTTGCAAGGCAGTTTTTTACCGGACACCGATGTTGAGACATTGCGTACATATACCCGCCATCGTAGGAACCTTATAGAAGATGCGGCCGATTATATCAAACGTATGCAGAAAGCGCTTAGATTGATGAACATAAGATTGGACAGTGTTCTCAATGATGTAACAGGTAAATCGGGCAGGGCAATAATTGATGGTATATTGGAAGGTGAACGAAACCCGCAAGACCTTGCAAAACTTGCAGATTGGCGTGTAAAGAAAAGCCAGGAAGAAATAGCCGAAGCCTTGACCGGAAATTGGCGCGAAGAATATGTTTTTGAACTTAAACAATCTTATGAAATTTATAAAAACTTCCATAAGAAGATAGAAGAAACAGATAAGCAAATTGAGAAGTTGCTTATAAAACAAACAGAATACATAGATTTTGGGGATTGCTAAATTGGTATAGATTTTTTTGTATTTTTGCAGCATTGTAAAATTTAAAATTTTGGTTATGGAACAATGCCCTAAATGTAAATCAAAAAATTTCTGCAAAGATGGTATAGTCAAACGGAAACAACGGTACAAATGTAAAGAATGCAATTTTCGTTTTTCTGTTGAGAAAATTGGTAAGCCTGATAAACTAAAACGCGATGCTTTAATTTTATATCTAGAGGGTCTAGGATTCAGGTCTATTGGTCGTTTTCTTAAAATAAGTAATGTAACCGTTCTAAATTGGATAAGATCTTATGGAGAGAAAATTGATGAAATACGTAACACAGAAGACATAGAGGTAATTGAAATAGATGAAATGCATACATATGTCGGTTCAAAAAAAACTATTGTTGGATCTGGATTGCTGTTGATAGAAATGGGCATAAATTCATCAACTGTGAAATTGGCACAAGAGGAACAGAGACAGGTGAAAAACTCTGGAATAAAATAGAGCCGATGGTAAAAGGTAAAGTATGTACAGATCATTGGAAGCCATATGAATCCTTTGTACCAGAAGAAAAACATATTCAATCTAAAGCGGAAACTTTTACAGTTGAAGGATACAATAGTCTATTTCGTCATTTTTTGGCTAGATTAAGAAGAAAGACAAAATGTTATACGAAAGCATCTTATATGTTGGTTCATTCAGTAAAACTGTTAATGTTTAAATGGAATAATGATGTATCTATACTATATTAGCAATGCCCAAATTATAAAGCATTTGACCAAAATTTAATGTACCAAAGTAGAACTAATGTACATAATCATAAAATATTTAAGGTTGTTGTAAGATTATTTTCTTTAATTTACTTAAAAACTGTATTATTTTAAGTTTTTCATTACTATTTATTTCTGAATATTTTTCAAGTGTAATTTTTTGAATAAGGAAGTCGTTTTCAAGATTATCAAGTTTATGACTCTCTATTATTTTTATAACCAACTGTTGGTTCTTGAATATACTTCTTATATTTGTTTCATCGGAGTTACTTCTAAAAACACACCAAAGGGTGTTAAATCTGCTATTATTATTGTCTATTTCCTCAATAGATAGATATTGAATTATATTATCTATATTACTAATATAAATACCTATATTTTGTTGATCAAGTCTATTTGATCGTTTTATTGATTGTTCCTTATTAAAGCCAATAAGAATTACATATAATATAATGCTAACAAAAAATGTTTTTAACCATTCTGAAGCATATATATCTGGTGCAAATTCAATCTTTTCAAGATTAAAAAAAATAGGAATAAAAGTTACTAATAAAAGTCCTATTATGATATAGATATATTTGCCTGTCATTTTCTTCAAATTAAAGTTAACGTTAAGTATATGAAAAGTAAGCGATTTCGAAGGACAAATCTTTCAACTTACATTAAGGTTCAAACAGGCTACAAACCTTGATGCTACTACAATTTCGCTTATTTTTTATATGCATTGTTGTGGTGTCGTTTTTTATTAAGAATTTCCCCTTGCGTCATCAAATTTAGTTTTCATCGTTGGGTTTCCATAGGTTAACTTTTTTATAGTTAATCCATCAGCTTTCTGATTAGCAAGTCTTAACTGATTTTCACTTGTCGTTAATTCTTGCTTTACTTTTTGCATCCTAGCAATAGATTTATCTATCTCTTCTATTGCCTTTTCAAAATGGTTAGAAGCTGATATATAGTTTTTTGCAAACCCCTCTTTAAAATTAGTTATTTTATCTTCAAAGTTTGTGATGTCAATATTTTGATTCCTCATTAAATTAAGCTCTTGCTTATATTTTAATGAGTTCATCGCAGCATTTCGTAATAGAGTAATAATTGGAATAAAAAATTGTGGTCGTATAACATACATTTTTTCGAATTTATATGATACATCTACAATACCGTTGTTATAAAACTCATTTTCAGATTCCAATAATGAAACTAATACTGCATATTCGCACTTCTTGTCATTTCTGTCCTTTTCAAGTTTTGCAAAAAAATCTTCATTTTTCTTTTTGGTAGCGGTTGCATCATTCTCATTTTTCATTTCAAACATTAGCGAAATGATTTCATTCCCGTCATTGTCAGCCTCTTTGTAAATGTAGTCTCCTTTAGTTCCGCTACTTGCATCATTGTCCTTTTCAAAGTAAGCGTTTTGAAATGCTGTTGCCCTAAGTTTATTAAATTCAATTTCGCAATGTTGCTCAAGAGTTTCACCTAACATTTTTGTAGACAGCTTCTGTTTCATATCCTTTACACGAACAATCTCATCTTCCTTATATTTGATAATAGCGTCTTTATTCTGTAATTCGGTTGAATATTGCTGCTTTAGAGAACTCTCTAAGTTTTGTTTTTCTAATTCCTTAGTCTTTACCTCATTTTCTAACTTATCGCGCTCCTTTTCAATCTGTTGAACAGCTTCCTGGACTGCTAGTTTCTTCTCACTTTCAGCCTTTTCAATATTTGATTTTATTTCAAAAATCTCGACTTCTTTTTTGGCTAGTTGTTTTGCTAGTTGAGTTTCACTTTGAGCCTTCAATTCTGTTAATTTCTTATCCTTCTCTGCCAATTCTTCTTGTAACATTTTTGTTATGTTTGCTTCGGCGAGTTTGACGGCAGTCTCTTTTTCAGTTGTTTTAGTTTTTAAATCATTAACTAGATTATTTCGTTGTTTTTCAATTTCTTTAGTTGCTTCTGAAACAGCTAACATCTTATCTGATTCTGCTTTTTCAATTTTAGACTTCATATCAGAAATCGTTGTTTCCTTCTCTGCTAATTTCCCAGCAAGTTCAGAATCACTATGTGCTTTTAATTCGGTAAGTTTTTTATCTTTCTCTGCCAGTTCTTTTTGTAATGTATTTGTTAAGTTGGCTTCAGCGAGTTTTACAGCATCTACTTTTTCTTTTTCAGCAAGAGCAAGTCTTCCATTTAACTCTTCCTCAAATTGATGGTCTCGAACTTGTTTAAGAATATCTGCAAATCCAGCTTCATCAACTTTAAAAGCGGTCTTACAATTCGGACAAATTATTTCATTCATATTATTTTCCATCATTTTCTACTGTTTATAGGTTTTATCAAAATGCACCACAACGGTTTGGCTATGCGTAGTGCGGGTTTCCGAAGCACTTCACTTTCATTTTACTACTAAATTTCTTTACTTGTATAATCTTTCAATTTACGATGAACCCCGCATTACGTATGAGCCTTTGTTGTGGTGTCGTTGTATTTTCAGGCAGACATTGGGTTCACTTGAATCTGTCCTCCAATCGCTCTTAAAACTTTCATTATTGTTGCAAATTGAGGTTTTGCTCCGTCCGATAATGCTTTATATAAACTCGGTCTGCTTAATCCTGTTTCTTCCGATATTTTAGTCATCCCTATCGCTTTCGCAATATGTCCAATGGCAATAATTACATCTGCGTTATCTCCTTTTTCCAAAACAGTATTGAGATACTCGGCAATCATTTCTTTGCTGTCTAAATAATCCGCTATGTCAAATTTTGAAGTTCCCATTTGTTTCTATTTTTTTATTTTTTTCCAGATTTCTTTCGCTTTCTCAATGTCTTTTTGTTGAGATGACTTACCTCCTCCTATCAGTAGAATAATTATTTTCCCATCTTTTTCCTTGAAATAAACTCTGTATCCTTTTGCAAAATTTATTCGCAATTCTCTGATTCCGCCACCTACAGATTTACAATCTCCAAAGTGTCCGTTATTTTCTATTTTCTGAATTCTAAATAGGATTTTTGCTTTGGCTTTCAAGTCTTTTAACTTTCTCAGCCATTTATCAAATTCAGTTGTTTTTTCAATAAAGAACATAAGTGCTGTATCTATTTGGATACAAAGTTACATTATTTTTTTAATAAACATAATTCGGAATTGAGTTTTCTGCGTAGTGATTTAATGCACCACAACGGTTTAGATATGTGCAGTACAATGTGAAGCTTGCGCAGCTTGCGAAACTTTGTATTGCATATGATCCTTTGTTGAACTAAACCTCCCTAACGGGAGGCAGCTTTAGTTCAACAGTAAAATGTTTACATTTTGCTCATGTTAAACAAAAAATTTAGAGCATGAGTAAAAGTACAATTTATTATGAAGCCTGCAACCAGGTTGTAGGGTTTCAACAAATGGGCGATGAGTTTACCCGTAAACTTGTCATAAACAATAAAGCAAAGTCCACACATGAAAACTACCTGCGCCAGATGTCAAAATTGGCCCTTTATTACAAACGCTCACCATTGGAACTGGAAATTGGGGAACTTGAAGAATATCTTTATTATCTAATCCAGAAAGATACGGACGCTCTGAGTTCGTACAAACATTTAGTATATGGCTTACGGAAGTTGTACCTGCTTTTTGGTAAAGATGAACTTCATTTGTCATTGCCTTCAATTAAACATGCCAACAAATTGCTCCCGTACGTACCTTTAGTTTTGCAAAGTCAATTTAAAAAAAGACCCTTTATTAAAAAGACATATGTACATGTTGTCGATATTTCTTTTTTTTGCTTCTTTTTTTTCTTTGTTAAAAACTTTAATTTTGTTGATATGTTAGTAAGATTTTCAAAATAACTTCCTCAAAACAAAGATTAAATCTTATAATTTGAAAACGTTCTATCACGGGCAATTATCAACAATTTGTTATTGATAAAAACTGTCGTACCTGATGAAACCATAGCAAAGAAGTTTGTTCCTTCGGATTATTATGATAGAAGAATTCCCAAAAAAAACCATTATGCTGATGCAATTGCATTACAGCCGGTTATTAGAGAAAGACCGCAGGCAATATGCGGCATTGGAATCTTTGAAGTTTGGCAGGGGCGGCATTACTTATATAAGCAAAGTCCTTGGGGTTGACAGGAAAACCATCCTTCAAGGGAGGAAGGAATTGACTGTGGATTTAGAAAGCCCCATTCCACCGGGGCGTCAACGCAAAGCGGGCGGGGGCAGAAAAAAAAACTGAAAAAGAGCCTGAAATAAAGAAATTGCTGACCGCTTTGATAGAAAGCTATAAAGCAGGCAGCCCCACCGACAGCAACGTTTATTGGGTAAGCCTGAAACCTTGTTCCATAGCTAAGCTTTTCGAAGAACGGTACCACATCAAAATAAGCAATGGGTTGGTAAAACGTTTGCTCAAGGAACTTGGGTACGGTTACCGCAAGCAAACAAAACAAATAGCCATTGGTAGCTATGCACATCGTGATGAACAGTTTAAAATTATTTGTTCTTTGGTGTTGGCAATGAGTTTAGAAAGCCCCGTTTTAAGCATAGATTGCAAGAAGAAAGAGAGGTTGGGCAACTTTTACCGAAATGGGAAATGCTTTTGCACAAAAGCAGTCAAAGTATACGATCATGATTATGAATATTTGTCCGAAGGCAAAGTTATCCCACATGGGATTTATGATTTGCAAACCAACAAAGGTTATATTTCCATTGGGGGCAGTAGTGAAACGGCAGATTTTATATTAGACAATTTGCTTTGGTGGTGGTGGGGATATGGAATCCACCAATACCCTGATGCCAAAAATATCCTGCTTTTATGTGATGCGGGAGGGGCAAATTCTTACCGGCATCATATATTTAAACACCGGATCATGGAGTTTGCCAAACAAACAGGCTTATCGGTTATCGTGTGCCATTACCCCCCTTATTGTTCAAAATGGAACCCCATTGAACACCGGTTATTCAGCCAAGTGCACAAGGCAATGGAAGGCTTTGTATTATCAGATTATCAAACCGTTGAAAAACTCATAAAACAAACATCGACCAAAACAGGGCTCAGCGTTGAAGTGCGCTTAAACCTGAAGGAATATCAAAAAAGGATCAAAATCAATAAAAAAGATATAGATAAAAACAGGATTGTACATCATCCGATTATTCCCAAACTTAACTACCGAATTTATCCGTAGGTTTGGGGATATTATTTAAAAAGTTTCACTTAATAAAAAAGAATGGGGTAAACTTTCGTACGTGCTAGGTTCAAGACCTATATCCCGTATTAGTCCCCATTCTTTCATCAACGGTTACAGTGACCAGATAGAATTATAGGTTTTTAGGCCTACTAAAGGTTTTAGTCTATGTAACCAAATTATATAAACTAAAAACAAAGATATGAAAATTTCAGACGTTATTGGGATCGATGTCAGCAAACTGACAATCGATGTAGTGGTCCATGGCAATCAAGAGCACGGACAATTCGAGAACTCGGACAAAGGGTTCAGGGAAATGAGCAAGTGGGCCTTAAAAAACAGCTTGGCCCCAAAAAAGGAAACCATGTATGTTTTTGAGCACACGGGGCTGTATTCTTATAAACTGGCAATTTACCTTGACGAGCAAGGGGTACTGTTCAACATTGTTCCGGGCCTTGAGATAAAAAGGTCGCTTGGGATATCAAGGGGCAAGGATGACAAGGTCGATGCCTCAAAAATAGCAAGGTACGGGTATCGTCTAAGGGACGAGATGGAGCCTTACGAACTCCCCTCCGAAGACCTGGAGAAACTCAAGCGCCTGCTTTCGTTGAGGGACCGCTTGGTAAAACAAAATGCCGGTTATAAGGCGAGCCACAATGAATGGAAAAGGGTGCTTGCACAAAAGGGTGACAAGGTATTGTTCGATGTCCAGGAAAAGATGGTCAAATACCTCAGCAAGCAAATCAAGGCCGTTGAAGTGGAAATGGGCACAATAGTAAAAAACAATGATAAATTGAAAAAGCAATACGACCTTATCACGGGCATAAAATCCATTGGCCCACAAACTGCATTGTTCATGATCGTATATACCGCCGGGTTTACAAAATTCAAGGCTTGGAGGAAATTTGCCTCATACTGTGGCACTGCCCCGTTCCCACATAGTTCCGGCACAAGTATAAAGGGCAAGGACAAAGTCAGCCATTTGGCGAACAAAAAGATCAAGAGCCTACTCGACCAATGTGCAAAGATCGCATTGATATATAATACCGAGATGAAGCTCTATTATAATAGGAGGATAGGGGAAGGCAAGAATGAAAAAAGCACGAGGAATATTATCAGGAACAAGTTATTGGCAAGGATATTTGCAGTTGTCCAAAGTGGAAAACCATATGTTGAAACGATGAAATTTGCAGCTTAGGGATTGTTGATAACCTCAAAAAAAGGGATTCGTCCAAGGTGGAATTTGTTAATAACTTTTTTGAAATTCCCTTGATTTAAACATAGAATACGGGATCAGTCCCCGGTAAGGCAAAACTATACACCCCCCAATTCAGCTAATTTGGTTTTCACCTCCAGTGCGGGCTTATATCCTTCATCGGCATCTTTCCAAACTTCATTGGCTTTTAGCAAAAATTCAAAGGCTTTATCGTTATCACCCATATCAAGAAATAAAAGCCCTGCTTCATAATTATTTTCAGGATCAAAAGGTTCTTTTTCCATCAGAACCTGAATATGTTTTTTAGCCTCTTTATATTTCCCCAGGTTTCTGTAACAACGTGCTATCCAACGATGGCTAACGGTTGAAGCAGGTTGCATTTCAAGAAAGCGTTGATAATATTCTATCGCTTTGGCATAGTCTTCAGTAATTTCATTGATTTTGGCATTTGCATAATGAATATTGGCCATCAGCATTTGCTCCCCAAAACCCTCAATTACTTCTTCTGCTGTTTTAATTTCTTTTAATGCATTTTCAGCATCCTCCATTTCAAGATAGGCAAATAAATATCCGAATGATACCACCTTATCAAGAGGTGGTTCAAATTCCGATTTAATGTTTTCAAGGATTTGAAAAACGCGTTCTTCCTCCCCGGCAATGATATAGTTGCTTATGGTAAACACCTGGTAAACAAGTATGTCTTTTGGGGCTTTAAATGTTTTCCATAAGTCAATCATTTTATCGTGGTATTCAATTGCAGTTTTATTTTGACCTAATGTGCCATAATATTTTTGAAGAGATTGGTAAACATTGGCACTATCTTCAGCATTTTTACATGCCGGGAATATATTTTCATATTTTTTATAGACTTCTTCAAATTCCCCCTTTAGTGCATTAATTTCTGCAAGCCGGATCATAATTGGAACCTTTCCTGATTCGATCAGTAATGCCTTTTCAAAATTTTCTTCGGCTTTATCTAAGTCGCCTGTTTTTATAAATAAGTCACCTATCTCCCGATACGATTTAAAATCCCCTGGGAATTTATCGGCATATAACTGGTAATAGATCAATGCTGAATCATAATCACTATATTTTTCATACAGTCCCCCGATACTGCGCAGATAATTATATTCTTCCGGGTCAAGTACCAATATTTCCTTATACTGGGCGATGGCTTCTTGAACCATTCCCTTATTAACATATCTTCCTGCCAAAATCCCCCTGCCTTTTGTGTCATAAGGATACAACTCAACCCACATCTTAACAATGGCATCGGCTTTATCTGCCTCCTGCCTGATAAGGTAATAGAAGAATTTGACAAAAAACTGGATTGCTTCGGGTAGTTTGTATAAATTCTCCATTGTTGCCTGAAGGGCGACCAGCGATTTTTCTGATTGGTTGGAGCTAAAATAAAATTGTGCAAGTGCCAAATGAGCCACAGCAAAACCAGGATCTACCTCAACTGCTTTCTCGGTGTAATGTATGCCCTTCACATAATCATTTTCAATAATTTGGCGGTAACCATTGGTAAATAGCTTTAGAGCATTTTCCGAGTCAGTAAAAATTTCAGCAACAGGCAGGTCTTTCGATTCTTCAAGGTGCGCATCAGGTATTTCAAGGTCTTCTTTTATTTTAACAGATATTTCATCCATCAGGTTAAACAGGTTATTTCCCGTATAAGAATTTTCAGAAATCAGTTTTGATGTTTTTGTTCTGTATAATTGGGTTTGGATCGTATAATTGCCGTCAACCAGATTAAAATCCCCAACAAGGAAATAGTTAAGGTGGTAGTAATCTGCTATGTTTCTCATTAGGGTTATTGGTAAGCCGATACCATCTTCAAACCCGGCCTCCTGTAGTTTTTTAAAAAAATTCACAGATGATCTTGAGTTGATATAAATATCCTGCGAAAGGTCATATTCTACCATTGAGGGAATTGAATATTGTATCCAATGATGTGCTGTATCATTAGATAAATTTTTAAAGTTATACAAGGCAATTTTTTTCCTAAATTCACTTTTTACGACAGTCCTCTCAACTTTTTCCCCATCTTCATTTTCAACATTTATAGATTTGGTAGTTGCACCTAAATCTTTTCCCTTAAACAAAAATATAACCATGAGCAGTGTAAAGGCTATATTGGCCGGAAACCCAACTAATTCTGTATTGGACCACCTTGTTGTTTTTCGTTTTCCATGAAAATATGTAAGCAGGAACACAGTGGGCAAAAGCGACAAAAGAATAACCCAGGCAAGATCAACAAGGTGAGGTGATAACATATATCTTGCTACAATAGCAGCTACCGCCAGCTTAATGATCCATGAACTAACCAGGTATC
>Ga0255365_10454_pt1 | contig 10523 bp, 10 predicted proteins | sample ANMaggSeSYBR01J3_FD_182089 | JGI IMG/M metagenome (GOLD analysis project Ga0255365, IMG submission 182089) | Sediment cell enrichment communities from methane seep in Santa Monica Basin, California, United Staets - ANME aggregate JGI... | ecosystem: Environmental > Aquatic > Marine > Cold seeps >... | reverse complement strand
CATAGCTGCAGCAGAAGCAAAAATACATGGTAAGGATATATCTGATGTGCATTTTCATGAAGTGGGAGCCGTAGATTCCATAATAGATATTGTGGGAACTGCAATAGGTCTGTATGAATTGAATATAGAAAAGATACTTAGCAGCCATGTGCCTCTGGGAAGTGGGAGCATTGATACTTCTCACGGAAAACTTCCCATATCTGCGCCGGCAACGCTGGAGATCCTTAAAGGTGTGCCGGTATACAGAGGTGATTTTGATTTTGAAGTCACTACTCCTACTGGAGCCGGTATCGTCAGGACTCTGGTCAGCGGTTTTGGGGGGTTTATGGATATGGAGATTGAAAGCACAGGTTATGGTGCCGGCTCAAAGGGTATTTTGGAACATAATCAATCCTACAGTAGTGCACTTCCAAATGTCTTGAGGATACTTATAGGGAATCGGGTAGAAACGGATAAGAAGAAAAAGCATGCTTATTTGAGTGATACGGTTATGCTCTCAACTAATATAGATGACAGCAATCCTGAAGTATTGGGATATGTAATGGAAAAGCTGCAGGAACAAAAAGCAGTCAGGGATGCATGGCTGGAGCATATCTATATGAAAAAAAATAGGCCCGCTTTCAAGCTGAGTATTATATGTGATCTTAAAGAAGAAGAAACCATAGCACATATTGTATTTAAAGAGACGAGCACCATAGGTATAAGAAGGGAAGAGATAGACAGGTATTGCCTGGAAAGAAAGACAGAGAAAATAAAATTGCCGTATGGCGAAGTGGAAATAAAGACTGCAAGTATTGATGGAAAGGAAATAAACTCTTCTCCTGAATATAAATCCTGCAGGGCACTGGCAAAAAAGACCGGAAAACCGTTAAAAGAAATCTACCGCGATGGGATGTTGTTTTTTTCCAAAAGGTAATATCTTAGGGTCTCCTGGATTATAGCTACAGTCGGGACAGCTATAAGAAGTCCCCAGAAACCAAATAGTGCTCCACCGGCCATGAGGGAGAAAATAATGAGCCCGGGGTGCACACCGACCTGATACTTCATTACAGCAGGCGATATCACATAATTGTCTATCTGCTGGATAGCTATGAAAAGAACTATGACCAGAAGAGCCTTTAGCGGCGAGATAAATAGTGCCGCAAGAGCAGCCGGTATAGCGCCGATCAGAGGGCCCAGGAGAGGTATTAGATTGAAGATACCGGCGATTGCCCCGAGAAGGACAGCAAAATCGACTTTCAGTATCACAAGGACCACTGTACACAATACCCCCACTATTATGGAGATAAATATCTGCCCTCTGATATATCTGCCGGCCACATGACTTACCCTGTCTATCGTATTTACTACATGAATTTTATATTTTTTTGGAATCACTTTTATAAATGTCTCTCTAAACTTATCTATGTCCTTTAATATATAGATGCCAAGAAGAGGGCCCACAACAAGATAAAGGACTATATTTATGATAGATCTTGTAAATATGGTAGCCTGCTCCAGAAAATCTATATTTTCAAGGTCAAACCTTCCTATAAAGTATTGGGACACGGCACTCATATCGGGAGCTACTATATTCTTACCTATCATATTTTCAATAGATTCGATTAAAATACTATTGTTGAAAAAATCATCGATCGTATCATTGAGATTCTGAAGATAGGAAGGAAACTTGTCTATAAAAACCTTGAATTGATCCACGACTACGGGGATTATAAAGAAAAAGATAAGAGCTATTATTCCTGTAAATATAATATAGGTGATCGTTACTGCAAAGCCTTTGCGCATCCTCCTCTTTAGCAGCAGCATCAGTGGTGATATCAGATATGCAATTGCCATGGCGATGATGACAGGTATTACTGCTATCCTTATTAGATAGATGATATAGAAGAAAAGAGCAGCTATCATCAAAAATCCTATAATGGACCATGAAAATATTCCCAACTGTTTCATTGTATCTCTATTTTGGAATAATCTCTTTTTTCTCATTTTATTCATTATAGTATATTTTTTTTAAAAATATAATCGTATTGTCTCTTAATAATTGAAGTAGCTATGCAATTATGATAAAGTTTAAATTCATAAAATATAAATGTGATTATATCTTTAGGATAAATATATGCCCGGAGAATCAGTAGCTGCTTATATTAACAATATCATTACATTCATAATATTTATCCTTGTCTGCATCATTATATTCGTACTTATATATCTGGTATCGGCTGGTATGAGAAAAAGAGTGCTGAGAAGAAACCCCGTGATACCATTTAGTGAAACAGACGGGATAAGCGGGGGTAAAAGTTTCACTGAAGTTTACTACCGCATAATGGCGGATCCTTTCAAAAAAAGAAATATGGCTCTTCTGGGCATATCATTTATTCTAACGGTGCTATTTATAATCCTGATGCTTGCTTCCCTTTATTTTTCCCTTAATATTGGTTTGAGCATCACTATCTCCTTGATATGTCTGATAGTATTTAGCATTTCAGTCATACTTGTATATATATTCAGGTCGGGGATAATTAAAAAATAATATCTGAAAGCAAATAAATTGGCTTCAAATATTGAGAAAAGTAATTTAAATATAATCGTTTCGGGTTATGGTTGCTGCAGAAGCGAGATACTGGCAACGAGAGGACCGCTGTACGATATACAAAGATTTGGCATAAATTTTGTCAATATGGCTGAAGATGCAGACATCCTTGTCCTTTCAGGATTCTCTAGCGAAAGCGGTATTAATAATGCTATTAATATCTATAAAAGAATGAGGTCGCCTAAATGGGTATTTGCCTGTGGAAGCTGCGCAATAAGCGGGGGAAGGTTTTGCGGAATCCCGCAGTTGATGGAAAAACTTAAAAGAGATATAAAAGTCGATATGTATATTCCAGGATGTCCTCCAAGGCCGGAAGCTTTTATCTATGCAGTTTTAAAGTTCATATCAGAAAATAATGATAATGGTCCAGTGAAGGTTTAAAGATGTTTGAAAATATAGACAATAAAATATATTCCAATCCGCATGCTATATACCTGGAGAAGATGGAAAAGAACCTGAGACAATTTCTCGAAGATAAAGCCTTCAGGATCAGCAGGGTGGGACAGGATATTTTAATAGAGCTGGACCAGGAAAGCTCAGGAGCCGTACTGACTGAGATTAAAAACAATCCTGAGCTTACAGTAGAAAGTCTTAAGAATATTAATATCATCGGAGATGGAAAAAAAGTCTATCTGCTTTCGGAGCTTTCTGCTGCCGATTCTGATTATTCAATTATTCTTAAAATCGGTCTGAAGGAAGGGGAAATACAGGCTGGTCTGAAAACCATTATAGATCAGTTCAAAGATCATTACAGGACCGCAGAATTCTATGGATCGGGAAAGACCGGCGGAGAAGAAGTATATAATTATACTATACCGGGTCAGATACTGCATGGATCCAGGGGATTTGATATAGACTTAAGCCTTGAAGACGATATTGTAAAGGCCGCTCATATCGATAGCTCAATAAGCAGGGTGCTCAGTAGAGATTTTTATAGGGGACTTGAAATAGAGCAGCTTGTAAGCTATATGGGAAGATTTGATTATAATGCAGGCATATTCGGTGAACTTGCCTTTTGTCTTGGTATAGAAGAGCTGCTGCAGCTGCAGGTCCCCCGCAGGGCAAAATATATCAGAATGCTTTTATCAGAGCTTTTCAGGATCACAAACCATCTTAATTTTCTGGCAGAGCTTGTTGAAATACTGGGCCACGATATAGTATGGAATATGATAATGCTTGAAAGGGAAAAGCTGCTTGGCATAATCGAATTGATCGTTGGTGCAAGGGTCATACCTAACTATGTCAGGATAGGAGGCGTCAACTCAAGAATTGGTTCGGATATTATTAAAAAAATAAGACGCGAAACAGCAGCCTTTATAAAAAAATTCAGGAAGATAGAGAGGATAATAATAGCTGATTTTGCTATTATAGAAAGGCTCCGGGGTCTTGGAGTCATAAGCAAAGATACAGTGAGGGGGTCCGGTATAAGCGGTCCAAATATGAGAGCCTCGGCAATAAGATATGATCTAAGGAAAAATCTGGATTATACGGGATATCGGAATATTCATTTTACAATTCCTTATGCAAAGAATGGTGATTGTCTTGACAGGATGATGGTAAGATTTGGAGAGGTCTATCAATCTATAAAGATTATAGAGCAGATCGTAGAGCAGATACCATCAGGACCGGTGATGAAACGGATAAATCTTTCCCATCTGGATTTTAGCCTCACCCCTTTCACCGCCGCAGTCGAATGTCCTCACGGTATTTTTAAAATATTTGGAGAGGCAGAGGGAAATAGCCTGAGGAGTTTTGCGGTAATGGGTCCATCGAGACAGAGTCTTTCACTGTTAGGGACCCTATTGGAAGGAAATTCATTTAATGATATAGAGGTCATTATTGCAAGTCTGGATATAAGCGGCGGAGAGATAATGAGTTTGATATAAACAATAGATGGTTAGAGTAAATTGCTTATAATATTAAAAAAAATTGCATATATATTGATAATAGCGGTGGTAAACCTTTATATATGTTCCTATCTTGGGGCGAAGCTTTCTGCAAGGATGGAGCTTAGAAGGGGATACAGGATAACAAGGGTCGGAGGCATAGGTTTTCCGGCAAAAAGGTTCTTTTCATATCTTGCCAGAGGTCCGGAGATCGATATATGGGGTTTCCTGCTGTTTATTTTTTTCACTTCTTATCTGGACAGTGGTGCCTATCAGTGCAGATCTTGTGCTGATAGATATAGACTCAAGCCTTATGGCAGCCTTCCTATTTTATCTGATAATTATTATTTTAAATCTAAGCAGCCAGAGCAGGACCCATTATGGCATAGTATTTGGCCAGATGGTGAAAAAAATAATATCGGTAATAAGTCTTGCCATCCCATTCTTTTTTTCAATAGTTTCCATCATATTGCTAAATAGGACATTGAACCTGAAAGAGATCGTAGATCTCCAGCGCGAGTACTGGAATATCGCTTACCAGCCCCTTGGTTTTATCATAGCTCTCATATCGGTTATTATGGTTCTAAAGGTCCTTCGGCTCAATAAGAAAGGAACCCCGGGGATATCCAGTATTGATGAATTGGAAGGCGGCGGACTCTCAAGAGCTGTACTCAGATTTTCTGAATATACGATCGTCCTCTTCATGGCATATCTGATAGTGATACTTTATCTGGGAGGTTACAAAAACCTGTACTTTATCAGGGGTAATGTGATGCTGGGGATAAAATTCTATATATTATTTATTTTCATTCTTTTTTTTGAAAAAGCACTGGGGAGCAGCATATCTGATATGAGACTGCTTATGAGGATAAATGGTAAATTTCTTATACCTATGTCAATAATTAATTTTATTATCACACTTGGGTTTTTTATATATAGGAATATATACGGTTTTATTTAATGGAAATAGCAAGGTAATAGTAATAAAAATGGTGCAGCTGATTAAAAATTTTTTTATGAGTCTGGGAAATATATTCAGAAAACCCAGAACAGTTGTATATCCCAGGGAAAAGATAATAATCCCTGATAAAAGCAGGGGGATACTGCATCTGAAACTTGATCTGGATTCCCTTGATGTCATATGCAATGGTTGTGGAAATTGTGAGTCTGTATGTCCGGAAAACTGCATAAAGGTCGAACAAAAGATTACAGAGGATGAAAAACAGATATTGGACAGATTTCTATTGGACCTGGGCAGATGTATATTCTGCGGGAAATGTGTTAAGGCCTGCGGGCTGGATGCTATAGATATGTCATATCACTACCAGACCGCAGATGCTGAAAGAAAAAATCTGATAATGGAGAAAGCTGAAATGATAAGGCCATCGGGCACATTAAGGGGTTTTTGGAAATAAAAAATGGAGAATAGATGTCAATAGAGAGTCAGAAAATAATAGAGACCATGCAGTATATCAGTTTTGCAAGCCTGGTGATCTCTGGTATAGCTGTATTTTTTATACCGAACCTGAAAAGAAAGATAGTACTTCTTTTTTTATTATTTGTGTCTACTATGATGATATCCTATGTCTTTTATTCAGGGATACTGATATTTATAGTAAGTCTTTCATTTATATTTGTATTTGCCCTTCTTCATCTTTTAACGGTGCAGCTTTCCCACTATGGCAGGGGAAGTCCTTTGCTGCCTTCTGATGCAGGCCCCCCCCACAGCAGGATCATTACAGCAAGGATAATAAATATTATAATACCTATTTTACTATGCACGGGTCTTGGATATCTTATTTATAAGCTTATAGGGGGGTATTTTCCGGCAGATGATGGAGTGCATGAGATCTTTATAATAGGTATGGAGGAGATATCGGGTATCATCTTTACCAGATATAATATTATCATATTCCTTCTTGTGGCGGCTGCATTGATATCCTTTATATGGTTTACAGTCATATTGATGACAGGAAGAAAAAATAAAGGAGAGTATAATAAATGAGCAGTGAACTCGTTTTCTATATAGCTATGGTATTATTTCTTATATCCGTATTCGGACTTTTTGTATCTGCCGATATTGTCTCAGTTTTTATTGCATATCAGTTAATGACAGCAGCTGCAATTATAAACTTTTTAAATTTTTCCGTATATATGGAAACAGGACAGTTGTGGATAAAGGTATTTTTAATAATAGGGCTATTAACTATATATCTTCTGGCATTTGTGGTCTTCTTTTATATTTATTCAAATACAGAGACCCTTGAAAGAAAAACAATAATCAAGGACCATAGATTATTCAGGCTGGAAAAAAGTGATTGGTGGGGAGAGGATAATATTTAAATATGGTATTCATATCGGACATTATTGAAAGACTCGATCCTTATACAGGGATTATAGTCCTGGCTTTTGCAGCACTTATAACTATATTTGCAGGGTTTTCAAAGAATAATGGGATCAAGATATTTATTATTCTAGTAAGTGCGCTGTCATATGCAGCTGCTTTTTACCTTATTATATACAGCTTTATAGAGTATGGGCCGCGGGACGGTTTTCTTACCAGTATCAGCCTGCCGGAGCTGATCCTTTCATGCATCATCCTGTTCATTGGACTGAATGTCCTGTTCTTTATATCTGTAAGCAGGTTTAGGGAGGATAGCTTTATAAGAATAGTCATATTACTTACATTTTCACTGATCCCGGTCCTGTCTCTGATAATGGCAGACAATATGATATTTATTTTTACAGCATTTGCTTTAACCATTTTAAGTATTTTTACTCTGATCTCATCCCTGGACAGAGAAATTGCCGGATCCGGGGAAGCAATAGGGAAATTCGGCATAAGGACCATCCTGCCCATAACTTTGATATTTCTTGGATTTTCAGTTTTGATAGGAGCAGGCGGAGCTAAAAACCTTTCAGGATATGGCGGCATCGAAAGCGCAGCAGATCCGCTACTGCTGGTAAGTGTAGTCGTCTTTGCCTGTGCCTTCTATTTTTATTTTTTCCTCTATCCTTTTCAGGGACCATATCTAAAAATAGTCAGAAGGATAAGTGGCGGCGCTATATCAGTTTTATGGTTTCTTTATATGCCTGCAGGCATTATCCTGCTAATCAAATTCAACCGGTTTTTTGATAGTTTCATTGAAAAAAACAATATATATGCTTTTACAATAATCACAGTATTTGCTTTTATAAATCTGTTTGGAGCAGCAGTAGGAGCCATAAGGGCAATCAGCCTGAAAAGAATACTTTCAATGTTTCTTCTATTTGAGATCGGGACGATGGTCCTTGCCAGATCCGCGGGGTCGCTGGGTATGACATCCTGCCGTTTTGCAAGCTATTATGATCTGACGGTCCTGATTATAATATTAATTGTCTTTTTACCTTTACAGCTTCTTATAATGCTTCTGGAAAAAAATACCGGGAAAGATATAATCGCCGGTACCAGAGGCCTTGCATACAAAAATATATATATTGGTATATGCGTGATAATAATTTTTCTCTGGTGGATCGCTGCAAATATATATGTATTTCCTTTTGAAGAATTTATTTCCGGAAGCGGACCGATGAGTCATGGTCCGGGGGGACTTATTTTATTTATAGGATATATAATAGTGCTTCTGCTTATGGCAGTAAATATATTTAGAATGATCCTGGTGTTTTTTAAAAAACTGCCAGAGACGGGTGGACCTAAAAATTATGCTGTCCCACGGATATTTTATGCCTATATATCTGTATTCGTACTGCTGGCCCTGTCCATATCGATTCTTATTATTATTGGAAAGATGGACATAGGACAGGATCATCTCAGGATATGGAGTTCCAGCTTTGATATCTTTAGCAGTGGGAATTAAATATTGGAAGAAGACAGAAGACGCTTTAATATAAAACATTTCCTCATAATAATAATGGTGCTTTTAATAGCCCTGGCAGCAGTCATCAGCATAAGGGGCCTTTCCTTTAAAAAGAAATACCAGCCATCTACAGCACTTACAGAGGCTCTGCCCAGATTCAGGCTGATAGATATGAATGACCTGGGAATCGAGACCGATCAGGATAATGATGGAATAAATGATCAGGAAGATATACTGCTGGGAGCAAAAAAACAGCTTACCGTACCTGCAGTAAATATTTTTACAGAAGGAATCAATGAGTCGAATTATTATGCTGGCGGAGATCCTCCTGCGGACCTTGCTATAAGTACTGATATTATAGCAAGGGCATTTCTTGAAGCAGGATTTATACTTAAGGATCTTGTATATGAGGATATAAGCAGTAATTTTGATGAATATCCACTCCGGAAAAACTGGGGGCAGATGACCTGTGATCCAAATATTGATTATAGAAGAATACAAAATCTGGAGATATTTTTTAAACGCAGAACTCTTTCGCTTGGTATCATATTTGATGAAAATCTGCCTGAAAACCTTGACTCCTGGTTTCCGGGAGATATAGTTTTTTTTGATATGGATAGGGATGGTTTTACAGATTGTGCTTCAATTATTTCAGATAGTACTACAAGGGACGGCACTCCAAAGATCATATATAATTATATTGAACCGGGTCATACGGTGGAAGAAAATATTATAAAGGAAAGAGTGGTCACGGGTCATTACCGTTATCCGGGTCCCGGGTAGTATCAGGGTACCATATAGAATGCTTATATATCTACTTTTGGCTGTTTATGGATTGGTGATTCAAAAGCAAATTCTATTTGCCTTTCCGCTTAGCTTGTTTGTTGTATTAATCTATTGCAATCTAAGATGGCTTATCAATAAACTATTTATTATTATCTTATTATATGAGCAAGTTATAAATCAAAACATAAGGGGGGATATGAGTATTATTGCCTTGTATTATTACAGTAATTATGTAATAATAGCCCCGAAATATTACAATAAGTGCATAAGAAGGTGGCTTTATAAAAAGATTTATTGAAGAAAAATTAAAAAACTGGAAAGATACTTCAGAAAGAAAACCTCTTGTTATCAGAGGGGCCAGACAGGTGGGTAAAACTTTTACAGTAAAGGAATTTGGAAAAAGTTTTTTCCCATCACTTATCGTAATTGATTTTGAAAGAAACCGGACTATCCACTCCATTTTTGAAAAGGATCTGAATCCACTCAAAATGATTCAGGAGCTTGAGATATTTGCGGGACAAAAAATAACTCCAGGGAAGACCCTGCTTTTTTTTGATGAGATCCAGGCATGTGAAAGAGCCTTGATGATGCTTCGGTACATATATGAAGAAATACCGGAACTTCACATTATTGCAGCAGGTTCGCTTCTTGAGTTTGCTATGAGCTCAGTTTCATTTCCAGTCGGAAGAGTCACGTTTGAATGGATGTACCCTATGACTTTTAGAGAATTCCTTCTTGCCGGTGGAAAAGAAATGCTTATTAAGAAGCTTCCTTCTATTTTTGAACCGAAGGCCATATCCGGCATTCTTCATCATTCAGTCATGGAAGAGCTTCGACGCTACCTCATTGTTGGGGGAATGCCCGAGGCAGTAAAAAGATATCTTAACACCAGTTCCCTAACAACAGTAAAAAAGGTACATGATGATATCATAAATTCTTATCTCGAGTCTCTGGCGAAATATAGTACCAGAGCTAATATAGAAAGCCTGGAGCACTTAATGAAATCGGTGCCATCCAGTGTAGGGTCACAGATAAAATATACCCGTCTTAACCCTGACAGGAGAATCGAAGTAACAAAAGCTACCCTTAATATTCTTGAAAAGGCATTACTTGTACATCTTATCCATTCAACAAATGTATCCGGATTACCTCTTGGTGCAAATGCATCATCAAAAGTCTTTAAGGCCCTTTTCCTTGATATCGGCTTGATGCAGCATATTTGCGGAATAGATCCCCTTGAAACCATTAATTCTTCTGATCTGACTTCAGTTTATAAAGGAGCTATTGCAGAACAGTTTGTAGGTCAGGAGCTGCTTGCTTCCGGAGGATCGGAAAACTTAAAACTTTACTACTGGAACAGGATGAAAAAAGGAAGCACTGCAGAAGTTGATTTTGTTATATCAA
>Ga0255365_10453_pt1 | contig 10528 bp, 9 predicted proteins | sample ANMaggSeSYBR01J3_FD_182089 | JGI IMG/M metagenome (GOLD analysis project Ga0255365, IMG submission 182089) | Sediment cell enrichment communities from methane seep in Santa Monica Basin, California, United Staets - ANME aggregate JGI... | ecosystem: Environmental > Aquatic > Marine > Cold seeps >... | reverse complement strand
TATTTGAAATTCTATTCTTTAACACCATTCTTTCTGAAAGTGAATCGACCGATTCTATCGCATCATACAACATCTCTTCGATTTTGCCAATTTGAATATCTAATGCTTGCCTCAGTTGTTTATCTTCAACTTCTCTTTCTGATAAGTTATATCCTTCTATTTCAGAGTTGGATATAACTACAGTTGCACCTATAGTTGAAGTCAGCACAAGTAATGATATTATTCCAATTACAAGTATTGTTTTCTTCATTTTTTAACCTCCCGTACAACAATGACAACAGTTAGCAAATATTTAGATTTTATGGAAGAAATAATTTTTGGACGATATAAGGGAAAAGGCCTAGTATTCATGGTATGACATATGGTTCTTGTGCGGGATGCCGGTCAAAATTAAGCCATGGAATAAATCCAAATATTCCAATTCTTCCAAAAATTGGATAGGAAAACAACCTAGGTTTGTCCCAAAAGTTGTTGTACCAATCAATTGAAAAGAACCTTAATTGACTAAAGTAGGCGTTTTGGTGGTTATCTATTAAATTGTTCTCCAGGATTTTCACATTCGAGGCGTGCAAGATCCTTATTCCAAATATTGTATTTTTTGTGTGATGTTGATGTGGATATGAATCGAGGATGGATTATACAGCCCGAGGATAATGAAACGATTAGAATTATCATTGGAAGAGAATATACGAAATCAGATCGGATAATAAATGATATGATAGATGAATCTGTGTATGATCTTATTGATGAACTTATTCCTCCTGAGAAATTTCCTCGGATTAATAAATTTCTTAGAAATGTATATTTTAGGATGTCTGATCACATGTCTGATTTTATTTTAGAAAATACTAGATATAGTACACAGAGGATCCAGGTACTTATTGGTCTTCAGGTGGATGATGAGTTTAGATTAGATGGTAACGCATTTGAGACATATGATGACCCAGTTCTTATATTTGATTATGGTTTAATTGCTAGGTTGTTACCAGATTTTTACAATAGCAGCATTAAACCCTATATAGAATTAGGGCGACAGTCGTATCATTTACGTGGAAGGGCCGGAGTGGTCGTAGGAATTTAAAATGCTTTCTAAATCGGATCTAATTCGTTAGTCGAATATGAATTTATAGAAAAATATAAATCCTTATAAATGTTATTAATTCCTGAAGTGAAAAAATGAATAACAAATATCTTCTAACCTTAATCTCAATATTCGCGGCTATAATCCTTTTGTCTGGCAGTTTTGTCTCAGTGGCTTCTCAACAAAAAACGCCCACATTCAATACTAGAGATTTCTCTTATCAAAATAAACCAAATCTTGTCAAAGGTATTACTAATCAAGATACTGTAAATATTCTCTACCCTCTTTCATCGATTCCTGCGTTGGTTGAAAAAGCGGGAAACTTCACTATTGATTTTGAATCAGAAGATTTTGACAGCATATCTGCGTGTATTTCTACAGCATATGAACCCATTGTGGATGAATTTGAACTAGAACTAGAAAATGCATGGAAAACTGATTCGACATGGCATGTTGCAGCATCTGTTCCCCTAAATACACCCAAGGAGCTCTACAATCTTACTATAACTATTGGAAAAAATGGTGAATCTGCATCATGCAGTCAGCCCAGAGCTGTAAGCATAATAGATGAGTTTTCTGATCGCTTTTCATTTATCCATATCACAGATTTTCACATTGGGGATCCAAGAGGTCTAAGGGAGAACATACGGGAAACCATAGGTTGGAAAGCCGCGAAGAAATGCGTAGCGGAAATAAACCTGTTGTCCCCCGACTTTGTTGTGATAACAGGCGATTTGGTTTTTGGACAATTATATCCCTTTGAATACACATGGGAATACAAAAAATGTTATGAAATCCTTCAAATGTTTCAAGTGCCTACTTTTTTATGTCCTGGGAATCATGACGGATATGTTCAAACTGGACAAGACGGTTTCAAATTATGGCAGGAATATTTTGGTCCTCTTTACTATTCATTTGACTATGGTGACCATCATTTTACTAGTGTGAATTCCTACGATTGGCCTAAGCTTGCTAGATTTGGTATTTCATATCTTGTTTTCAACTGGGGTGGTTACATACAGGAAGAACAGATGGAGTGGATAGAAGAGGATTTAGAAAATAGCAATGCAACAATGAAATTCATGCTTTTGCATCATAATCCTATATGGGATACAAAGAATGATTCTTTGCTGAAAAATGGGTATGAAGGGAGGGAAGAACTGCTTTCGTTAATTGACGAATATGATGTGGATGCGGTTTTTGCAGGACATGTGCATTACGATGATATTACAATTCAAAATGACACACTTTATGTAACAACGACAACCGCGTCAAGTTCCCTGTCAAGTGAAGATGCTTATTGGGGATACAGACTAATTGATATACAGGATGGGGAAATTACATCATACAATTATAAAGAACCGAAATTCTCTATCCCATCATACAAACTTAGCTGCAAGTTTACAGATTCACATACTGCAGTTGTGACAAATGATTTGGAAATGGATATAAAAGCTCATTTGACATTTTTACTTCCTTTGGGGGACTACAATGTAGAAAACGGGGAAATTCTAATGCAAAGAGAAAAAAATGACACAGTCGAGATTTATGTTGCATCGGAAGTTGGAAAAGAGAGTGATGTAACTATAACTCTCTCTTTACAGTAGTCTGATCAAATATAAATTTTTTACCTGTAACCTTCTCATAAGCCTCTTGATATTTATTCTGAGTTTCTAAAATAACATTCTCTGGTAGACGAGGCGGCGGGGAATTCTTGTCCCAATCTGTGCTTGACAAATAATCCCTGACAAACTGCTTATCAAAACTTGGCTGAGATTTCCCGGGTTCGTATAAATCAGCAGGCCAAAAACGTGAAGAATCAGGAGTAAGAACCTCATCCACAAGTATTATCTCATCACCAATTTTTCCAAACTCAAATTTTGTATCCGCTATAATAATACCTTTTTTACGTGCATATTCTGATGCAGTCTTGTAGATCTTCAAAGATAAATCCTTTAACTTTTCTGCAGATTCATCGCCAATTGTCTTCTTCATCTCCTCAAAAGAAATATTGATATCATGTCCTGTTTCAGCCTTAGTAGACGGGGTAAAAAGCGGCTCATCAAATTTATCAGACTCTTTAAGTCCACTTGGAAGCTTACTACCGCATACCGTCTCATCTTTCTTATAGGATTTCCACGCTGAGCCAGAAATATATCCTCTCACGATGCATTCAATAGGAAATACTTCAGCTTTTTTCACAAGCATACTTCTGCCAGAAAGTATATCTTCATGTTCTCTTAATTCGCTAGGAAAGTCAGCAACATCAGCAGAAACAACATGGCTAGGCACAGTATCTTTGAAAAAATCAAACCAGAATTTCGTTATCTGTGTTAAACAAACTCCCTTGTACGGTATTGGATCTTCCAGCACATAATCAAAGGCAGATATGCGGTCTGTAACAATGAGAAGAAGATTATTATCAACTTCGTAAACATCTCTCACTTTACCTTTTTTAAATACCTTAAACGGCAGATCTGTATATGTAACAACACTCATTTTTTTCCTCTCCCTCTTTTTTTATTTTTTCTATGATATCTTCGCTCCCTTTTTAACCTCTTTGTCCGAAATGATTTTGCCTTTTTCACTCTGCAGAGTTTTTTCTTGATATGTCGCCTCTTGTTTTTCGTTTACTATCAAGGCCACCTGTTTAAAATCATCAAACTCTAAGACACCGCTGGGCTCTCTTGGTATACCTTCTATGAATACCTCTGATCCTGGACTGGCATCTTCTGGACTGAGAAGGGAGACAACACCACTACCATCGCTAGCAGCAAGAAGCATACCATTTGATTTAACGCCGCGGATTGTAGCGGGTTTAAGATTTACTACAATTACAATATTTTTTCCTGTAATTTCTTCTTTTGTATAGTGTTGTTTCATACCTGCAACTAAAACTCTTTTTCCAAGGGCCCCTAGGTCAACTTGAAGTATATACAGTTTATCGGCTTGAGGGTGATCTTTTGCATCAATTACCCTTGCAACACGTAAATCAAGCTTAGAGAATGGATCTGCCTCGGTTACAAAGTCCTCCAATAAAAGTTTCTTAAATATTGGTTTTGGTTTTTCTAACGGATGGCCTACAATCAAATCGGACAAAGCATCATTCCAACTAGCAAGATGTACTGAGTTTTTATGGCCAAGAGCACTCCATATTTTATCTGATGAAAACGGTAGATACGGGGCCATAAATACTGCTAATGCATTAGCTAGCTTCAAACAAATATGTAGTACAGTACCACATTTGTCTTTATCTGATTTTATTAGGGTCCACGGTTGTTTCTGATCAAAATAGAAGTTCCCGAACTGTGCTAGACTCATCACCGCTCTAAGGCCCTGCTTGAATCTACATTTTTCTAAAGCATTACTAGCCTCTTCGGATATCTCCTCTATTTTTTTAATTGCTTGATTGTCCAAGTCATCTAGCGTTCCCTGATCTGGTATTTCACCAAAATTCTTCTGTGTGAATGTGACCACTCTGTGAATGAAGTTGCCATACGTCCCAACAAGTTCATCGTTGTTTTTCGCTACAAAATCATCCCACAACCAGTTGCTATCCTTATTTTCGGGCATGTTTATGGAAAGATAATATCGTACTGCATCGGCATCAAACTTTTCTAAAATGTTTGAAACAAAAATGCCAAGTCCTCTGCTTTTAGAGAATTGCTCTCCCTTTAAGCACAGATACTCGTTGGCGGGAATATCATACGGTAAATTCAATGAATCATCATAACCCATAAGCATAGATGGCCAAATCAAACTGTGAAATGGAATGTTATCCTTTGCAAGGAAATAGTAATGCTTTGCCTGCTTGTTTTTCCACCATTCTTCCCATTTATTAGGATTCCCTAAGCTCTGGGACCACTCTTTGCTGGCAGATAGATAGCCTGTTACTGCATCGAACCAGACATAAATTCGTTTACCCTCAAAACCTTCAACTGGAACTTTTATGCCCCATTTCATATCTCTTGTTATTGCCCTATCTTCCAGTCCATTCTTTAGCCAATTCTGGGTAAATTTTAGCACACTTGATTTCCAATGTTTTTTATCTTCCGTCCAATCAAGCAATTTCTGTTCAAATTTACTCAACGCAAGAAATAGATGATCACTCGTCTTCACTTCAGGTGTACTTCCACAAATTTTACATTTCACATTCAGAAGTTCCAATGGATCTAGTATCTTCCCACATTCATCACATTGATCACCCCTAGCTTTTTCATTACTACATTGTGGGCATGTTCCCTCTATGTATCTATCCGGTAAAAAACGATTACAGTTGTTGCAGTAAAACGCATCCACATTTTTTTTGTATATGTGTCCCTTCTCGTAGAGAGTTAAGAAGACATCCTGCACTACTTTTTCATGATTTTCAGTGGTTGTACGCGTGAAAAGATCAAAAGAAATGCCAAAATGTTTCAAATCTTCGTTATGCTCAGCATTGTATCTGTCTACAATAGCCCGTGGCGTTGTTTTTTCGTTTTCTGCACTGATTGTAATGGGTGTACCATGTTCATCACTTCCAGAAACCATTAGGACGTCTTTACCTTTCATTCTATTATATCGTGCAAATATATCTGCGGGCAAATAGCATCCAGCCATGTGTCCAAGATGTAGTGATCCGTTTGCGTAAGGCCATGCCACACCAATGTAAATTTTTTCTTTCATGTGAAATTCTCTATGCTGAATATGGGCACAACATTTAAATATGGCGCAAGCCTCATATATAGTCATAATATTAATGAAAAATAGCACTAATTAGGTACATTAATCAATATTGTAGTTAGTTTAACTTAACCGCTTAACCAAAACATACTGACCTGCACGAATTACCAAAATAGAGGAATGCAAGGTCCAACACCTACTATTTGCTAAAAGGCGGATAAAGGTGCTACTTTTCAGAAAAACTAAATGAGGTGAAAGTCATGGTAATTGATCCATCAACAACAAAATATATGATTAAGGCTAATATTAAAGCAGAGGGCATAGTAGAGAAATCTGATGTGGTAGGGGCTATATTTGGTCAAACCGAGGGACTTCTTGGCGATGAACTAGATTTAAGAGAATTGCAAAGATCTGCAAGAGTGGGAAGAATAGAAGTAGAATTGGAGTCGAAAGGTGGGAAGAGTAACGGAACTATAACCTTACCGACGTCTCTGGATCGAGTTGAAACAGTAATCCTTGCGGCCGCTTTTGAAAGTATAGATCGAGTGGGGCCATGCAAGGCAACTATTGTTGCAGAAGAAGTCGAGGATGTGCGTGTTGTTAGAAGAAAAAAGGTGATAGATCGAGCTAAAGAATTGCTGAATAAAGTACTTGAGGACAGTAAGGTCAATGGAGAAAGCATAGCTGATACTGTTAGACAGGCAGTACAAATTGAAGAGATCATCAATTATGGTCATGATCATTGTCCAGCAGGTCCAAATATTGATAAAAGCGATGCGATTGTTATTGTTGAAGGCAGAAGAGATGTACTTAATCTTTTAAAATATGGTATTAAGAATGTCATAGCGGTTGGCGGAACAAATATACCTAAAACGGTGACAGAGTTAACGAAGGAGCGGATTACTACTGCTTTTGTCGACGGAGATCGGGGTGGCATACTTATTTTGAAAGAACTATTGCAAACTGCAGATATCGATTTTGTAGCAAGGGCGCCTCAGACTCGCGAGGTTGAAGAAATCCCTCAGAAGCTTATTATGAAATCTTTAAAAAATAAGATTCCTGCTGAACAATATGCTGAGATGTATGACATAAAACTCGAGAAAAAGGATAAAGATATCGAACCTAAAAAAGAAAAACGTGAACAAAAAACGAAGCAGCGTTCTGTGGAACCAGTGGCAGAAAAGCAAAAAGGGGTATCTGATGAAAAGCAGAAGAACTACGCGGCTATGCTTAATGAGATTTCAGGTTCTTTGAAGGCAGTGTTGCTTGATGAAAAGGACAAGGAATTGAAGAAAATACCGGTGAGAGAATTAACTGATGAGCTAAAGAAAAGTGACAATATTTCTACTGTAGTATTTGATGGTATTATCACTCAGCGACTTCTGGATATTGCAAATAATAAAAACATAAAGGAAATAGTCGGTATAAAAATCGGCAATGTTGTAAAAATGCCTGCGTCCGTAAAGGTTTTAACTAAGAAAGATGTACAATAATCTACATCTTTTCTATTCATTTTTTACATTTTCATATTAGTTAGAGGTAGTTATATTTAAAAGGCAGATAGAAAAGGATAAAAACCCTATATTTTATTTCAATATATTATCATGATGATGGTGGAAGATTATAATGCAGAAAGACGAACTTATTCAGCTACATACGTTTTTACTTCAACTGAAGACTCACTTGGAAAACATGGTCGAAAATGATGGCTCATGTGCATTTCAGGCGTACTATACACTGGATGTTACTCCATATCAAGTTTATAAATCTAAAAGAGAACATAAGCTGGCAGTGTTCAAGCTGAGTAAGGGCATTGCAGACCTTTTGGTAGACAATGATTGCCCAGGCTTGGAAAAAATTTCTTGTAGATTAGATTTAATGTCTGAGCGTTTTATGACGAGTAAAGAAAAAGAACTTATTCATGCTTAAAGTATCAGGCGCATAGTATACGCATCTTCGCCACTTTGGTAAAATTTTGATATTGTATCTATAATAATAAATCCATGTTTTTGGTAGAATTCAATAGCCACGTTATTGTTTATTTTCACTTCCAACTCTACGTGTTTTATTTTTTGGATAATTATCTCTTTCAAAAAGTGATTTAGCAAGGCAGATCCTATGTTTTGCCCTCTCTGTTTTTCTGATACTGCTATCATTAGTATTCTTGCGTCTTCTGGACTTGTTTTCACTCCTACAATGAATCCCACTATCTTGTGATGCTTTTCGGCCACCAAAAACCCCTGATTAAATGTTTCATAGAAATAATTAAAGAGAATTGGATTGTAACGTTCAGTCAGCGTCTCGGATGCTAGTTTTACAACTGGAAATATGTCATTTGGTTGGAATATTCTAACTGTAAACACAGAATGGTATTATACTGCTGTGGTAAATGATTAACGGTATCTTTAATAACTGCAGGTTAATTCATAGTCGCTGCGAGGCTTTGTTTATGGGGATTGACGACGTTGTTGTAACAAGAACTATATTTAATCGTTTTTCTAAAGAATTTCAAGATTATTTCGATGTTGATGTTGCTATTGCTGGTGCTGGTCCCGCTGGTCTCATTGCTGCACGGTATTTGGCAAAAGCAGGTAAGAAAACTGTTCTGTTTGAAAGAAAGCTTTCGATTGGTGGTGGAATGTGGGGTGGTGGCATGACATTTCCAGTTATTGTCGTTCAGAAAGAATCTAAACATTTACTTGAAGAAGCGAACATCAAGGTTGCTGATGAAGGTAAAGGATATTATAGTGCTGATTCCATAGAAGCAGTTACAAAACTTTGTTCATCTGCAATTGATGCAGGTGCTAGATTTTTTAATGCAATCTCTGTCGAAGATGTGCTACTAAACAAAAACAAAGAAGTAAATGGCTTTGTTATCAATTGGAGTGCAATAGAAGTTGCTGGCTTACATGTTGATCCACTTACAATTCGAGCTAAATATTGCATTGATGCTACTGGCCACCCTGCCGAAATCTGTAAAATCGTACGTAAGAAATGTGGTCCTTTAAACACGAAAAGTGGGGATCTTGAGAATGAAAGATCAATGTGTGCAGATATTGGTGAGCGGGCCGTTGTTGAAAATACGGGGGAAGTTTATCCCGGTCTTTTTGTAGCAGGCATGTGTGCAAATGCAGTATATGGCTCACAAAGAATGGGGCCTATATTTGGCGGTATGCTTCTGTCAGGTAAAAAGGTGGCAGAACTTATTTTGAAGAAATTATAATGTCTCTAGTTGTTTTTCATGCGAAATATATTCCAAAAATCATAATTAATGCTACAATAATTGGTACGCACACAAGTGTTGTCCATGTAACAGCATGAACAGTGGATTTTTTATCAATTCCATAAGGTAGCAGGAATATATTAGTACTAGTTATTGGAAGAACTGAGTTAATAATAATCACTGCAAACCATGAAGCAGGTATTGCTCCGACTGCATATAATGGACCAAATATAAGTGCAGTGAGAATTGGAGTTAGTACAACTGTTAGAATAAGCATATTTCTTACCCATGTCCAGTGGTCTTCACCTTTCTTATTTTTATTCATTCCACTTAGTTTTTTCAATTCAGATACTTTAAGATCTGTTGGGTGTATTCCTGCTCCAACATAGTATAATGCAGCAGGTATTGTTATGGCAGTGTAGAATGTTAAAAGAAGTCCTATATCACCAAAATCTTTTGTTGTAATGCCTGTGGTTCCATGAATGGTAACTGCGGCAATTACAAATGCAATAAGATACCATGGATAAAGCTTCAAATACCAGGGTAATGTCTTGACATGTTCAACTTTTTCAAGGTCTTTGGACTCTTTCTTATGCATATGGGCTAAGATGTATGGAATTATTGCAAAGAGTGCGATGCCCACCATAGCAATATAAATCCCTGCAGGGACTGCCCATGCTTCAATTGCAAGTATGGCTCCGCCAATAAATGCAGAACTTCTTCCCTGGTTTGTGAGTACTGTTTTAAGATAGAGATTTTTCTTTGTACCTGTGAGTCCCTGTTTTTTTATGTTATATTTAGCAAACATATATGCTAACAAATACATGAAAAATATTATTGCAGCGACTATTATTGAAAACTTAATCTGTTCTTCACCAAAATTTGTATTGAGAAAAATCCTAAAAAGGAGAACAGGAACAAAGAAGTACAACAGTATTAGTCCAATTTTTTTCATTATTTTATCTATCTTTCCCCTGCTGGTTACTTTCGCAATTAAAATTGTCAGAATGAATCCAACAAGTATCCACGGTAGAGTGTAAAGACCAGATATATATGGCAAAATACCTTCCAACGCCTCTATCATTTTATTCTCATCCTCACCTTTTTACTAATTTTATCGCTCAATTACTCTTTTTGCTTTGCCAGTGCTTCTCGGTATAGTTTTCGGCTCAATGGCCTTAACTGGCACATGTAGATTTAAGATGCTATAAATCTCATCTTCAGCTTGTTTTTCAAGGTCGTCTAGGTGCCCTTCTTTGTAGCGTTCTTCAGTTGGTTCTACTTCGACAGAAAGTGAAGTTATATCTCCTTTTTTGGTTTTTATTATTTGATAGTTGTCACTTACTCCGGTGACTTGCATCAGTGCAGCTTCTATCTGTGATGGAAACACAATAACTCCTTTTACTTTCATCATGTCGTCGCTTCTACCTTTGATTCTTGATTGAATGGGTAGAGTTCGACCGCATTCACATGTATCTTCATATAGTGTTGCAAGATCTTTCGTTCTGAATCTGATGGCAGGAAAAGCCTCTTTAGTAAGTGTGGTAAAAACAAGTTCTCCT
>Ga0255365_10451_pt1 | contig 10536 bp, 8 predicted proteins | sample ANMaggSeSYBR01J3_FD_182089 | JGI IMG/M metagenome (GOLD analysis project Ga0255365, IMG submission 182089) | Sediment cell enrichment communities from methane seep in Santa Monica Basin, California, United Staets - ANME aggregate JGI... | ecosystem: Environmental > Aquatic > Marine > Cold seeps >... | reverse complement strand
CTTAGAAACAAACATGCAAAAAATGTCAAAATGGAGGGGAAACCAGAAGCTTATTATTTTGCACCACAGGTAAATTTTATAGAAAGTAATTTTCCATATACTTTCTTTGGCCTTGAACCTGGAACTTCACAAGAACAGGTTAAAGAATGTCTTTTAAATTTTGAAAAGGGTGACAATAAGGTGACCAATCTTTCAAGAGCTTACAGACTTGAAGTAGAAACAGGTTGGCTACTCCCACCAGGAATACTTCATGCACCTGGCTCATTATGCACATATGAGCCCCAGTGGGCGTCAGATATGTACGGGATGTACCAGTCACTTGTGGCAAATAAACCAATAGACCGTTCACTTCTTGTAAAGGATGTGCCATTGCAACACAAAAATGATCTGGACTATTTATTAGATATAATAGACTGGGATTTGAACTTAGATCCAAATTTTAAACAGAAATTTCATTTAAAGCCAATTCCTATTGGAAATACCGCGGCAAAAGGTTATATAGAGAAATGGGTTGTATATGGAAAAGTTGACGGGAATGAAGTATTTTCCACAAAAGAACTCACAGTAAATTCAGGAGTAAAAGTTACAATAAAGGATACTGGAGCATATGGATTTATTACAATTCAGGGTCATGGAAAAATAAATGAGATACATTTTGAAAGTCCAAATATGATAAGGTTTAGAGAGATTACCAAGGATGAATTTTTTGTTCCATATAATACAGCAAAAGAAGGTGTAACAATCGAAAATACCGGTCAAGAACCATTAGTTATGCTTAAACATTTTGGACCTGATTGTAATCCAGATATGCCTTAAAATAATTGATATTCTAAAAAAAATAAGATAATTATACCTTCAAGGTATAATTATCTTATTTTCTAATATAAAACGTAAGAGGTGAGGAAAATGTTAGGCTGCATAGAATATTTATAATATATACAATCACATAATTTGATAAATTAGTTAAAATCTTGATATATATGTAAATAAGGGTTTAGCAGTAAAAGGATCCCACATCGACAAAGATAATTTAATAAAATGCATTACTATTGTTTTATAGCAGTAATGATTGATATCGGTACAATAATGAATTATATTCTACAATGATAAAGTCATTTTTTTTTCACAGAATCTCTTATCACCAGTCTGGGTTTAAGTATTATCTTTTCAAATTCTGCATTATCCTCAATTTGCTTTATGAGTATTTCGGCACTATAGACCCCTGTCCTTATCTTTGGTTGATGAATAGTAGTAAGTGGCGGACTGAGATATGCAGTAGAAATAATATTGTCATACCCGATAACACTATAGTCTCCGGGGATGTTGAATTTTATTTTTTTGGCTGCTTCGTATACACCTATCGCGATAATATCACTTAGGCAGACTATTGCGGTAAAATTATTTTTTTCCCGGCTATTATAACAATTTTTAAAAGCTTTAAAACTGTCATCTATTGACAGGTTTATATACTTTATAAGATTTTTTCTAGCTGGGATATTATACTTCTTAAGAACATTCAAATATCCTCTCATAAAATCTTTTGAAGAAGACAACCATACAGGACCATTTAATAAGAGGATTTCTTCATGACCCTTCTTTATTAAATATTCTGTAGCAATAAATGAAGCCAAAGTATGGTCTACATAGACATAATTAATATCTTGATAAGCAGGTCTGTTATCGATGTATACTGTAGTAAGATAATTATCCCTAATTAGGTCAATGTTTTCTGATCTTACATTAACTGGGGATATGATTATCCCATCAACTCCTTTTGAAAGCATTGATATAATATTTTTCTTCTCAAGTTTCTGGTCATAGTTTGAGTCACATAGAAGCATTGTGTAGTCATGCTCGTTTAGTATTTTTCCTATGGAATTTATTATTTCATAATAAAGTGGATTTTTAAGATCATTTAATATGACACCTATGGTCTTTGTTCTTTTATTACGTAAACCCTTAGCAAGCAGGTTGGGATAATAATTAAGCCTTTCAGCTATCTTCAGTATTCTTTGTCTTGTATCCTCATTTGCATTAGGGTCACCCCTCAATGATCTGGAAACAGTTGAAGGTGAAACATCAGCTATCTTAGCTATGTATTTAATATTTACTTTTCCCCTGTTGCTATTTTTTTCTCTTGACATCTTAATGGTATTATATTATATTATTGGCAACGTTGCCAGAACTATAAATTAATAAATTATATATTATTACTAATTGTTGGCAACATTACAAGAATCATAAAGGTACAATTAATAAATATATGTATTTTTCTAATTATTGGCAACGTTGCCAGAAAGGAATCAGATGATAGAAGAAAAAGAATTTAAAAGAAGGAAAGACAATATTGTAGGTATCCTTAAAGAAAACAAACTTAAAGCCGGGCTCATTTATTATGATGAATTAAATATTGGAAATGGGTGGTATCTCTCAGGGTGGTGTCCTCAATTTGAGAGTGGAAGTATATTGGTTACTGATGAAGGATATGCTGCCATGCTGGGTGGACCGGAATCCGAACCTTTTGCAAAGATGGATTGTACTATTAAAGAAACAAAGAATATCCCGGTTTTTATGGTTCCTGATGAAGAGTATCCTTATGCAGAAATAGTTGATTTTAAAACAGTGTTCAATGAAATATTTGGTCAGGCAAAAATTGATAAAATTGGGATTGTAGGAATGAATTCAATGCCCTACGGAGTTTATAGCCTGTTAAGCAAAGACCTTGAGGGTACAGAGTTTATTGATATTACTGATCAGTATGAACAATTAAGAGTTATAAAATCTGAGTACGAAAAAGAGCAGATAAAAAGATCTTTTCAAATAGCAGACCAGGCTTTCAAGGAAATGCTGGAAAATGTTAAGGAAGGGGTGACTGAGACTTATCTTGCAGGAATTGCAGAAGGAAAAATGAGAATGCTTGGCGCAAACAGGTTTGGATTCCAGACTATTGTCGCTGCAGGGGAAAGAGGTTGCGGGGTTGTTCCCACTGCTACAGAAAGAACCTTAAGAAGTGGCGAGATGGTCCTTTTAGGGATAAGTCCCAGATATAATGGGTATGCAGCAGCAGCAGGTCTTTCAGTTGTTGTCGGAGGAAATCCAACAACTGAGCAGAAAGAATATCTGAAAATGATCGGAGAAGCATATCTTACTACAAGGGAAATGTTAAAACCCGGAATGGTTGGCAGGGATAATTATAAGAAGATCAAGAAATTTTTTGCAGATAAAAGTGGACATGAAAAGCATATTGTTTGCCCATTTGTACATACCATAGGGCTCTATGAAGCTGAATCACCTTTTTATGGTCCTAATAGTGATGATGTGCTCGCACCAGGTATGACTGTTTGTGTTGATGTATCCCTTTTTGGTCATCCGGTATTTAGCGGAATAAGGGCAGAAACAGGTTTTTTGATTACCAGTGATGGTTATAAACCATTTTCAACTTATTTAGATAATATGATAGAAGATCTTATTGATCTGTAATGAAAGGATTCTGAAGTGAATTTTTCAAAAAAAATTGCAATGGGCATATGGATAAATGATATTAAAAATACCCCTCTGTCTGGCAGTAACTGGCCTGATGTAAGTATTGACGGACAATTATTGGATGATTGCAATAATATTTTTAATTTGATCAAAAAAGCAGGCTATGATTCTGTAGATCTTTTCGGGCTCCTTGCAGGTCATGATTGGCCTCCTAATATTGAATCTGTATTTAAAGACAATAGAAAGGAACAGGTAAACCAGATAATAGAGATGGCCCACAGCAAGGGGATAGACATTATATTTGGCATGGGCATTTATAGCTGGGGCTTTGATGAGATAATAAGACATGACCCTGAAGTTAGGGGGACCAACCCTTCTGCGATGTGCGGATCCTCTGAAGCATCAAAGAAATGGCAGGAAAAAGTAATCGAATTTGTGGCCTCCAATATTGATGTAGATGGCTTTCACCTTGAAGCTTCAGACCAGGGAAGATGCAGCTGTGAAAAATGTGCCAAGGAAAATAATGTGGAATATTACAGCAGGCTGAACAAAGAAGCGGCAATTTTTATCAAGGATAGATGGCCAGATAAATATTTACTGGTTAATGACTGCGGCTATATGGCCTGGGGGGATTTTGTAGATAAGAAAGACTTTAAATATCTTTATGATCTGGGAAACCATATTGATGCTTTTATAGATAATGGTAATCATGGGCTCTTTATAAATGAATCGGACAGGAAAGAATTCATAAAAGGCCTAAATTGCGAGTTCGGCTCAGCAGGAGGCTTTTGGGTGTACCCACCCCAAAGGTGGGACAGGTTAAGATGGTTTCTACCCTATATAAAAAAGACAGGAAATTTTCTAAAGTCACTTCATGATGACGGAGGAAGGGTGTGTGAGTTTTATTTAGGTCCTACTATTAATCCAGGAACTGAAATTAATATTTATGCAGGCGGCCTTATACTATCTGGAATTGAGAGAAATCTGGAAAGCATACTAAAGGAAACCTTAAAAAAGCTTTATAAGCCATATAAAGATTCATACTTAGAAAGTATTGCCGAGATTTTTCTGGATGCAGAAGACGCCTTCTTTAATAATTGGGAGCCATGTATTAAACCTTTCGAGCTTCCAGAAGAATTTGCTGCTGATGTAGAAACCTTAGTGACCTGGTCAAAAAACACCCCTGAAAGGACCGTACCGGGGGAATTATTCCTTGAGCCTCTTGTAGGAATAGGACCGGGTGAACCTATTTATCTGATTAACAATATGACTGAAAAAGGAAGGAAGAGTTATAAAAAAGACCTTGAGGGAATTATTATGCAGATTGAAGAAATAAAAGAAGGTTTTGATGATGGCGGTAGGATTTCAAGAATAATAACCTGCATAAAAAATGTAATAGCTGATATAAACATTATAAATAAATAGGTATTGGAGGACCAAATGACCGAAGAAGGTAAAAATGTCTGGATTTTTCCTGATGGGGAGCTACCGGTTCCCGACAGTGACAGTGATCTTGTAGCACATGAAGCGCTGATGGTCCTAAATACATCTAAAAAAGTAGCCAATCTAAGACTTTCTTTCTATTTTGAAGATAAAGATCCTATTGAAAATATACAGGTTAAAATTGAAAGCAAAAGAGTAAAATGTATAAGGATAGACCGCCCTGAGGAGATTGGTGGTATACAGATTCCGAAAAGTACCCAGTATGCTTTAAGGGTTGAAAGTGATGTAAAAATTACAGCAACTTTTGGAAGACTTGATACAACATCAGAAAAAATGGCTTTTTATACAAGTGCTTGGTATTGTCACTAAATTTTGGAAGGAGGTATAAGGGAAAAATAAGGCAATGTCACGATAGCACTACTAAACTTTTAAGAAAGGAGGCATAAGGGAAAAAAATAAGGCAATTTTTTATAAAAAAAATTTGGAGGTAAAAGCAATGAAGAAGTTATTTTTGTGCGTAATAGTCGTTATCTTTGTGGTCTCGCTGAGTTTTCTGGGAATAGGCTGTAAAGAAGAAGCTGCCGGCACAGAAGAAGCTGCCGGAGAGCAGGTAGAAGAAGTAGGAGAGCAGGTAGAAGAAGCAGGAGAAGCTGAAGAATCAGAAGAGGAGGTAGTGGAAAAAGTAGAAGTTACAGTATTTGGATGGCTGACATCTTATGCAAAACCATTTGCTGATGAGTTCAAAAGGTTAGTTGAAGAAAAATATCCAAATATTGAACTTGTTTTCCAGGAAGCAGCTTATGAGGAGACTGGTACCCAGTATCTGTTAATGGCTGAATCCGGTGATGTGCCTGATGTAGCTTATTGCGAATTGATCATGGCAAATGAACTTGCCAGTGTTGATGCTCTGGAGGATCTTAGTGAGTGGATATCTGCTGACATTATTGCAGACCTTCCAGGCTCTGTCTATGATGCATGCCTTTACGATGGGACTCTCGTAAGTATTATGTGGGATATTTCTCCATATGCATTGTTTACATCAAGCTCATTGGCTACAAAGGCTGGTTATGATGGACCCCCTAGGACTATAGATGAATTTGAAGAAATGGTTTATGCAATAGCTGGTCTCGAAACTGATGAACAGGGCAATAAGATTTGGGGATTCAATATTGCCGGAAAAGATAATGAAGTCCATATTCCTTTCTTATTGTCACCGTTTATATACAATTTTGGTGGTAACTTCTTTGACCAGGAAACCGGCGAAGCTGTTATAAACAGCCAGGAAGTTATTGATGTAATGACATTATTTAAGAAAATGTATGATGACGGAGTTTTTGGTCCTGTTCCTGTTGATAGGGAAGGCAACAGAAACCTTTTTGCTGAAGGTGACCTGGGTATGATCGGTGAAGGTCCGTGGCAGAGAGGAATCTGGAGGCAGATCAGTGGACAGGATGAGGCATTTGATGAGGAATGGTGGGTTGATACCTATCCGACTCTTGATGGTTCCCCGGGTAAAAGCCTGCTATGGTCCAGTAATGCAGCTATTATGAAAGGGGCAAAACACCCTGAAGAAGCAGCAAAAGTAATTGAGATGTGGGTATCTGATCCTGATGTAGTACTTACCTATAATACCATGCATGGAGGTATCCCGGCTGTAAAATCCATTCAGGACGATTCCCAGATACAGGACGATCCTTATGTCAGTGTATTTGTAGACGAAATCAATGCAGGTGGAAACTTGCCATTTGCTCCATATGCTACAAAAATTACTCCTCTGAGCAGCGCTTTTTCCAAGGCTTTCCTTGATATATTGTTAAATGACGCTCCCATAAAGGAAACCCTTGATAATCTTAATGAACAAATGGATGATATAGTTGCTGAGTAATTATTGGATTGAAAGAAGCTGAATAAGTATTGTTAAAGCGGTGGTAAAACATCGCTTTAACAATACAAAAAATATTAAAAGCTTTAAGAGAACTAAAACATGAAAAAAAGTAACGGATTATACAAAAAAAATACATCATTTGCATTAAAAATCATTTTACCTGCATTTTTAGTCATAACTATATTCATGTATTATCCGATCTTTAATTCCATAACGATGGCATTCCAAAAAATATATTTTGGAAAAGGTGAATTTGATTGGATAGGCTTAAAAAACTTTATAAATATCTTTAAGGATCCGTACTTCTTCAGAAGTTTTTCCTGGACCCTGATATTTGGATTGATATCAACTGTGCTCTTGCTTATAGTGGGGATGTATTTTGCGCTGCTTCTGAACCGGGAGATACCTTTCAAGAATTTTTTCAGAGGCATACTGCTGATTCCCTGGGCCATACCCTGGTTTGTAAATGCTTTCCTGTGGTTGTGGCTCCTTGATGTGCAATATGGATTAATTAATCACATACTGGTTATCTTAAAAATACTCAAAGAACCCATAAACTGGATCGGCGGGTCTGATACTGCCAAGATTGCAGTGATAATGGCATATATTTACAGGGTATTCCCGTTTAACACCCTGGTTTATCTAGCATCTTTTCAGACTATAGACAAACAGCTGTATGAAGCGGCAGAGATTGACGGTGCAGGGAAACTAAAGCAATTTTTTTATGTGACCTTGCCCCAGATAAAAAATATTGTAATCTTTACTGCACTGTTGAATTTTATCTGGTCTTTCCAGGAGTTTGAGACCGTGTGGATCATAACCAAGGGCGGTCCGGTAGGCGCTACCAGTACTTTACTGGTAAGACTATATGATCTGGGATTCCAGAACAGGGACTTTGGTGCCGCCGCTGCAAACGGACTATTATGGGTAATATTTTTATTCTTATTCTCTATTATATATCTAAGGGTGTTGTTTTTCAGGGGCGATATAGATAATTAATAATTAAACCAAAAATAGGAAGAAAATGAGATCATTTAGAGCTAGAAAAAAAATAAGCTATTATGCTGCCAACATTCTTTTAATTGCTTCCATCATCTTTATAATGATACCTATCTATTGGATGGTTGTGACATCGATAAAGACAAATGCTGAAGTATTTAAATTCCCTCCAAGCATAATTCCCCTGGAACCAGTGCTTGACTCCTACAGGGACCTTTTTGTCCCTGAGAACAGGTATTTCCTATTTTTTAGAAACAGCCTTATCGTGTCTGTGTCTACCACGATCCTTACAGTCATACTGGCCATACTGGCTGGGTATGGTTTATCCAGGTTTAGGTTCAAGGCAAAACCGAAACTGCTGATTATGTTTCTGGTTACCCAGATGTTTCCTTTTTCACTGATATTGTTGACCCTGTACCTATTCTATAGCAAGCTTCACATACTAAATACACATTTCTCATTAATATTTACCTTAACTGCAGTATCCCTGGCTTTTTCTATCTGGATGCTTAAAAACTATTTTGATACTATTCCTAAAGAGTTGGAAGAGGCGGCATATATTGACGGCAGCAGCCGTATCGGATCACTGACTAGGATAATACTGCCAATAGTTGGCCCGGGAGTTATTGCAACTGGTATATTTGTATTTATAACCTCGTGGAATAATTTCTTGTTTGCTTATACACTTACCACTTCTGCGGAAGTCAGGACACTGCCTCCCGGATTGACATTGTCTTATATGAACTTTATGAAAGTGACCTGGAACGGTCTTATGGCTGCTTCTTTTGTATCAGCTTTACCTTCGGTAATAATATTTATAGTGCTGCAAAAATGGTTTATCCAGGGTCTTGCAGCAGGTTCTGTCAAAGGTTAATTAAAAAGCAATCTGGCATATTACCCAGAAGTCATTTTTTAAAAATAAGGAGGATCCATGGAAGTAATGTGTGAGCTAATGAAGCTAAAACCTGAGGAAATCGGTGAATATATGGAAATGCATGAAAAGCCCTGGCCTGGCCTGGTTAATGCCATAAGGGAAAGCGGATTTCTTGAAGAATATATTTATATGTTTGGCAATCTGGTAATAGTGATTACCAAAAGTAAAAACTTTAAAGAAAGTGCCGGAAAGTTAGCCGACAGTGAAATTTTTCAAAAATGGACCCAAAAAGTGCAGGAAATGCTGGAAGAGGATAAAAACATTTTTCCTATAAAAGGTAAGCTTATTGATTTAAAAACGATTTGGAATCTTGAAGATTTTAAAGACTGATTTTTAAAAGAGATAGGAAGATAAATTTTTTAGGAAGGGACAAACACCTAATGGAAAAACATGAAAGCAACGGTAAAAAAATGAAATTCAATCACAGGCATGCGTTTTCCCCATGGATAAATGACATAAGGAACCAGCCAATTATTTCTAACTGGCCTGACATAAAGATAGACAACACACTTCTGGAGGATTATAAGAATTTATTTAGTATTATCAAAGAGGCTGATTTTGATTCTATTACGATATTTGGACTTCTTACCAATCATAATTGGCCGCCAGACCTTGAATCAGTTTTTAGCCTGAAGAGAAAAAAAGAGGCAAATAAGCTGATTGAAATGGCCCATAATAAGGGAATTAAAGTGAATTATGGTATGGGCATCTACAGTTGGGGGTTTGATGAAATAATAAGATATGATCCAAAAGTCAGAGGGCCCAATCCTTCTGCAATGTGTGGATCCTCTGAAGCTTCAAGTAAATGGCAGGAAAAAGTTATTGAGATGGTGGTTAAGAATTTAAATATAGATGGGTTTCATCTCGAAGCTTCAGACCAGGGAAGATGCAGCTGTGAAAAATGTGCTAAAGAAAATAATGTGGAATACTACAGCAGGTTAAATAAAGAAGCAGCAATTTTTATCAAGAATAAATGGGCCGATAAATATTTACTGGTTAATGACTGCGGTTATATGGCCTGGGGTGATTTTGTAGACAAAAAGGATTTTAAATACATATATGAGCTTGGAGAGCATATAGATTCATTTAACGATAACGGTAACCATGGACTTTTCATCAGGGAAGAAGACAGAAAAGAATTCATAAGCGGACTTAAATGTAATTTTGCATCTTCAGGAGGCTTTTGGGTTTATCCTCCCCAGAGGTGGGACAGGTTAAGATGGTTTCTACCATATGTAAGGAAGACTGGAAATTTTTTACAGTCCCTTTATGCTGACGGAGGGCGTGCCTGTGAGTACTATATGGGACCTATGGCAAATCCTGGAACTGAAGTAAATATATATGCAGGCGGTTTCATCCTTTCAGATGCCGGAAGAGATCTTCAGAAAATCCTGAAAGATGTCCTGGAAAGACTATACCAGCCCAGGAATAATTCCTATCTTGAAGAGCTGATGGCGGTATTTAATGACGCCGAAGACGCTTTTTTTGATAATTGGCAGCCCAGTATCAAACCATTTAAGCTTCCCGAAGAATTTGCTGCTGATGTAGAGACCCTGACTATGTGGTCAAAGGATACCCCGGAAAGGACTATACCGGGAGAGCTTTTTTTGGAAACACTGGTAGGTAATGAACCTGGTGGTCCGCTTTACCTGGAAGAAAATATGGATACAAAGGGCTGCTTTGTCTATAGAAAAAAAATGGATAATCTTAGGGCCAGGGTCAAAAAAATAAATGGAGGCTTTAATGATGGGGGAAGGATTTCAAGGATAATTTATTGTATGGGCAATACTAT
>Ga0255365_10449_pt1 | contig 10543 bp, 11 predicted proteins | sample ANMaggSeSYBR01J3_FD_182089 | JGI IMG/M metagenome (GOLD analysis project Ga0255365, IMG submission 182089) | Sediment cell enrichment communities from methane seep in Santa Monica Basin, California, United Staets - ANME aggregate JGI... | ecosystem: Environmental > Aquatic > Marine > Cold seeps >... | reverse complement strand
GAATCTGGTTTTTCTATAGGATTATAAATTTTTCTAAGATATGATCTATTTCAGTTCTAATTACAAGATAATAAATCCCAGCCGGTAAATCGCCTTTGTTCCAGTTCACATTAATTTCATTGGAATAATTTCCTTCCATCGTGATCTTATCTACCTTTTGGCCTTGAATATTTAGGATAAAAATTGAAATTTCCTCATCTATTGGTTCTGACGGGTTAATTCTGATAGTTGCTTGATTTGAAACAGGATTTGGAAAAATGTTTATATAGTCGATTATCGGATTTTCAGGTACTCCAACAGATAAAATTCGGCTAAAGACCCCACTATCTGTACAACAATAAATAACAGTTGCACCAAATATCATAGGTGCGGTTATTGCATTTATATTCAGGTTTGGCAAGCCATCATTTAAAAAAGTAAGTTCGGGATAACAACATGCAATTCCTTCATGTGGCGGAACACCTGAGTACCATCCAACATACGGGACACCGACGCTATTCATACCCACAGCATTTAATTGACCACTGTAAAAAACATTGTCCCATTCTAACGATGAAACATCAAGTTGAAAAAAACCACCATTATATGATTCGCCTTCACTAATCCCAAAGACGGTACTAATACCGAGATTATCAGAGGTAAATTCTGTAATATTTTCACCTTCCAGTTCTGCCCAGGTAACACCATTGTCATCAGATAAAAAAGTATTATTGTATTCTTCAGTTGTTGCAACAACAAGGTAATCACCGGAGATTTCCATGTCGAGGCAGGTTTTGTTGTCAAAAAAAGTCACACCGGTCCAGTTTATTGCATCCTCAGAATAATATAATCCATATTCGTATCCCACGTAAAACCAGCCATTTTCATAGCTATATACAACAAAGTTCGGATTGTAACAAAAATGCAGGGGAACAAATTCTTTTGTTTCACAATTAAACGAATATATGCCATCCGACCAGCTGCCATTACTCATGACCAGTATGAGTGAATCTTCATCAAAGCCTGGGGAAACAGCCTCTACAACTGCCATACTGGTATAGGAATAAAACTCAAAAGAAATGGGAATACCTGAAATGTACATACCGGTATCTACACAGATAACACTAAAGACAGGGCCTGTATTAAAAAAGCAAACTTTATTGGCTTTGATTTCAGGAGGGCCAAAACTTTCCCATTCCCAGGTGTAAGAATAAGCTTGATAAATGGAAAATGTTAATACAATAAACAGGATGAGTTTTTTCATAATTTCAAATTTTTAAAGAATTATAAATTTTTCAGATATATGTTCATTTCCGGTTTTGATTAGAAGGTAATAAACCCCTGCCGGTAAATCACCTTTGTTCCAGTTGATATTAATTTCTTTTGAGGAATAATCTTCCAGCTTTATTTCATCAACTTTAAAACCCTGATTATTTAAAACTTCCAATGAAATATCTTTGTAATTTTTCTCCGGCAGGTTTATTTTAAATGTTGTTTGATTGGAAACAGGATTAGGATATATAATAATGGAAGGATTTTGATTTATCTGTTCATCTATGCCGACAAAATAATCCCAGCAACTGTAAACACTGTTATCAGTACAAACATACAATACAGCCCCTGCGCATAACAGTAACTTGTAATCTATATGGTTGATATTTTTATCGGGCAGGGTTTCATTCAGAAAAGTTAAACCCGGTGGTGGTAAATCAGGATAATAAAGCGCTATTCCTTCATAATCATTTACAGAATTGGTCCATCCCACCATAGCAAAACTTTCACCTTCAGCTGTGTTTACAGTATTCATATTTACCGAATAAAACTCAACCTCCCAGTTGTCACCAAAGTCATCCGATGACCATAAACCGGAAGAGTAGGAATTATCAGGGAAAACACCAAATAGTTTTCCACCACCACGAAAAGCCATACTCGTTATCCAGCCGGGACAACCTGATGCCTCCACCCAACTGCTTCCTTCATCATCTGAAAGATACAAATGTGTTAAATCCGCCAAAACATTAACCACGAGATGGACATAATTAAGCTCCATCCCAACACAGTTTTTCCCGTTAAAATAGGATACGCTTTCCCAATTTAATCCATCTTCCGATTTCAATAAGCCGGTTTCACAACCAACGTAATAAACTCCGGTTTGCTCATAGTATTTAATAAAAGAGGGATTGATGCAATAATCAACAACTTCAATCTGGTACGACGGAATATGCAAACTGAAAATACCATCGGAATAGCTGCCGCTCCCTGCTACAAACAGAATGGTTGTATTATTAAGACCAGCAGCATCTTTCGCCGGGTAAGCAAAATACGCCCAACTTTGTGGTATGCTATCGGTTCTCAGGAACATCCCGGAATCTGAAAAAATCACTAACGGTTCAATATCCCATGATTCAAAGAAAAACAGATTATTAGCTTTGATGCCTTCCGGGCCGTAACTTTCCCATGTATAGGAATAGCTTTGCTGAAGGGTAAAAAACAGAACAAGAATTAGAATAAATTTTTTCATAATAACAGAATTTAAAGGTTAACTATTTTGAGAAAATTACTTTTTGTACAATCGTTTCACTGCCTTGTTTCAGAACGATAAAATAAACTCCTTCCGGCAATTCCTTCTGGCCTCTGTCAGCCGGTTCCCATATATATAAATTCCAACCCCCTTTTTGGTTGTCTGTATCAATATGGTCAATTTGTTTTCCTGTTAAAGAATAAATATCAATAGAAGCCTCATAAATGTTTGATAGATAATATTCAATGGTTAGTTGGTTTTTAAACGGATTAGGGGTTGTTTTTAGAATTTGCCCCTTATTATTTTCAGATTCTTCAGGAACACCTCCGTAAGAAATTGATATCTGCGACATGTACAAAACACTGTTATCATTTTTGTGCGACTGCCAGATATCTATTACATTAAAATAATATTGAAAAGGCTGTCCGTTAAAAAGTACCGGATAGCTGTCGGTATAGTTATTATTTGAAATATTTTGTACTTCCAAATAATTCTCGTTTGTAGCATAAACTTCCCTGGTTTCGCCTTCCCCCGAACAAAATGTATAAACCGCAGGGTAAGGAAAGTTTTCGGTAATAACATCAAAGGCTAAAAAAGCAGGTTCAAAACATTCGGAGACTTCCTGAAACTCAACAAAAGATACCTCATCCGACCAAACATCCCAGCACAGTACCTGCCCGTTATTTTCCCAGCATATATTCTCTTCAAAATCAAACATCATATACCTTCCCATTTTCAGGTTTATATTGTTGCCTGTGGCATATATGGTATCAGGTTCTGTCCAGAGATTTGTATTTTCATCAAATTCGGAAAAATAGATTTGCGAACTGTCGTTAATAATTTTCCTGTAGAAAACAAAATTATCAGAACACACAGGTTCAAAACAGTTATTGGTATCAATGGTATAAACTTCTTCAAATTGTATTGAATCCCCGATAACTGAAATGTTTACAAACTGAAGAACATCATCTGTTTTCCAACATGCTGTATGATAATAATCGCTCTTACTTACATGACATGAGCTTTCATTAGCCTGTGTGTTTGTAAGTTGAAATGGTGAACCAAAGGTGCCATCTGTAATAAATTCAATACCATAAATGTCAAAATTTCCAGTTTGGTTCGATTCGTAAATAAGAAAATATCTTGCATTGTAAAACGGAGATATTACCATCACTTTTGGATTTCGGTATTCGAAAACACTATCGCTAAATATAATTTGCTCATCTGCCAAAGTATTTATATTTCTATACCATATTTGTGACGGAGAACCGGCAGATAACCTCTTTTCATAAAAATTGAAAACATCGTAGCTGGAATTATCCAAAACCGATACAACATCAGGATTTGAATTGATAGAAAGTGAATCAGTAATTGCTACCGCCTCTGACCATTCGGGATAAAACTGAGCATGTGCTAATTGAAAAATTATAAAAACGAAAATAAAAAGGATCAGCTTTTTCATAATTTCACTTTTTTGATTCGATTAATATATTTTATAGACAGGAATTTATAAAGCTCCGTTGCACATCTATATTTAAATTTTCCTAATATATTACCAGCTTTTCAGTGAACTCAGAATTGGAGGTCCTAATTCTGATAATATAGATTCCTGATTGTAATTCATGCAGATCAACCACAATACCTGCCTCTTTATCAAAGTTGCTTAATTCCTTTCCAAATACAAATCTTCCAGCATTGGAATATACATCGAGATGTTCCAGGGCAAAATCACCTGAATTTTCAATTCTGATCATTTTCTCAGCTGAAACAGGATTAGGAAATATCTTAATTTGATCAGGTTGATATTCATTTTCTTCTTCACCTACCATATAATCATAACTCAAATACACCCCGGCATCGGTGCAACAGAAAATGGCAATGGCGCTCATGGCCGGATTGAGCAAAATTTTGTTGATGTTGAGATTGGGTAAACCTTCATTGAGATATGTAAGATTAGGAGAAGGAACACCCGGAGTATAAATGGCAATTCCTTCATTGTTGGCAGTTGGTGATTCCCAGCCAACGAATACGGTGCCCATGGCATCAAAACCAACAGCGCTCATGTTGTCGCTCCAGAATTCCACATCCCAGGTCTGGCCAAAATCATTTGAACTATACAAGCCTGATGAGTTGGAATAGCTAGGAAATATACCATACAAATCGCCTTCTAAACTAAATTTCAGTTCTGTGATCATGGGAATACTCCCAGTGGACTCCTGCCAGTTAACACCATAATCATCCGACCAGAAAATGTTATAAATATTGCTAACTTCAGTAACTACAAGGTGGTTGTCATAAAATTCCATAGCCGAACAGGATTTACCCGAAAAATAAGACACACCTGTCCACGTCAGTCCATCAGAGGATTCATACATTCCGCCAAACTGACACCCAATAAAATAAGTATTGGTTGGAAGGTAGTGTACCAGAAAATTCGGGTTGATGATCCACTCAACAACTTCGAACTGATGGGTTTCAAGGTCAAAAGTATACACACCATCGGAATAGGTTCCTTCGCCCATGGCCACCAGTATTTTATCACTGCTGAAGTAAGCTACTCCTTTTACCGGTAATCCGCCATAGGTATAAAAAGCCCACTCCTGAATATCCTCTTCAAAAAGATACATCCCGTCAGGTGAACATATTACTCCCTGCCAGTCGCCCACTCCAAAAATGATATTGTTAGCATGGATGGAATCGGGGCAAAATGATATCCAGGTATAGGAAAATCCAAATAGAGGGAACAAAACAATCAGCAGAAAAATTAATCGCTTTTTCATTTTACGGGGTTTTAAAATTAACCTATAAAATTAATCAATTTAAAAGGAGATTGCAAATGATTCAGGTTAAATTTTCAGGATTAAATTAATTTTTGTTTAACTTTGTTAAAATACAAAACCAAAATTACCGGTTGATCACTATTTGAAACCGGTTTTATGAACATTAAAATACACCTCTATGGAAATAACAAACTTAGTAAAACAGCTTGAGTGGCATCCAACCCGGAGATGGGCTTCAAGAGACATTTCAAAGATCAATAAAATAATTATCCACCAGGAACTCGGCGAAAGCCCGATAAAGGATGTAAACCACTACCACATTAATCCAAACCATATTTCGTCAAAAGGATGCCCTCACTTTTGCTACCATTATGGCATCAGTAAAAATGGTGAAATTATCCAGGCCAATGAACTTTCGAGCATTGTGTGGCAATGTAAAGGCCAGAATTCAGTTGGTGTCGGAATTATGTTTGTCGGAAACTTTAAAGGGCCCGGACATGATCTTGCCTCAGATGGCCCTACGCCAGAACAATTCGCATCAATTGAGTGGTTGGTTACTTATTTACTCAAATCTCTAAACCTTGGCAAACAGGATATTTACGGGCATTACCATTTCGGAAAACCCGCCTGCCCGGGATATAAAGCGCAGGATTGGATTGAGAATTTCAGGAATGACCTTTCGGACCTGCCAAAAGCCAGTTCTGTAAAAATGACAATAAAAGAAATTCAGGATAGGCTAAATAAACTCGGTTATGCCTCCGGACCTGTTGATGGAATAATGGGTGTTAAAACCCTCGGCGCCATACGGAGTTTTCAGTTCAATAACCGGTTGGTTGTTGATGGAATTGTTGGTCCGCAAACCTGGAAAAAATTGTTATCATTAACCTAAAAATAAACCAAAATGAATACACAAGTAGAAAAAGAAAAGTATAAACTTGGGGAAACCGGATTTTGGCAAAGTTGGTTTTCCAAGCTATTATTTACCCTTATCAGTGTAAAGGTTTGGGGACTGGTTGCAGCCACCTGGGTATCAACCTATCTATTGCTGATTCATGACAAAGTAATAGTTTTTGAAAATGTAGAAAGTGGAATTCTGGAAAGCGGAATTAACGGAGCTCAATGGGTAACCTTCAATACAACTGTATGGGCATTGATCTTCGGTATGAAGGAAATTTTCAGGATTACCGAGAAAAAAGAAAAAGAAGGAATGGTTATACTGGAACAGCAAAATAAATCGAAGCAAATTTTGGCATCAATCGCTGCTGCTTCAAATGGTAATAAAACAGCCTCTACTTTCACCCCTGAAGGAGTTGAAATCGTAGGTGAAGAACCTGATGAAAACCAATAAATCTTTGAGTTATGTCTAAAACATTAAAATACATCTTATTCGGGATCGTCATTTTGGCCATACTCGGATTATTGGGATACCTGGCTTTTAGTCAAAAATCGCCCGGAAGCCTGATTGCCGGTATTGCCGGAATCTGGGCAGCCATCAAATCAAAAGTATTCAATACCAAGTCACTCGGTGAGGAAATTGTGGAGGTTGAGCAGGAACATGCCTTAAAACGGGATGAGTGGAACAGGGTAAAAGAGGAGTACGACAGTCAATTCAAAGTGTTTAAAGCACGCATGGATTATTTTGACCTGAAGTCGGCAAAAATCTCCGAACAGATCAAAGACCTTGATGAAGAAGAGGTGAAAAAACTGGAAGAGATCAAAAACATGAGCCGGGAGGAAAAATTAAAATTATTTGAGAACCTCATAAATACTTAAAGATTCAATAAACAAAGACTCCTTTGTGATTCTTAGAGCTTTGGTGACTTTGTGGCAATTCTTCTAATTTATTCATGCCACTAAGACTCTAAGACACAAAGAAAACACAAAAAATAACAGAATTATTTAAATGACTTTATACAATATGCATTTTAAAATATTAAAAAATGAAAAAAATAAAATTCTTTTACCCGATATTTCTTTTGTCAATGCTAATGTACTTTAACTCTTTCGGTCAAAACCAGGGATTTATCGATCCTCAGGAAACCTTTACCAATAACTCCTCAGACACATTGTTTTTTACAACAATGGATAATTTCAATAAAATTCTTGTGCAGGGTGTCAAATTGCAAATAGCCGAAAAGAAGGTTTCTTTATTCGAAGAGCAGGTTGCAACAATAAATGCAAGAATTTTTACCAGCGACAGCGCCATTGCATTACGGAGCGCTGAGGCTGATTTCTGGAAAATGAAACTGGAAATGAATGATAAGCTGCTGGAAAATCAAAGGATAGAAAATTTACATTTAAACGATAAGAATAGAAAACTTCGAAACTCCAGGCTTTATTTTTTCGTAGGTGGGATTTTGGCATCAAGCATTGTTTTTATTGTTGTAAAGTAAAGAATCCTTGTCCAGTGATGGAATGTTGAAATACTGAATAGGTTTTTTTCAGGATCGGACATGTATCAGGCAAAAAACACTCGATTCATCCACCTCGACAATTTCAGCTTTAACGCCAATTTTTCCCGCCAGCTTTTCAGAATAGTAAGAATTCATTGGATAAAAGTAAAATAGTCTCTTAATGTCTAAAAACATCACTTTACAAACTGTGATGTGCATCAGAATAATGGCTTTTCCTCATCGCAAACAAATGGCTGAAAATCCAAACCCATTTATTTAAACCTGTAAGATCGCCATAAGCTTTCGGATTTATATATGCAGCCCTATCATCGAAAAACTCTGAATGTTCATAATAAGGATACCGAGAACAGCTATCCCACGCAATACGTCAATTGAAATAATCCTTTCAGTTGGAAAAGTAGAATTGATTTGTGTTTTATTTAAGGTCATTTTAGTGAATTTTTAATATGGTGAATAAACCTCCCCCTTTCCTTCCAGTGCATCCTTTAATTGATGAAGTTTATTCATCTTTAGCAGGCAAAGATATTTATAAATTCAGTTTTTTGAAAATACTTATAGTTTGATCAGTTTTTTTATAATTGAAGTCCTGTTATATCTGACTTGCAATAAATACTGCCCAACCTCAAGATTCCTGATATCTATGTCCTTTGTTAATTTACCTTTTTCCGGTTCGATACTTTGTTTGAAAATTTCTTTTCCTGTAATATCAAATATTGATATTTCAACCTTTTTAACTTCTAACAGATATCCGGTTATCTGAAAAAAATCTTCTGCAGGGTTCGGACTTATATTAATGCTATAATTAATGTTTTGTTCTTCAATATTTATTATTCCGTCCGAAATGTAATTTGCACTCCATCCTTCGCTTGTTATACTACCGTTAGAGGTGAAAATGATCTGCATTTCCCCGTCAGCTGTAATGGGTGGTGGTAAGCCGGAACCCGAATATGTACCAAGTAATAAATTTCCGTTTGAAACATCATACACTTTAACAAGATCATAATCATTTTCTGTTTCAAATTCAGTAAATGTTAATGTGATATAGGTGGCTCCTGCCGGTTCAATTTTCCACATACAGCTTGTATTATTATTGTAATGATAGCTTCCGCTTCCATCATTTATATTCCCCCCGGCAGTAGTAATGGTTTGCAACCCGGAACAATGGATCATTTCCTGGATTTCGTAACTTATCAACCAGCCTTCACCTGTTATCCCATTATTGTCTGAATAGAAATGTAACAAAATAGTGTCATTGGTTGATGCTAACTGACCGGAAATTTCGTTTCCCGAAAATGAACCCAGTACCGGAAAAGTATTATCAGGCCCGTCGAAAATGGTTAAAACATCATTGTTTAATTCCGTATCGAACTTTTCAAAAAGTATTGTAATATGATCCACGCCTGAAGGATAATCGGGAGCGAGCAGCCAGTAACAGTTGTGACCGTCGGCATAATTATCAATCGGGCCGCTACCGTCATCAAATTGTCCGTTAATAAAACTTATAGTATCATTGTCATTGCAGAAATAGGGGTAATTATCAGGGTTTGGAATTACATTGAAAAAAGCGCCATTATTCTCATTGAAATTAAACGAGCCAGGAGAAAAACCACCGAGGTAATAATATCCGTCATAAGCACCGCTCCAGTTCCAGTTACAATGATAATAATTTGGGCCCAGGTATCCGTCAATTAACCAGGCATGTCCCCCTCCGCCCATTCCGTAATATAAAACCGGTTTTTTTTCATCAAGCTGGTTCATTAGCATATTTTGCCATTCTTCAAGGCTATAGTTTGCCTGAACTCTGAGAACTAAAGAATCGGAATAATCAAAATGATCCTTAAAAGCATCCCGGATATTTGAAAGATAACCGAGAGTACCATAAGGACCGAATTCAACTTCAGCAGCAACACCAAAATGAAATATCAGGGTTGCAACAGGAATATTAAGTTGTTCCACGTTATTGGGCATTGCATCCCATTCATAAGTTGTATTTTCAAAATCAGCAAAAAGATACCCGTAGTTAGGGCAATTATATCCGTTTGACCCAATACCGTGAACAGGAAATTTATAATAGTGCATCAATTGTGTGGAAGCAGCTGACCCGCACCATCCGCATGTATATCCGCCAGGCCCCAGAGGATCAGGGGGGCATAATGCGTTATAAGGATAATTCTGGTGCCAGGTTGAAGTGATCAGGGGCTCCACGGTTTTCCATCCTTTTATAATATCCTTTAAATCATTTTTCAGGCACGACTCCCACAATTGTTCTATCTGACTTGTCTGTTCTATGCCTTTCGACCATGCATACTCTATTTGCTGTTTATATGAATTTATCAAATATGTAAAACCGTCAGGCTGATTATCGTGTGTGTATTTTCCTTCAAATGAAAATCCAAGAATTGGAATAATGTTATCATCGCCCGATACAATTATAAACCCATCATCCTGAAAATTAAAAATATAAAAAGCTGCTATTCCTTTAATATCCTCTATGAATATTTCACCGATTATCGGTTGATGAGATGAAGTATTACTATATTCGGATTTTAACAGAGAATAATAGTTCATAGCAACCTTTTTTGCCTGTTCAAGTTCGATTTTCCCGGCTTTTGAAATTAAACTAAAACTAAGAATAACAATAAGAGTTAGATAAATTTTTTTCATAATTTGTTTTTTTAATGGTACTACTACCATTTTAGTGGTAAATAATTATTTCTCTGTTATAAAACAGATTTAGTTATAATGCGACAATGCTTAAATGCTTAAATATCCTTTGACGATTAAACCATTGATAATAAATGACATGAATGATGAAATATTCGATTTATACCTGGGGGTAATATTTTCAT
>Ga0255365_10447_pt1 | contig 10574 bp, 6 predicted proteins | sample ANMaggSeSYBR01J3_FD_182089 | JGI IMG/M metagenome (GOLD analysis project Ga0255365, IMG submission 182089) | Sediment cell enrichment communities from methane seep in Santa Monica Basin, California, United Staets - ANME aggregate JGI... | ecosystem: Environmental > Aquatic > Marine > Cold seeps >... | reverse complement strand
GCTGCAACTTATGGATTAGGGGAATTGGGTTACATAGACGATCATTCGATTACAGTTGCGGGTGAATCATTCAAATAGTTCACATAAATATCTTTGGCTGATGAATAAATGCTCACCAAAGAATTTTCATTTGTGCCTTCCAGTGTTTTATATGATGGACCATAACCAACTTTAACAAAATGCAGGACGAACCTGTCATTATGAATTCCTTCATTGAGGTTTACCTCATATTCAGGGTATTTGTTAAGGTTGATCAACTTATCGACATAGTACTTATCTTCAAGATAAATTTCAACTGCTGGATTTATTGCGGTTGTACTTTGCAAACTCATAGTATAAATGCCATCAGCACCTGCTTTCACTCCTAATGGAATTGTTTTGGTTTTTTCAAGGTTCTGTAAAATATTTACGGCAAGTTCCTCATACTTATTTGTTATATAAATAGGATTTTCCATAAATTTACATATAGTATAAAGTTGAGGCGCTTCTTCAATGCCAAACATTTTATAAGCATCATACTCTGAGTCAAAAAAATTGGTTGCTCCTTTATAGAATCCAATTTTAGTCACATCAGCATAACCATTTCCGGTAAGTTTTAATGCAAACATATTCTCAATGCTTTCAGAACCTTTATAATAAGATTGTGAGCTATGCAATCTTTCGCTGTTAGGGATAGTTATAGAAGGACTGGTATTATTTGCTTTAACCCAGAAACCCTGCGTAGGTGGAATTTCACCGCTTGACAGAGTGCTTCCTGATGATCCCAGGTTATAATTCCATGTTTTATATTGTGTACCATCATAAATATAAATCGTTGCATCAATATTAGATTTAGTCCATGATGAATTCCACTCCAGGGCCGAAGGATATGGATTCCCAAGTTCGTTCCATCCGTCACCCTTGTTGCTTCCTGCATTATAAGACAATGTCGGCGAATAATTTCCTGTGTTCAGCAAACCGGTAAAGGTAACATCAGTAGGTCCCACTGTTATGCCTCCAACGCCACTTGATGACCAAAGATGGTATCCTTTTGTTACAACCAGATTTTCGGTTGTTGATGAAATATATACCCAGGAGCTGTCCGGTTCATTCCATTTATAAAGGTAGCAATTAAGATAAACACCTGACTGAGCAGACGACACAGGAGATGAGGTCATATGCCATTGATCCTGTACAATATGCTGCTGTACAATAGCATAAGCGCCTGTAACAGTCCCATTTGTGATTAATGAAGCCATATTACTGCTACTGCTTGCTTTAAGTAATAGTGTATCGCTCAGTGTTAGGCTCCCATCAACAGTAACATAAGAATCATCAGGTATTGTAAGTTTATAAGTACCGCTGCCTGTAAAATCAACTGTCATATTTCCGAGTGTAGTTCTGTCGGCGGTGGTGCTTTTTAGGGTCATATTGTTGCCTCCGCTAAAGGTAATATAGCTTGTGGAGTTTCCTGTTATATAGCCTCCGCTGTTCTCAATTCCTTGCGAAAATCCCGTCAATGCCAGCCCAATGAGGAATAAGATCAGGTAGAAGACTATGATTGCTGTTGTTTTCATTATTTCTCTGTTTTTAAAGTTCATACTAGAATTAGCTTGACTTATGAACTGAGCAATATGTTTTTGCTGTACCGGGAACAAGATTGAGTATGATGCCGGAACTTTGCCAGGTATATATAGCTATTCTTTCTCCTTTTTGCAGATATACCACATCACTTACATTAGGGGCATTGTTATTTTTGAAGGATAAACCGTTTTCCATAGGACCTTGGGGATTCCATATCTGCCCTATTTGCAGATTATTGCCTTGTGCATACATGGTCCAATTACCTTGGATATTTCCTTTGTATATTGCGATGGATACATACGCATCATAGTTTACCCACCAGTTGTCCATTTCATCTCCGAGGAAATATTCAGTTCTTGCATTAACCTGGTAGTAGCCTTCTTCAGTTGCTGTAAAAAATGACATGGGAGGGCCGCCGTTAGGTGATCCGGCACCGGGAGTCCATTCATTTTGCTGATCGTAATTTTTTATGGTATAGTCAATCGGATGCCAGGTGCTTGTAGGAATTGGCTCATTAAAATCCAGGTAAACACGAGCACGACTTTGGTTATTAAAATCAATAATACCACTTGGGAAAGCACTTATCATTGAGGCTCCGTCACCTTGTACAGGAGTGCCAATTGTTGGTGTGTTGGCTAACACAAAGTTAGTTGTAATGGGTTCAATTCCCTGTGAATAATTAGTAGCAGCTCCAAATTTATAACCAACCGCGGTATTTGCAATCCCTGAAATATTATCTAGCAATATTTGAGGTGATCCAAACCCATTGTTGTCAACAATATGTAATAATGAAGTAGGTGCTATGCCACCAATACAAACAGCACCACCATTAAAATAGGAATTGCCATTTGCTAAAAGACGTATTCTGGCAGTTCCGCCGGAGTATAGTTGCATAATACCATTTGCTCCACCATTATCATTTATGTCAGCAAGCATTAAATCACCTGTGCCTACATTATCTGTATAATTCCAGATTTCAAGTTGCCCGTCAATTCGTGAATTTGAAATTAATCCAGGGCCTAGCTGCTGTACATAAAATTTATAACCAAGAGGGTTAGTAGTACCACCTATGAAAATATTTTCACCCGGATTAGATAAATAAGTATCAGTACCGTTTGTTGTCCAAAGGCTTCCGTAAGAAAGTTCTGTCCAGCTTGGGCTGGCAGTGGACCCTGAATTATATTTAAAACTGTTTGATGTAGTGTTAAAATATAATAGTCCATTTGCCGGATTAGAAACCGAGGGGTTGCTTGCCAAACTTGGCACTAACATACCTCTTGTAGTAGAATAAACATCCAACACTGCAGAAGCATCTGCTGTGTGTGAAGCATCGCTGATGCATGTGTTTTGTGCATTTGAAGTTCCTGCTAAAAGGAAAAATGCAATTACAATTGAAAGTAAACTAAAATTTCTCATAACATTTAATTTTTAAAAAGTGAATAATTCATTTAATTTATAATTTGAACCAAAATTACCACCTGGAAAAGGCGAAAACAAGGATGATTTAGTTAACGGTAGTGCTTGATGAGGGAACGGGGAAAATGGTTTATTTAGTGGTGTTAATGTATATAAGAATCAAGATGTGTAAAGTCCACCAACTATACAATAGACTTAATCACAGGAAGTGAATTGGAATGCTTCATGAGTCATTTTCAAAGATATGAATGGGAAATCTAAATCGAAAAGTGTTTATAAAAATGAATATAGGAAATAAGAAACAATAGTTGTCCAATCACTCTATCTTGCTGCCTGCCCCTGCATTTGGTTTCCAATAATTATTGAGATCAGTTAAATCTACTTCTCCATCGCGGTTAAAATCACCAAAATAATATCCTGCATTTCCAAACTCTACAAACCATACTTCATTTTTATCAGCATTATCCACCTGCCCATCATGGTTGCCATCGCCACTGATCATACCCCAAATACCCGGGGCAATTTCTTTATGTGCTGTTGCCCCTCCCCAAACCTGCTCCGGTCCTGATGTGAAATCATAGGAGTAAGTATTGGACTTAGCAAAAGATAATGAATCTGCCGACCTCTCACCAACATGAGATGGAGAATATACTACTCCTTGTACCTTCTCCCAATCCTTAGTTGATTGAATGAATATACTAAACCTTGGAAAACTAATTCCATCATCATCGGTAATTGAGCCATCCTTCATTAAAAATGCTGCCTGTCGGTTAAATCTTGTCTCTTCAGTTGCAGTTGATAAATCACCCGTTGTTTTTCTTAACTCAACCAGTATCCAGTCCACCACATCTACATTTGGAATGGATGCAACTGATTCAGCGCCATTATAATTCCATGGAGGTTGATTAAAGGGTTGTGATAGCGGCAAGTAGCCATTAGAGTTTAGTGTGGTATTTAAATCTGTTCCGTTATAAGGACCTTCAATATAAACTTTCAAATCTAAATAGTGGGTTGGCGCTTCAATGAACTTACTTCCTCCGGTATTAGAACCGCCAAGAACTGATCCGAAATTTGAACTGGTAAAGAACTCACCCGGATAACCTTTAAACTTCAAATCAGCATCATCAATCAAAAAATTATATTTGAATAAATGACGCCCTGCCGTTACTGCAATACTATCAGGGAAAATCGGATTAATCAGAGCAGAAGTAAATGAGCCTTTATTATAAGGTATGTCTGTAGCAAAATAGTTTAATCCACCGTTGTCTGACCTGGCAAAAACAAGGTCAGAAGATAAATACAATATATCAATGTTAAAAGGGTCAATATCAATATCGAAAATGGGAAGTGGCAGACTTCCTGCAAAAACCGGTGCATCATTGATTTTATTCCAGGTATCTCCAAAATCAATCGAAGACCAAAGCGCTCCCGGAATCATTTGTCCGGATTCATCTTTATAACCGGTTCCTGAATAAATTATAGTAACAGTGCCATTTTCACCAACTGCCAGACAATTACCCATTTGGTATTCTTCTGGGAAATAAGGTGTGACCAGGTTCCAGTTTAAACCTCCATCGAGAGAACGCCATATATTTCCGATGGGTTGAGCAGGTAAAGTGTTGATGTGTTTGTGTTTTAATCCTGTAACAGCCAAAATAATGTTAGAATTTACAAATACAATATCCGATACATATGGGTCAAGATGTGCATTTGTGTTCCAGTTTGGCGGGATAACATAATTAAAGTCATTGGCTCCATTGAATGTAACACTGAAACCGTTTTTGAAACCGCAAACTACATGCTGACTATTGAATGGATCAATGGCTACTGCACTTACTCCATTTTCATCGCCGGTATTAGGAACCGGAAATAAGCCATTAGGCTGAATCCATTGGTCATATCCAATGATAGATTGATTAAAATATTCCTGTGTATATGCCAATCCTGCATCGGTTGCTACATAGTAGATGCCCTGTACTTCATCAAAATCATTAACATTGACACTTGTAAAACCTATATTTTCCTTGTTCTCAAAGAGTCCGGAAATTCCAAAATTACTCACAGCAGTACCAATATGATTTGAACCAACAATTACATCAGGATTTAATGGATGTGACGCAATACCATAATCTAATAAACCAATACCTGGCCCTTGCCATGTATCTCCCAGATCATCAGAAATTAATCCACCGGGAAATGATATTCTCAACCCATTACTCTGTGGCATAAACCCAATCCAATCATGGCTATAATCAGCATCACTCAAAGGTAACAACAATCCCGGATAGGGTGTTATATTATCCAGGATAAACCCACCTGTAAAGGATCGGTATATCTGGTATTCCTGGTTAATATTATCTTCACAACTGATAAATATCGTATCTCCCGTAATTTGGCCGGGATGTGTGAATATATTTTTCACATTTAAATTCAGAGGTAATGAATTCAACTCTATTAAAACAGTTCCATAGAATTTAAAATAACTGTTATTTCCACCCGGCTCCTCTATAACAAAATAAACAGGAAAACCTGAAATGTCATTTGGTACAGCTATAGAAGAAATATATGATCCTGGCAAAATACCTGGAATGGTATCCATATTTATTAAAAATTGATTTACTCCAAAAGTAGTTGTATCATTTAACCTCAGCAGGTAATTTCCTAAGGCTAAATAAAGGTAATGGTCACTTAATCCGATAGCTGTAACAGGTCTGTAATCCGAAATTACCACATTCAACAAATAGGGATCGAATGCAGTTTGAAACGCATTGCCACCATCATAGCTGATTACAGCTGAAGACAAATAATCAACGGAAACACCTGTCTGAACTGCAACCCAGCCAATATTATTGGTCAAGACATGTGATGCTCCTCCACCCCATCCCCGAGTTTCAAGGTCGTATTCCAACGAATCAAATGGAAATGCAATATTCCATGTTTTACAAGTGTCGTCCGAATAAAACAAAGTTGTGGGTGAATGAATTGCTGCAAATAACCGATGGTTAAAATTTGAGTAAGTTAAATTATTGGCAGGACCACCAAATATACCGATGTTTTCTCTGTCGCCAATAGATGAGGTAGTGCCTTGTCCTAATAAGCTTGCAGACGATATTATCAGTGCAAATGCTGTAATTGCTTTTATGAAGTATTTTGATTGCATTGTTCTTAATTTATTTAATTTAAACATGGTTTTTAGAAGCTGTTAAATTAATTAATTTGATTTTAAATATTAAGTAAACTGAAATATTTATCAAAATTAAATAAATGAAAGGGAATTTAAAAGTATAAATTAGTATCCGGCAGGAAAACAGATTGTATGGCAAGAATGAGTTATTATGCGGTAATGAATTTTGTTGTAATTTTATGTGGAATTCAAAATACTCGAGTATTGTTTAAAATAATTACTTAATGACAAGCAGGCAAAAAATATCAATTTTTTTAGGATTAGTATTGATCTCTGGTTTTTGCTATTCTCAAAATACAGTAATTGACAGCTTGAAATCGAGGTTGAGCGAAGTAGAAGGAGAGGGAAGGATAAAGGTGATGATTGGATTATCGTATCATTATTTAAGGATCTCAGCAGATAGCAGTTTGATATATTCTAACCAGGCACTCGATTATTCGATAGAAACAGATAACCGCCGGGGTGTTGCCAGGGGGATGTTAATGATAGGTAGCGGGCATAATGCAAAAGGGGAGTATTCTCTTGCCATTGAATCTCAACTACGGGCGCTGGAAATATTTGAAGAAATAAAAGATACTGCAGCTATTGGTATTACCTATAACAATTTGGCTACTAACTATCATACTTTAGGAAAATATTCAGAAGCTATTAATTATTATCAACTGTCAACTATAATAGCCAAAAAACAAGGAAATTCAAACGGAATTTTTCTCACACTTATTAATATAGGGACTATTTATGCAGAATGGAAAAAATATGAAACATCTATTGAACATTTTGAAAATGCGTGTAACATATCTCTGCAATTAAAAGACAAAAATTATCAAGGTTTATCACTTCATAATATTGGAGTTTCATATTTAAAATTGGAACAATACGAGAAAGCAAAATATTATTTAGAAGAGTCTTTGAAAATCAGAAATAAACTTAATGATAAAGAAGGAATTTTTAGCATTTATATAAACCTAGGGGATATTTATAAAACCATAATTAATTATGATTCTGCAATTAGTTATTATACCGTTGCTCTTCAGGAAAGTTATGTTATAGGAAATGAAACAAACGAAGCCCTTGCAACCCTCAAACTAGGTGAAACATATTTACTTGCTGGTGAAACAAAAAAAGTAGAGCCTTTGTTAAAGGAAGCATTGAATTTATCCATAGAAATTGGTGAAACCAAATATCTTAAGGAAACTTATAAAGCCCTTTCTGATTATTATTCACAAATTAATGATTTTGAGAAAGCCTACTCAAATTACGTAGAATATACAGCAATTAAAGACACCATTTTTAACCGCGATAGCCGCAGGGAAATTTCGGAAATGCAAACCTTGTATGAACTGGATAAGAAAGAAAATGAGATTGAGATACAGAATTTAAGGATTGACAAGCAACAAGCCCAGTTTTATTATACGATTTCCGGTATCGCTTTACTTCTGATCCTTGCGGTGCTTTTATTCAACAGGTATAAAATGAAACAGAAACATTATCGCATTGAACTTGAAAAGAAAAATATTGATATCGAGCAAAGACTTTTGAGGACGCAAATGAATCCTCATTTTATTTTCAATTCACTTAATTCAATTAATAGTTTTATTACAGACAATAATTCAGATTCAGCCCAGGCATTTTTATCAAAATTTGCACGGCTAATGCGTTATATACTTGAAAATTCCAGGAAAACATTTGTGCCGGTCGAAGATGAGGTAAATACACTTCAATTAAATATGGAACTTGAGCAACTGCGGTTTGACAATAAGTATGATTTTGAAATTATAGTAGATGAAAACATTGATACTGAGTTTACTTTTATTCCGCCCATGCTGATCCAGCCTTTTATTGAAAATGCTATCCTTCACGGATTGGCTAATAAGCCTTCAGAAGGGAAAATTTATGTTGAACTAAAAAAGAACGGTGAATTAATGCATTGTATTATTGAGGACAATGGAATAGGTCGGGAAAAAGCAATGGAGTTGAAAGAACAGTCGGGTAAATCAAAACGCCAGTCGTTGGGTATGCAGGTTACCAAAGAGAGGTTGGATATCTTAAATGAAAAAACAACAGAAGAGGTAACTTTCAAGATTATTGACAAGACGGACTCATCTGGAAATCCTGAAGGTACACGGGTTGAATTAAGAATTCCTTATGAGGAGGAGTAACTAAGTGACACAGCGGGTTGAAATGAGGAACGAGAGTAAGTGCAACCCACTTTGTCGGAAACGAAATTTCTTAATATGGATTCCAATACCATACCGGCCAATTTGATTCTTTATTTATTTGTTCTATATTGCCTGAACCTTCTTCAAAACTATAAATATATGTACGTTCAGTTTCCCAGTATAATTCATCAATTTGAATGAGATATCCATTGGCGTTATAAATATAGGATCTGGTAGACCAATCTGTCCAGGTGTTATTAGAGAATATATGATGTGAATAATATGAAATTTTGTTATCTGTATAATCTATAAGGGTTTTACTCTCAGCTCTATTAGCTGGAATGTTGTATAATAAAAATTTAATTATGTTTTCATTATTATAAAAAACGGAGTCCCTGCTGAGATGTAATAATTCCTCCCCATTCATTGAATAGCCATCGCTGAATAATGCTTGATCTTCATTCCAAAAATAATTATTATGTATATAGATGTTTATGCTGTCAGTTCCACCATAATAAATTGTTCTGTTTATAATCTTATCATTTTCATAAGTGTAAATATCAGTTCGAATTGACTTTGAATCAACACTTTTTAAATTGTGCCATTCAGTTTTTATTCTATGTTCATCTTGAAAAAAGTGGATAATTTTAGCATCTTCCACCCAATTACTATCTATGTATTCAAACTCTAATATTATAATTTCGCTCTCAGCAGGATAGCTGATTTCAGATTTTTTTGAGTATTCCCATATTCCAGAATCGGAGTAAGTATATTCGAAGATAGTTTTGATTTTATTGTCCTCATAATTATAAATTGTCTTATTTGACGGTAAATCAGCCTTATATTCTATAGACTGCTTTATTCTCATAGGACCATTTATATCCTCAGTTGGTTCATCTTTATTACATGCAGTTAATAAAAATATAGTTGTGAGAAGACCAATCTGAAATATGTATATGATTTGTTTCATTAGTCTTAAATTAATTCAAAAATACAAGTTTTTGATATATATTCCAAAACTTAAATTCAGATTTAATAACTTTGCCACTATAATATTCTTTTATGTATAAAGCTGTTATCGTTGATGATGAAAGCAAAGCAAGGAATGCTTTAAAGAACCTTTTAGCTCAGCATTGCCCTGAAATTACAGTTATCGGTGAGGGTGATTGTGTAAAAGCAGGAGTTCAGACTATCAACGATTTATCGCCAGATGTTGTGTTTCTTGATGTGCAAATGCCTGATGGAACGGGTTTTGATCTGCTTGAGCAATTTTCGGAAATTAAATTCAAGATAATTTTTGCATCTGCATTTGATAAATTTGCTATACAGGCATTTAAATTCAGTGCATTGGATTATTTATTGAAACCTGTGGAGCCTGAAATGTTAATTGAAGCCTGTTCAAAATTAAAAGAGGATGACAAGTTTGCCGAGATCAATAAAAAACTGGAAGTTTTGATGAGCAATAAAAACAGTTTTGAAAAGATTGCTTTGCCAACCCTTGACGGGATTATTTTTGTGAAGATCAAAGAAATCCTGCGCTGCGAATCGGATAATAATTATACCAATATATTCCTTCGTGATGCTAAAAAGATAATCGTGTCAAAAACCCTCAAAGAATATGACGAAATGCTGACCCCTTTTAATTTTTTCAGGATCCATAAGTCACACCTGATCAACCTTGCTTTTCTTGCACGTTATAAAAAAGGTGAAGGAGGTTCTGTTGAAATGGAGGATGGGGCTGAACTGGAAGTTTCAAGGAGAAGGAAGGAAGAGTTTTTAAATGCTTTAAAAAACAATTAGCGTTGCATCTTATCCCATAACTTTTTACTAAGCACCCTTGATTGTTTAAGAATTCCCTCTTCGTCAATATTTAATACTTTCCGGTCTTTTACAATTAATTTCCCATTTGAAATTACATGCTCAATATGCTTTGATTCCAATCCAAAGAAAAAATGGCCCAGGAAATTATTCTGCTCAAACTCTGTTGGAGATGGATAATCCAGAACAATTAAATTGTTTTCCCCATCCCCCTCAAAATTATTTTCCGCCAGGTACCTGTGAACATTTCGTAAACGGTTGTATGCCGATTCAAAATCGATATTATCGAAATTTTGCCCCACAAAATATACTGCTTTCGAACTGCGAATCATGTCGCTATTCATACCGTCAGTCCCTAACATGATTTTATCATCTAAATTGACAGAATTGAAAAATCCAACTTTATTATTCAAGTTACTCTCAATATTTTGAAC
>Ga0255365_10444_pt1 | contig 10634 bp, 13 predicted proteins | sample ANMaggSeSYBR01J3_FD_182089 | JGI IMG/M metagenome (GOLD analysis project Ga0255365, IMG submission 182089) | Sediment cell enrichment communities from methane seep in Santa Monica Basin, California, United Staets - ANME aggregate JGI... | ecosystem: Environmental > Aquatic > Marine > Cold seeps >... | reverse complement strand
ACAGACGGAATTTGTATGATTTCCGCATATTGCCACATACGTTTTGATACTACTAATATATATCAGAAACAAGAACAAACAATTGTTTATGCAATTCATCCACCCATTAAAATGAGTGGTCTTCTTGCTTATGTCAGATAAAAAACTGGCAGTATAAGCATTTTTTCCATTCAATTTCCATAAAATTTGATGCCAAGAACAGGGATTTAATAGATAAGTATATCTACTATAAGTCCTATTTAGGAAATCGTGTCATGAAAGACGCTGCATGCGAGGTTTTTTGCATGTGATTCACACGATGGGATAGTAGGGTAGCCTGGTCATCCTCGAGCGTTTGGGACGCTTGGACTGCGGTTCAAATCCGCGCTATCCCACCAGAATCTTTTTTGAGATACAGTTTACAATTTTGTCGATATAATTATTTATACCCATAATTTATCCACAACATAGCATACATGCTTATTTTATATTATGACCTTAGTACGAGCTACAGCGTCATTAAAACCTCATTTTAGCCACATCACCATACGATCAACCCCATGCCATTAAGATCGCATTGGACCCAACAAACATATACCCATTTGAATTTTATGAGCCTTAGACGTTCAGTAGAACATCTTGGATAGTTTTATTAAATATGCAGTACACACAAATTGCCATGGCCAGCGTAAAAATAAAACTGTTCGCAAATCTCAGGGAGACTGCAGGAGTTTCCGAAATTGAGCTTAAAGGAGAGAACATTCAGGAGATACTTGAGTCTCTTCTGAACAAATATCCACAGATGCAGGACCTTATTTTTAATGACGTTGGTGATAAAAAGGAGCTTCGGACCTATATCAATGTCTTGGTCAACGGTAACAATATACAGCACCTTGAAGGATTGAATACTGTTTTGAACGAGGATGATGAGATCGCCATATTCCCACCAGTCTCCGGCGGTTAAGGCCATTTTCTGATGAACAGAGCAGAACCGTCCACGGTAATGAAAGCCCCCCAGCAGCTCATTGAGCTATCAGGCATTGCCTCAGGGGGTTTTTTGGGTGCAATCTCAAGATATCTTATAACTTCGACCATAGTATCACCAACAGGAACGCTTGTCGTTAATGTATTGGGGAGTCTGTTCTTAGGAATGTTGATGTACGACAACGAATACATCGGATATGTTGACCAAAGAACGCGTTTGATCATTGGCACAGGTTTTTTAGGCTCTTTCACCACTTTTTCCACTTTTGCAGTGCAGACATATTCCCTTGGAGGAACTCCTGCAATAGTGAATATCTTAGCGAACATAATCCTGACAATTCTTGCAGTGTTTGCAGGCAGAGGCATTATCATACACATATCAAAGAGGAGGATCCAAGATGACAGGAGGACTTGAAGAGATCCTGCTGGTCGGGCTTGGTGGAGCAATAGGAGCTCCTTTGAGGTACATAGTATCCGGCATAGTGCCAAAGGCCAGGAACCTCCCCACAGGAACACTGCTTGTCAACGTCATTGGAAGCATTATGCTCTCGACCCTTACATTTGCATCATCACAAAATATTAGCCTGCACCTTGTAAATATAGGAGTGCTTGGCTCTTTCACCACATATTCTACGTTTGCATACGAAACTTCCAGAATGCTTGAAGAAGGACGAAAAATAGATTTGATATTAAATATAATCTTGAATATATCCTTGTGTATCTTAGGAGTGTTGCTAGGACATCAGTTAGCAAGTTTAATCTAATTTGAGAGAAAATGAGTTAGTATGGCATCAAAAATTCTCAAGATATACCTTAATGAGAACAGCAAATTCGAGGGAAAGGTTGCACATGAGGCCATATTGGAACTGCTCAGGGGAGCAGGCATATCAGGAGCAACCGTGCTTCATGGTATCGAAGGATATGGTGTGCATAACGAGATACACACTGCAAGCATACTCAGACTTGGAACCCAGCTCCCACTAATAATAGAAGCCGTTGATTCAGAAGAGAAGATCAGGGAGATACTCCCAAACATAAGGAAAATGGTTCCTGAAGGACTTGTTACTCTTCAGGAAGTCGAGATAATATATTGAATCTCAGCGGTAAAGTACCACTGAAGTCCCTCTTACATCAATGAGTGTTGCCTTTGTGCCCTCAACGAGGGTTTCAGCAATCGCATCAATTCCATCTTCATAAGAGGCACTTTTAAGAACTTTTACCTTTACGAGATGCCTTTCCTTGATGTGTTTTCTCAATTCAACGATAAGCTGGTCAGTGACACCGCTTTTGCCAACATTGACAATAGGCTTGATATGAGTGGCTTCAGACCTAAGTTTGTATAGTTTTTCTTTATCCATAATGAACCTACAGAAAATTTATTTGAGTTATACCTTTCGGCAGTACATGAGAATAGTGCTTTGAAAGACAGATATTTTCAAGAGAACTGTCATTCGGTAGAAAGAATGTTAACATCAGTACCATCTATCTCAAAATCATACCATTTGGTTGGTTTTTGAGTGATACCCAGTACCCTTATAGCATACCCAGAATCAGTTTCCTTTATCTCGATCATACCATCGAACAGTTGTTTCAGAGTAGCCACCGTCTGAGGATCGTGCGTCTCATCCTCGACCACAAAGATACCAAATGCTTTTGCGGCCTTGACACGCCCTGTGTAAACATGTAAGAATCTGAAAACGGTCTGCAGATTGGAATACATCAAAATAGTAGACAATGAGTTCATGCATAGCCTCAAGCCAATGGACTTCCTCTGCACAAGGAATTCCTCAAGATACTGACCCATCCTCACACCGATGCCAGTAAGATCCACCGGACTTGCCGCCCTCTTGATCATATCCAGATCCTGCGTAGGAATACCAAGTGTTTTGGTAACACAGTCCACAATACCGATATTGGCATTTTCGACATCAAGATCATTAAGAGAGAACCATTCGAGGACGCGCTCTCCGGTCTCACGAGTAGAAACGATAATAGAAGCTTCATTGTTCTTCAGGCCAGTATGAACGATCTTATTGAGAAGATCATCCTTTCCACACATAGGAGGACCTATCAACATCAGATTGGTACCCTCTCGGACCCCTCCGATCAGGTCATCAAGTTCCTTTATACCTAACAAATACTCAACCATGTGTCATTCCTACGATGAATTCATCCCTATTAATATGTGCAAACCCTGCACGAATAACATGTTCATTTTATTAAAACTACTTAACAATAGCGTTGAAATAGGCAGATGTTCGCTTATTTGCACATCAGTACATGATAAAGAGATATCATGTTGACATGTTATTTCGCTTGCGACTACAAATGTATTGCAGACATTGCCACATAATAATATCATATCTTCATTTAGAGACCATAGTATATAGACCATAGTATATAGACATATTTTATAAATCCCTTATCTAATGTGTTTAACGATATGACCGGCTTCCGGGAGAATTATCTCAGACATTGCCAGCTCAACAGCACCGGGAGACCCGGGCAGGCAAAATACCGCAGAACCGCCAATAATACCTGCGTCCGCACGCGTCAGTATAACTGCCGATCCGATCTGTTCAATGCTTTTGTATCTGAAAAGTTCGCCAAATCCAGGCATTTGCCTGTCGAACATGGGCACTACGGACTCAATGGTCACATCGGAAGGAGTTAGACCAGTCCCGCCAGTAGTAATTACAATATCTGCACCTTTTAGTATGGCCTCAGTGACAGCTTCTTTTATAGCAGATATTTCATCTGAAACAAGACAATAATCAACTAAATGATGCCCATTTGCTTCGACCAGGTCCATCATTATTTTGCCGGAAATATCCTCTGCACCCACAGGAGATGTGCCTGAACCATACTTTTCATACCTTGAGGTCGAAATGGAGATGATAGCAAATTTAAAGGTTTTAGCTGCATCTGCCTTGTGTTGACTGGGGACAGTGTTCATAATAAAAGTATGCATAATGTGCTATATATGGATTTCCGGGAACTTTATTCCATATATAAATAGAACCAGTCATTTCAAAAGCTAATTATACTTGATGCACCATAATAAAAAATTCATCAAAAACAATAGATTATGATTCTATTGATAAGACTTATAAACCCCTAAGTAATAGGGGGATGCACCATTGACACATTAACAATTTAAATAATTTCAAGACGCACTACTCCAAGTCAGGATAAACTGTCTGAAAAAGATAAGAATTTGACAGTGCGTTCTTAAATCACAATAATATATTTCAAGGAGGCTTAAACTCATGGTAAGAAAACCAGCAAGTATGTATAGAAATGTGAAGTCACGCTCATTCACCAGAAGGAAATATATGGGCGGTGTACCGGGTAGTCAGGTCATTCACTTCGATATGGGAAACAAGACCGCTGAATTCCCAGTAAAGATAACACTTCTAGCAGATGAAAGATGCCAGATCAGACACACAGCTCTTGAAGCTGCACGTATCACTGCTAACAGAGCAATGACAACAGCAGCAGGACGTTCCGGCTTCCATATGAAGCTCAGGGTTTACCCACACGAGGTTCTGAGAGAGAACAAGCAGGCAACCGGCGCAGGTGCGGACCGTGTATCAAGTGGAATGAGAGCTGCATACGGAAAGAATGTCAGTACTGCTGCAAGGGTAGCCGCAAGACAGAAGATCTTTACGATCTCAGTCAACAAAGAGCACTTCGTCATTGCAAAGGATGCTCTTAGAAGGGCTGGCCAGAAATTACCAACTCCTGTCACGATCGTAGTAGATCAAGGCCAGGAACTGGTAAGATAAATAATTTTAATATAACAAGAGGGTATCAAAATGGATGATTACGAAACGATGTTGAATAGGGCTATTGAAAATCTCCCTGATGTGGAAACTACGGACGTTCGTTTCGTAATTCCAGAACCCAGGATATTCATAGAAGGTAAGACCACTGTTCTGGATAACTTTGCGAACATCGCAGATGTTCTGAACCGTGACCCAGACCATCTGATGAAATACCTTACAAGGGAAATGGGTACAGCAGGTAAGATCGAAGGAAAACGTGTGATCTTCCAGGGAAAATTCCCTAAGGAGAACATAAAGTCGAACATCGATGCATATGTGGAAGAGTACGTAATGTGCTCCGAATGTAACCGTCCTGATACCCAGCTTGTCAAATCCGACAGAATTATTATTTTAAAGTGTGCTGCTTGTGGAGCACATCGTCCTGTCAAGAAGAGGCGAACTACAATTGCCACACCACGTGACGCAGTTGAAGAAGGTGAGGAATATGAAGTAAGAATAGATGCTGTCGGTTCAAAAGGCGACGGTATTGCTAAACTTGCTAAATTTACCATATTCGTACCTGGCGCCACAAAAGGTGATGTCCTGAAGATCAAGATCAAGAGGATCAGTGGGAACCTCGCATTTGCAGAACGCGTTGTTTAAACGCGTTCATCCCACATCATCATTGAACTATTCCCTTGAGAGGGTCTAGATGTATCGAGATTCGACTTCAATACCAGAGTTCCATGAACTTATTGGTAACGAAGCTCTCGACAATGATGTAATTCTCCTTAAGGGAGGACTTGAAAGTGGACTTGCCACTTTCGAGGTTCAATTTTTATACGAAGGCGTTATCGGAAATGGGGAGCTAAAGGCTTACATGCCCATGGAAGATAGAAGAGCGCATCGTTTTCAGCCCAGATGAGCAGACTCCCGGAGAGGATGCAACAAACCTATAATGATATACGAGGACTCCAAAATGGGAAATGTGGATGAAAATACGGATACATCCCCGGATAAAGAAGAGATAACAGTGCTCTCCATCCCGGGACTTACCATCGATCTGAAACATCAGAACGGATTTTTAAAACTTGAAGCAAAAGGACATTTACGCGGCATTTGCTCCCCTTTCCTTAAAAAAATGAACGCAACCCTTGAAGCTGAAAAACCGGCACTTGTAGAGAAGGACAGGGTCATTGCTTCCACATGGCTGCCCCCGATCCCCAGTAATGTGTTCAAACGTCTGTTGTTCGCAGAGACCCAGATAGCTCTTGGGAAATACGTTCCAGAGACCGTTTCTTTTGAGATTACAAGGAACTGCAACTGCAACTGTGACCACTGCATCATGAGCGGAGGAGAAGGTGATCTCGATACTGCTACCATCAAAAAGGCCATTGACGAAGCCCTAGATATGGGTGCAGTAGTCATCACTTTCACCGAAGGGGACCCGCTTCTTCGCGAGGACATATTCGAACTTATCGAATATGTAGACAAGGACAAAGCAATAGTCAACATCTACACCCCTGGCACAGAAATGACTCCCGAGGTTGCACAAAAACTAAAGGACATAGGACTTCACAACCTTCTGGTCAGCATATACTCCACTGTACCGGAAGAGCACGATTCCGTAAGAAAATTGGAAGGTGCTTTTGAAAAAGCGACCGGTGCAATAAAACATGGATTGGATGCCGGACTTCTTGTTACCATGTGCACCCATGTATCCCCTAAGAGCATGGAAAAACTGGAATCTATGTACGAGTTTGCAACGGAATTGGGAGTACACGAGTTCTCCCTCTGGGAATCAGTTCCTAAAGGACCTGAAGACCCTATCATCACAGATGAGGACAGGGATCGTATAATGGAAATGTACCACAGGATCAATGCTTCCAAAGACGGACCCCGAATATTTGCGAATACCTATTTCGAAGGCGAAATGCTTGGCTGTATGGCAGGTCAACGCTGGCTACACGTGTGTGTAGAAGGTTCTGTAAAACCTTGTCCGTACATCCCATTCAGTTTTGGTAATATACAGACCGACTCACTAAGGTCCATATGGAGCAAGATACGTAAGGTCAGTGATTTCAAGGGAGAAAGACACACCTGCCTTATGCAGGAAAAGGAATATCTGAAACTTGTATCAAAGATCCCTGAGGAAGCCAGCAAGCCTTATGATTTTAAACTCATCAGGTAAGCGACATATACGTTCAAAATCAAGAATACCGATATTATAAGCGGCAAAAAATTACAGAGGCAGCACATGAATATGAAACTTGACCCATGGGGTTCTGTGAACATCGATGACTATTCCAAACTATTCGATGAATTCGGCATAATGCCCTTTGAGGACATCTGCTCAGAACTCCCCGAACCCCACCGATACATGCGCAGAAAAATGATCTTCGGACACCGAAATTATGATCTGATCAAAGATGCAATGAAGAACAAAGAGCCTTTCTCGGTCATGAGCGGTTTCATGCCAACGGGAGGAGGACATCTCGGACATAAGATGGTCATGGAAGAGATAATCTGGCATCAGAAGATGGGAGGAGATGCCTTTGTAGGCATTGCTGACAGGGAAGCATATTCAGTAAGAGGTATTTCATGGGATAAGTGTCGCCAGATAGGCATAGAAGATTACATTGTAAGCCTCATTGCCCTTGGATTTGAACCGGACGGACATATCTACTTCCAGTCCGGATCCGAAAATGTGAAGGACCTTGCATTCGAACTCAGTGCCAAGGCGAACTTCTCAGAACTCAGTGCCATCTATGGATTCAGCGGAGAGACCAATGTAGCACACATGGTAAGTGCGATCACCCAAAGTGCTGATATCCTCCAGCCGCAACTTTCCGAGTACGGCGGACCTAAACCAACGGTAATCCCAGTGGGAGCTGACCAGGACCCACATATGCGTCTCACCCGTGGACTTGCACACAAAATGAACATGTTCAGGATAGAGGGACGCGAAGACAAGGACAAGAACAAGTTCTTCAGCGTACGCAGCAAAGCCGCACCTGAAGGCTCCCTTGCAGAGATAGCAGAAAGATTGCCCTGGGACACCAAGCTTTTCGAAGGACACATCGATGTCTACGGAGCAGATGACTATAATAAGCTCCTTGAGACGGTAAGAGAGGTAGAGATCGAGAACGGAGGTTATGCTTTTGTACCACCTTCCTCCACCTACCATAGGTTCATGTCAGGCTTGCAGGGCGGTAAAATGTCAAGCAGTGTTCCAGAAAGCCTCATTTCACTAAAAGAAGACCCAAAGCTAGCTGCAAAGAAAGTAAAACGTGCAAAGACCGGCGGAAGGGTGAGCCTGGAAGAGCAGAAAAAGCTCGGTGGTGAAGCAGACAAATGCTCAGTTTACGAACTATTGATGTTCCACCTTGTGGAAGACGATAACGAACTGGCAGAGATATACGATGAATGTGTCTGCGGCAAGCGTATGTGTGGCACATGTAAAGCCCTTGCATCAGAGCTCATGGAAGAATTCCTGACAGACCATCAGGAAAAACGTGAGCTTGCAAAAGACAGACTGGACGATTATGGATTATAAAGAAAGGAAATGATCCCTATGACCGATTATAATCTTACAACCAATGACAAGAATGTGCTTATCGCAATGGATGAACTCACATCCACGACTCCGGAAGAGCTTGCAGAAAAAACGTCCATGAAAGTGGAAACTGCCATGCAATCCGCATTTTCGCTCTCAGAGAACGGACTGATCGAAGTGACCGATGTTGTCACCGAGCTATATTCACTGACTTCCGAAGGCCATACCTATGCCGAAGAAGGACTGCCTGAAAGACAGATAATGAACTGCCTCTCTGAACCGGCATCCATGGACGAACTTAAAGAAAAGTTATCTCCAAAAATGGTGGGTATCGCAACAGGATGGCTTCGCAGGAAAAATTGGGCGAACATCGAGAGCGGAATGGTGGTACCTACCGGAAATTCCGATACCGGTGAAGACGAGAAGGCCATTGCAAACTTCAAAGAGGAAAAACATACCCTCGAAGAGATAGGCACTGACCAGAACACCATAAAGGACCTCGTCAAACGAAAACTGGTAACAAAGACCGAGGACAAAGCTCGCACAGTGTCAATAACCGACAATGGTCGCCAGCTGGTCAAAGCCGGTATCACCATTGAGGAAGAGATCACACAGATAACGTCCCAGTTATTGAAGAGCGGAGACTGGAAAGGAAAGAAGTTCAGACCTTACAACATACAGACCCCGCCAAAACCAGTGTACGGTGCAAAGATCCACCCGTATCAGCGCCTTATAGACCAGATGCGCCAGATCTTCCTGGAAATGGGATTCACAGAGATAAAGGGCGATGTCGTGCAAAGTTCATTCTGGAATTTCGATGCACTGTTCCAGCCACAGGACCACCCTGCCCGTGAAATGCAGGACACTTTCCACCTGGACACAACATCAGAACTCCCGGAAGAATACACGGATGGCATACGCGACATGCATGAGCATGGAGGAGACCTCCAATCTACCGGATGGGGCGGTAAATGGAGCGAAGATATCGCAAAGCGCGATGTACTGAGGACCCACACTACCGCTGTAACCATCAAGTATCTTACAGACAATCCAAACCCGCCTGTAAAAGCGTTCTGTATCGACAGGGCATACCGCCGTGAGACCATCGACCCGACACACACCCCGGAGTTCGAGCAGCTTGAAGGTGTCATCATGGACGAAAATATGTCCTTTGCGAATCTTCTTGGATGTCTTGAAGAATTCTACCACAGGATGGGATTCGAGGATGTCAGATTCAGACCTGGATATTTCCCATACACCGAACCCAGTGTCGAGCCTGAAGTATACATCGATGGACTTGGATGGGTAGAGCTTGGAGGAGCCGGAGTGTTCCGTAAAGAAGTTACCGAGCCCCTGGGCATCAAACAGCCAGTACTGGCATGGGGCCTTGGCGTAAGCCGTGTGGCAATGTTAAAACTGGGACTTAAAGACCTGCGTGAGCTCTACCAGGCTGACATCGGCTGGTTACGCAAAAGTCAGGTATGCCAGTTAAAGGATTGATAAGCGGGCATTCCCGCTTAACTCCTATTTCTTATTTTTAGCAATACCTTTGCAAAAAAGGAGCGCTTCATTTCAACTGCACCTGAAGGACACAGTTCGCGGCAACAATAGCATAGGATACACTTTTTCTTATTTATTTGCAGTTCCCCGTCTTCCTGTTCTATAGCTTTCGCAGAGCAGTTCAGAACACAAGCCCCACAAAGAGTACATGAAAAAGGATCGATGAATGGTCTTATGGTGAACAGGTTCCCAAAACGGCTCACGAGGAAAGAAGGCATACTTCCAACAAGTGTCACCCCTGGCATTGCAAACTCAACCCTCGCCTCATCAAGAGACAAACCCACCACATCGGGCTCAGGGTGCCCGAATCCTCTATTGAGGGTAGCAACATTCGTAGGAACCGTCAGAGGATCAAGACCAATAACCTTTGAAGCCACAATATCAAGAGAAGCAGGATCAAAGCTTGCCATCACAAGATCAGAGCTAACAGGATGACCAAGTGCAGGACCGTTGCCCTCCATTCCCACCACCCCATCCATCACAGCAAGGTGAGGTACCTTCACAGAATAGACATCAACAAGCGCATCAGCGAACATGTCCATCTTTCCAAGCACATGTGCCTGTTTCCTGAACTTCAACGGAAGAGCACCAAACATATTTTTCACAGCACCGGTATACTTTGTCAATTCATGGGTCTTGAGCTTTGGAAGAGAGATGACAACATCTGCATCCAGGACCGGTTTTGCATAATAGATATGTGAAAGCTGTACTGAGTTCACAACGTCCACAGGAACATAACCTGAGGTCTCAAAGCTCAAGACCTCTGCACCTCCCCTTTGTGCAGCTTC
>Ga0255365_10443_pt1 | contig 10635 bp, 6 predicted proteins | sample ANMaggSeSYBR01J3_FD_182089 | JGI IMG/M metagenome (GOLD analysis project Ga0255365, IMG submission 182089) | Sediment cell enrichment communities from methane seep in Santa Monica Basin, California, United Staets - ANME aggregate JGI... | ecosystem: Environmental > Aquatic > Marine > Cold seeps >... | reverse complement strand
TCCAAATATACATCTTTGCATTATAACCTGAATTAATTGGGTTAATTTTAAAGCAGAAAATTATTAAAATAAATTGATAAAAAAACACCAGCTTCCGTTTATCATTGTATTGATGATCCTCTCCTTAACCGGTATCATCCTGGTTCAGTATTTCTGGATAAAAAATGCTATTGACGTGAAGGAACAACTTTTAATATTTCATTACCAAAATATCAAGCAGAATGATATGAACTCCAGGGCAAACATATTCCTTGTAGAAGACGACCATAACTTTGGTTCGGTGTTAAAGGCATACCTTGAAAGAGGATATTTTGAAAGGATATGCCACAGGTGCTGATGATTATGTTACCAAGCCATTCGATTCGGAGTTACTAAAATTATTGTGTCAGAACAAAAATAAAGTATTGCCACGCGAACTTGCCCTTCGAACAATTTGGGGGGAAGAAAGTTATTTTACAACACGAAGTATGGACGTGTTTATCACCAAATTAAGGAAATACTTAAAGGACGATCCTTCTATTGAAATAATGAACATCCATGGTAATGGTTTCAGGCTGTTTATCCAGGAATAAAAACCATTCATTCTTAGAATTTTTTTACCAGTAGGGATCCCACACCTGCGGGACTTTCCTCAACATTTTCATTCTCTTGTTCTATCATTTTATCATTAATCCATTACCCAGTTATATTAGTGATAGAACCATATGAACAATACAAAAAGGCTATTGTTATATGTGGGATAATCATTAATTTACTAAAACATTTTAACATGAAAAAACGCTACAATTTACTAATCTTCATTGCACTGCCTGCAATATTTTTATTTTTCACCAGTGAAACCTGGTTTTCAGGCGGCTCTCCCGGAGGAAAAACCGGGTCACCCGGCGATGGTGGACAGAATTGCACAGGATGCCATTCAGGAACAGCAATTAACCAGGATTTTTGGATATACGGCCCTGATCTTTTAATGACCGGCTACAATCCAGGTGAAACATACGACATTTTTGTTGTAGGTATTGACGGAGATGCATTAAAATTTGGATTTGAAGCCACAGCAGAAGATGGTAGTGGTAACAAAGTGGGAACTTTTGAAACCGGTTTTGGAGGTTTTAATCAAACCATCAATAACAGCAGCGCTATTACACACACGGCATTGGGAACTATGCCACTAACGGATTCCGGTACTGTATGGTTCTTCACATGGGTTGCCCCTGTAAGCAGTGTGGGTGATATCACTTTTTATACTGCCGTTAATACAGCAAATGGCAATGGCGCTAACTCAGGCGACCAGATTAATTTATCCCAATTTACTGCTTCGCCTTCTGTTGGTATTAGTAATTCAATTGCTGAGGATAAGATTCATATTTATCCAAACCCAAGTTCGGGTGTTGTTAATATTGCACAAACAAGGAATTCCGATAGTAATATTCAAGTATTAAACCTTACAGGACAGGTGGTTTATTCCAAAGAGATACACGAAAAAAATGAAAAGCTTGATTTAAGTTTTCTTGAAACAGGAGTGTATTTTATGAGGATTGGAGATTATACCGAAAGGCTTGTTATCAGGTAATATGATTGATATAATGAATAAAAAAGCCCCTTTCTAAAATAGAAGGGGCTTTTTTATTGTGGTTCGCAGGTGATAATACTTTTTCTGATACCTGTTACTAAACACCGGATTCTATTTCCTGAGACCATGTCCGGCTTTATGTTCTCTTTTTTAACTACGATTTCCTTTCCGGATTGATTAAAAAGGTATATGGCTTCTTTTTTTATATTTGGGTACTCGGTGATGTGTCCTTCGTGAAGGATGTTAAAATAATAACTTTTCCCGGGTTCATATTCAGGATGTTCAGGCTCAAGAAAAAACTGATTGCCCTCTTTATAAAGGGCACATTGAATTTTGTCCCCTTTAGTAAGTCCGTATTTTATATAATATTTTCTCCGAAGTTTAAACTCTTTTTTCCCGGGGTTCCTGATAATAAAGAAATCATATTTTTCACCCAAAGAAAGTTCCCCGGTAATTTGAAACGGGTAGTTTTCCCCAACCTCCATTCCCGAGAAGTCCTCCTCTTTATGAAGATATGAAACATACACTTTCCCTCTCTTTATTCTGTCAACATAACAATCAAGAAAATCACCAGGTGTTAACGAAACCGGGATCAATTCTGACGGAATATATGTTTCAAGTCCTAAAACATCGGTAAAAACGGCTAATTCACTTTTTTCAAAAGGAACATTTCTTAAAGCCTCAAATTTGAAGGGATATTGTTCTCCTATCATATAATACGGGTGGGCTGGCTCAATATATATCCTGCCCGTACAATTTATCTTATCTATCCGGCATGTAATGGTTTGTTTATTCCTGAAACCATACTTACTGTATGGAGCTGCATCCACCAGGTGTTTTACACCATTCGGGTCTTTTAATATAAATTGTTCTGATCCATCGGGCATGATCAGGTTCCCTGTTAATTTAAACGGGTAGTAGTTGCCTTCGGTTAGTTTAATTTTAGGATTATTATTTGGCATCAGGCAATCTTGTCCGGGTTAGTTCTTATGGCTTTTTTCACCCCTTTAATTTTACTTATTTTCGATACCAGGCTTCCAAGGTGGTTGATATCCTTCACCCTTAATTTAAATCGGGCATCAAATTTACCACTCTTTCCCGCATCAACATTCAGAGAAACCATATTTACTTTAAAGTCACTTGAAATAACATTTGTTATATTGTTTAAAATTCCAACTTCATCGGTACCTGAAATGTGAAGGGTGGTAAGGTAGGTGCGGTTTTCATCAGTTTTACGCCATTTTACATCAATTACCCTGTAGTTGTATTTGGAAAGAAGCTGCCTGGCATTTGGGCAATTAATACGGTGAATAGTAATTCCTTTACCCACTGTAACAAAACCAAAAACTGCATCCCCAGAAACGGGGTTGCAACATTTTGCAAGATCATAATCCAGGTTATCAATGTTTTCATCGATCAACATAAAATCACCCTGACCATCACTTGCAGGTGTGGTGGTGCCTGCCTCTTTTGCATTCCTTTTTAAGCCTGCTTTAACATCTTCAGGCCCATCTTCTATTTTCTTCTTAATATCCGAAAGGTCAATCTTTTCAATAGCAATCAAATAATATAGATCGACAGATGATTTTAACTTATATTGTTTGATCAGCTTATCAATAATGGCATCACTGAATTGAATTTTCCTGTTTCTAAGTTTCCTTCGGAGCATCTCCTTGCCCATCTCAGCTTCCTGGTACTTTTCCTCCTTGATCGACCTTTTGATCTTCGATTTGGCTTTATTGGTAATGACAAAATTCAGCCAGTCAAGTTTTGGTTTTTGATTCTTCGAAGTGATGATCTCCACTTTATCCCCATTTTGCAGTACATACCTGATAGGAACAATTTTATTGTTCACCCTGGCGCCATTACACATATCACCAACACTTGTATGAATCTCATACGCAAAATCAAGTATGGTAGCGCCTTTGGGCAATTTTTTAAGATCACCATCAGGTGTAAAAATAAATATTTTATCAGAATAAAGTTCTATTTTGGAAACATCCTGCTTATCCAATGCTTCTAATTCAGGATTTTCAATTACTTCACGGATCCTGCTCATCCAGGCTTCCTGATCTTTTTTTGCTCCACCCTCTTTGTATCGCCAATGAGCAGCCAGTCCCTGTTCAGCAATTTCATCCATTTTCAACGACCGGATTTGTACTTCCACCCATTTTCCATTCGGGCCAACAACAGTGGTGTGCAATGATTCATAACCACTTGCTTTAGGTGACGATATCCAGTCACGAAGCCGTTGAGGATTGGGTTTATAAATATCAGTTACTATTGAATAAACCCTCCAGCAGTCAGCTTTTTCATTTTTCTTTGAGCTTTCAATGATAATACGGATAGCAAACAAGTCATAAACCTCTTCAAATTCCACATTTTGCTTTTTCATTTTGTGCCAGATACTGTGGATTGATTTTGGCCTGCCCTTGATTTCAGCGTCAAATCCCTGTTTGATCAATTCCCTTTGAATCGGATTAACAAAGTCCTGAATATATGCTTTCTGCTTTGTTCTCGATTCCTTTAACTTTTTCTCAATTGATGTATACTTTACCGGTATCGAATGCTTCAACCAAAGGTCTTCAAGTTCAGTTTTAATATTATACAATCCCAACCGGTGGGCTATTGGAATATATATATGATTAACTTCCAGAAGAAATCGCTTCTGCTTTGCATCAGGTAGATAATTAAAATTACGCATATCCAAAAGGCGATGCGCAAGTTTTATCAGTATTACCCTGATATCCTTAACCAACGACAGGTATAATTTCCTGAAATTCTCTGAATGGACTGATATTTTTTCAGTTTGTATATCCGACAGTTTAATATATCCACTAACTATCACAGCAATTTCATTCCCGAATTGCTCTTTTACATCTCCAATTTTAATGGTTTGGTTATCAACAATATTATGTAGCAGGGCACAAACAACTGAAGGAATTCCCAGGTTTATTTCTTTCAAAGCAATTTTAGCTACTTCTAATGAATGGTAAATATAATCTTCACCGGTCTCTTCCCAATGGGGCCTGTGAAATTGTAATGCCAGTTCAAAAGCTTTGCGTAATTGTAATGCTTCGTTCTTTTTGATAAACGGTTTACAAATTTCAAGCAGTTCTCTGTATATTTCTCTTATCCGTCTGTTGTTTATTTCAGTATTGTCCATTTTTCAAATATCAAGCTCCAAAATTAAGTATTACGTTTAACCTCTATCAAGGTTATGGTGATAAATATTGAAACTTTAATTTATAGCTGGATTTTCTTGTCCAAATGCTATTTCGTTATTGTCATTTTCTTTGAATCAGTTGTCTTACCATTTATGTTGATTGAACAGAAATAAATTCCGTTTTTGAGGTCGCTCGCATCAAAGACAACTTGATGAGTTCCTTTTAATTTCGTTCCTTCATTTAAGGTACTTACTAATTGTCCTGAATTATTATATATCTTCAATTTTACAATTGAATTATTTTCCAGTTTATACCAAATCTGTGTAATACTATTAAATGGATTAGGCGCCACTTTTATAAGATAATTTTCCTTTACAGTAAAGTTATCAAATATTGGGGTAGTATACATGGTATCATAAATCCATACACCGTCGCCATGCGTTGCGAGATAGTATTTGTTTTCATTAACGAAGGGAATAATGTCGGTAACCCGGGTATTATATTTCCCATCGAGTTGCTGCCAGTTGCTTCCCGCATCCGAACTGTAAAATATCTTATTGTTACGCGTAGAATAAAATAAATAATCAGGATTCTCTTTATAAATTCTAAAGCAATAAATATTATAATTTGGGAGCGGCCCGTTTTGATATTCCGCCAGGATTTGAAAACTCTCTCCCCAATCGTAGGAAACCTCGACGGTTGTATTCCCGAGATAGGTAGCATTTGTTGCATAAATAATATTTGCATTCTGCGGATGAACAGCCATGATCAATTTATCACAAAAGTTTTCCCATGTTACTCCTCCATCAGTGCTCCGGTGCCCTCCAAGGTATAATGTATCCGGATGATTGGGATCCAACACAATTTCCCTGTATGAAGGACCACTATAAATAACTTCCCAGGTGTCACCGTAATCTATTGACTTACCTACACCCCCTCGCTTATAATATAAGATATTTGTTTCTTTAGGATTTATAGCTATATCACTAATGATACCTATCGTATCGGCAATTTTCTGGTATGTTTGTCCGCCGTCAAAACTTCTCCACAAGCTACGCCGTCCTCCAAAGTAAATAGTATCTGGATGTTTGGGATCACATTTAACAACAGTCAAATTATCTTGTGAAATATACTCCCAGTTCAAACCACCATTTATACTTTTCCAGAGGCCCTGGTTACCTGCAGCATATATAATATCACTATTTTTCGGATGTATTTCTATGTCAAGAATATAGGAATTCATCAAATTGGTGTTTTGTATTTGTGTTGTAATACCGCCATCTTCAGAGTGAAAAACACCCCAATAAGTGCCGAAATATACATTGTCGGTGTTTGAAACTTCAGCTTCGCAACGATTTTTTAAACGGATAGTACCATAAAGACATGAAACTTTATTGGAAAGCTTATCAACTTCGAACCATGAAATGCCATTATCAGGGCTTTTAAGAATGCTGTAGTCATCCGAATCCCTCTCAATATACAAATTAAAATCGGCATCGGCATACATACTCATTACCCATTTGTACGGATCTTCAAATCCTTCGTAAAGGCTCCAGTTTTGCCCTCCGTCATCGGAGGTGAATAACCACCAATCTCCATAAGTTGTATATCCAACTCCCCACCAGAACTGACTATTTTGAGGATCAATGCATATTTCGGAGAAAGGAAAAATATCTGTAACTGTCAGCCAGGTATTGCCATTATCATAACTCTCCTTTATTCCCCAGGAAAACCCTGGTTCGCCTGCACTACTTATACCAACGATTATATGTTCAAAATCGCTGGGATCTCGTTTTATGTCTCTAATTTGATAAGTGTTTCCATTCGGTAAACCTTCGTCTAAACTCCATGTGTCTCCTCCGTCTAAAGTTCTGTATAAACCGCCATTCTGAGGAGAGCCAACTGTGAAATATTTACCTGTCCCCAGCACAATATCATCAGGGTTTTGCTGGTTGATCTTGATTAAATTAACTGCCAGCGTATCGGGTAATGTTTCATTTGCTTTTTGCCAGGTAGAGCCGCCGTTTGTACTTTCAAACAATCCTCTCTCCTGTGTTCCTATCCACAGGTGGTTCTCATCCTGCGGGTGTACAGCAACGGTATAAACCGGGTAATAATCGCCAAAATACCAACAAGGTAAAGTTGGTGAATAATTTAATGAATCTTCATATTGGGGAAGTATTTCTGTTGAACAGTAAATCCATGTTTCACCTCCGTCAATTGTTTTATAAACACCACCGGAATATGTTCCGATATAGATAACATCCGGATTGGAAGGAGCCATTCCGAGAGATATTACATATGCACAATTTGGCCCCTTTCTATACCATTTTGTGTCGTCTAACAAAATTGGTTGTGAATGAGAAAACAGTCCGATTAATATTCCAGTTATTAGCAATACATAATTTTTCATCTCTTATGCTCAATTTTAACTGTTTTTGTTATTTAACGCTTTTTATTTTCTATTCTTTTTAGATTTGAGCCACATAGCACCCCCTAACAGAAACAAAGCAATGCCTAAAATCAAATCCAGCCTAAACGCTTGCGTATTATGATAAACAAATAATACAAGGAGTGAAATTAAAATTATTACAACTCCAAATACGGCAAGAGTAAAACCTATAATCTTAAAAGGCGAGAGCGAGCTATCTTTCTCTGTAGCTTCCAATTGAAATGGTTTCTTTAAATCATCGAAAAAGGAATTTACTCTAATCTTTTCTTCCTGTGGGGTTGGTTTAGTTATAGTGCCAATCCACATACCAAACAAAGTAGCCAATATATTCAGAACTGTTGCTGCTGAGTTCCAACCACTCCTCAACCAAAATTCCATTGTGGGGTCAGCTGCCATTTGTTCAGCATAAACGCCAACCAGAATAAAATTAACCACTATTAGAATTGTGCCTGTAGCTACTCCGATAATCACTCCCCAAATAACCCCACGTGCATTAAATTTTTTAAGCAACAAGCCTAAAATTAACGGTATCATAATCGGGGGACCAAAAGCAGCAAAAAAGCGAAACATAATATCCATCAAAGTCAGTCCCTTGAAAAAACTTAAGAGAATAGCAATTAAAATCGTTACAACTCCGATACTCACTGTTGCCATGCGTCCAAAAACCACCTCTTTCTTCTCTGTGATATTTGGATTAATTTTCTTTTTATAAAAATCACGTGTCAAAATCCCGGAAAGCGTATTAAATTCTGAGCCTAAGGTTGACATTGTTGCGCTTAAAAGAGCTACTAAAATGAAACCCATCATGCCAACAGGAAGAATTTTCAGACTTATTGCCGCATAAACTTCTTTAGCATCTGCCAGGTTAGGAAGTATAAGGCGGGCAGCAATACCGGGAAAGAAAAAAATTGGGGGAGCAAGAAACATTAATGTAGCAATTAAATAAACCATTTTCCTTGCATCTTTTTCGCTGCGAACCGTATTATATTTCTGCACAAGAGACCAACTGGCGTTGTAAGTAAGTAAAGTTAAAAGAAAAACAGTAAAAATAAGGTACGACCATCCATAAGGTTCTCTAACCGGATTTAAAAAATCATCGGGAAGTTTGGAAAGAAATGCTCCAAAACTCCCAAAATCGGCAATTACAAAATTATAAGTCAGAATAAAAAGAAATATGACAGCGATAGCCAGTATGACCGCCTGTACAAAGTCTGTGATTATAACCGTCATCTGTCCTCCAAGAAATGAGTAGGCAATCATAATTATGCCTACAATTACCATGAACTGTATTACTGTAATACCGGAGCCATGAAAAGCTACTGTAATAACAATGGCAGTGGAAAATATTTTCAAAGCATTATCAAACATTCTTAATGGAAAGCCTGTCCACACAAAAAGTTGGTGAACAGTACTGCTATATCTTCTTTCCATAAAGCCAAGGGGTGTAATAACCCTGGCACGCCGCCAAAGATGAGCTGTAAAATAGCCACCCAAAAGAATACATATCGGGCCAATCCAGGTAACTACAATTCCAACAACGCCATATTTATACGATATCTCACTATAAATTACAAAAAGCAGGGTGCTGAATGACGCCATAAAAAATGAAGTTCCGGCAAGCCACCAGGGCATTACATTGCCCGCGGCAAAATAATCCTTTGCTTTTTTAATATAACGCTTGAAATAGTAACCTATGAAAATAATTAAAATAAAATAGGCGATTATTACTAAATAATCAGGTAATTGAATTCCTTTTAGCTCTGTCATTTTTTTTATCTTTTTGGTTCTACTACAATTTTAATGGTAACATTATTTTATGGTTCTACTAATAAATTTATTTATAATGATAAAATGCTACAATGCTTAAATGCTTAAATATTTCATGATAATTAAATCTTTGATAATTAATGGATTGAATATTACAATATTAGGTTTTTTCATTTTGCAAATTATTTTTATCTTAGCATTTTAGCATTCAACCATTTTCGCCCCGATGTTTCGGGGTTCCACTAAATTTGTGGTAGTACCATTTTTTTAAAAGTCAATCATTCTACGCGCATTAGCACTGAATATATTTACCCTGTCCTGATGAGATATATCAGCCAATCCAATCCTGCCTATTTGCGGTCTTGGATCTAAAAACGGATTGTCAGTTCCGAATATAACTCTTTCTGAGCCTATTTCTGAAACAAAAAACTCTATCTGCCTTGCAGTAACCATTGAAAGAGCGATATCAAGTATAATATTTTTACTCTCCTTAGCAAGCTCCACAGCATGATAACTTCCATACGGACCTCCGGAATGTCCCATAATCCATTTTATATCAGGATAGTCTTTAGCAACCTCTGCGAAAATATCCTGATTTCCATATTGGTCATTGTCTAACCAGGTGTGAACAAGAACTACAAGTTTACGATCAGAAGCAAATTTATAAATTTTTTTCATCCGTTTATCTTTCATATTACAGAAAGTAAAAAACGGATGAACTTTAATCATTTTCACGTCCTTCTCCACAGAAAAGCAGCGTTGCAGTTCATCCAAAGAGAGTTCAGGATAATGACCATTTACCATACATGCTCCGTATATCCTTTTCCTATGGTTACTAATTGCTTCCAGCATTATATTATTACCAAGAACAATATCGGAATCAATACCATGATTTGGTGAAACAACAGTTTTATCAATACCACAGAGATCCATCATCTTTATCATACTTACCGGATCATTTGCCGGAATATGAATAATGCGACTCGGACCCAGATGTGCGTGCAAATCAATGATCTCAACATCGGTTATTTGAATTCCATTATGTATCTGATTAAAATATTCTGTCATCTCCACACCTCCTTCAAAAGATTACTAAGATTTCCACTTGATATCGCTTCTTTGTCTTTCTGATTAATATCAGAATATGTGAGAAGAGATACTACCGCTGTTCCTGAATATTGTGGCATATTGGTGCCGAAAATAAGACGGGATGAACCAAAACGTTTAACAACATCTTCAATAGCTCCGGCACCCATAAATCTGGATAATTCAATATAAAGATTGTTATACTTTTCGAGTAAAGGATATATATAACGATTACTTCTATAGGCACAGTTAGCAGCAATTACAGGTAGCTGTTTGTGATTTTTCAGTATCGTATAAACATCTTCCCAGCTTACTGTTTCCATATCAATAATAAGCGGGATACATTCTTCCTCCAATGCACCAAGAAGCTCACCTGAACACCATTCGGATATTGAAAAACTGTGATAATTTTCTTTGGGATATACACGAACTGCCTTAACACTGTTTTTTTTCATTTCCTTTAAAAGCTGAGCAGGATGTGGCATTTCGTCCGTGTGATGGGGCAACACAACCCAGACAGGATGCAGCTCCCGCCGGTTTTTTATATCTTCCATCAACATTAAATTACCAACAGGGGGATAACCGTCACGTGC
>Ga0255365_10424_pt2 | contig 10684 bp, 12 predicted proteins | sample ANMaggSeSYBR01J3_FD_182089 | JGI IMG/M metagenome (GOLD analysis project Ga0255365, IMG submission 182089) | Sediment cell enrichment communities from methane seep in Santa Monica Basin, California, United Staets - ANME aggregate JGI... | ecosystem: Environmental > Aquatic > Marine > Cold seeps >... | reverse complement strand
CCCGCATGAACAGCTACCATCCAGACGTAAGCAATAGGAATCAGGCTCCACATCTTATCGACCTGACTGTAATTGCCAGAAATTGTGCTTACTAAAAAACAGAGAAATGCTGCTGCCAGGTATACTATGACCAGGTTATGCAGAATCTCTTTCTGAAAAGCTGTTACCGATTCATCCATGGTAAAGGCCAGGATGGGAATGACAATAATGGTCACGAGGAGGGCTAAAACGGTTTTCCACATATCAGGTCAGATTTTAAGGTGGGGACAAATATAAAAATTATTTATCCCTCAGGTACACCCGGGCATCTTTGCTGAATATGTATTCCGTACCGGTCAATGTTGCTGGTGATTTTATTATGGTGCTTCTATCGTGCAGAGCTGCTGTACCTATGACTAAAACTCCGACTTTCCCTTTAAGATCCATCCATCCATTCTCATTGGGCAATTTTATCTCACCAGCTGCAAGCCACTGAACAAAGATATTTTGCTCCCATTGACTATATGGCTCTTTTTTTCCTAGCAGGTTCATGGCAAATCGCTTGCTGGCAAATTCCCAGAGTCCGTTTTCAAGTTCTGTGGATTTTTTCATTATTGCTTTCAGCGTTGAACTCTCTATCCAAACAACAGTTACCTGTGTCACAGCCACAACTGAGGCACTTCTGGGATATCCAGTTAGCACCGACATTTCACCAATCAGACTTCCGGATCCCACTTCATCCATGGTAATTCCCCGGATCTCTATTTTTACCTTGCCCGAGACAATCACAAACATACCATTATCGGGATCCTCTTCTTTTAACAAGCTTGCTCCCTCTGGAAACTGTCGGCATTCAAACCCGGTCAGCACTTTTTGGAACACCTCCTCATCCAGTTTAGATAACCAGGGCAAAGTTCTGAGCATATCCACCGGTTTTTCAATCTCACCTTTAGAAGAAACATCTATCCTTTCTTTCCCTCTTTTATTCAAACCGAATGGCGCTCCAAGAGCATTCAAGATTTTTTTGGCTACTGAATCCATGACACAATGTATTTCTTCAATTCACATATCACATCATATACGTCCATGAGAGATGCAAAGTTTCTAAACTTCTTTGCTAATGAGATGAATCAACAAAAAAGCCTGGAAAATTCTTTCTCTTCTGGAAAGAGCTAAGGGTATCACCGGCAATCCTGTCTGGCACCGTATCTGTTTCAGTTATAAAATGTATAGGATCAATTGGTCCATTGCTGTAAATGCCAAAATGGAGATGTGGAGGTGTGGATCTTGCATTACCCGTATTTCCCACAGTACCAATAAGCTGTCCGACCGTCACCATAGCTCCCCGACTGACTTCCTGAGTTTCAAGATGTGCAAAGTAGAGATACATAGAACGCTTGGAATCATACAACCAGATATACCTGCCCCCGATATCCCCTTCACCAACCCTGGTCACACTGGCATTGGATGGGGCCAGTACTGAAGTGTGACGGGGTGCGAAAATGTCCACCCCATGATGTTCACGACTCCCGCCGTCTCGTGGATCGCCAAAAAAACTTGCAATGGATTTACTGTCCTTCCCTTTTACCGGAAAGCCGATAGATGGAAACTCCCTGATCAGCACCTTGAAGGTGCCCCCACGTAAAAGCTCGGGTTGCATACGCAGGGCGTAGTATGAATCCCGCCTGGGTTCAAACACCAGACGATGCGTCTCCTCATCAGCAGTAGCAACGTGGATCCGGCGTATGGCTGTATCCCCCGTCTCCCTGAATAGGTCTGCAAACAGAAGCAATGAATCGGCTGAGAAGACCCCAATTTCCACTTCCACCCGTATTCCCCGTTTAACAAAGAAACGGTACCCGGCTGCATCGGCACTATTTGGATTCCAGTAAAAATCAGCCTCAAAGGGAAGGATAATATTTTCAGGATTTTCAAGGACCTCTTCTCCTGCCCGTATCCAGTCATGTCCCAGGGCTGTTTCACTTAAGTTGGCTTGTTCAAGGGAATGCTGGTATGCTTCATGAGCCGAGCGGGGATAGAAAGCTTTCGGAACAATCTCCTTTTTACAGCCAGGAATTGTAAGAAGTAAGATAACCAGACAGCTGAGAAGATATGGTTTAATGAATTCTCTCATTCGAAAATCGAAAGCATTTCTTTGACACCATCTGCCCCGGAATCATCATAGAAATCTTTCATAAACCCCTCGGCGCTGGACCAGCTTGTTAGGATGATCCCCTGGAAGTTATCTTTCATTTCCGGGGTAGACCCGTTTCTGAATGCAATCATGTCCTGAACCTGAGTCCTGGCCACATCAGGATTCCGCCATGGACATGTGGCCACCTTTAATCCTTTCATGGCAAAATAGACGGCAGTTTTGTCGGGCCTTTCGTAGTGCCAGTCACAGATGAAAATATCCTTGGGGATCATATCAATGGCCCTGTGTGTATTGTTCATGCTGGCCTCCCACATGCCCAATCCTGTAATCTTCCCATCAATCAAACGGTCTCCCCAGATCCAGAGTTTCCTCTCTTTTGCAGCCAGGTGGTTCCTTATTTTCCACACCTCTCCCGCAAACAGGCTGGCCTTATCTTGGCCCGAGCAACGGGGACACTCCTCCATGCCAATGTAAAAGACTTCATCCATTCCGGCATGGAAATCGGAGGCCTCAAATACATCAAGAAGCTCATCCACCAATGCAAAAACGATTTCGTGCACTCCAGGATGCAGAGGGCAATAGCTCTTACAATACAAACCATCTTCATTGGGCCATTCATACTCCTCAGGCATTTGCACCGATGGCGTCTCATCAAATTCAGGATATACTTTCAACAGGTTTCCCAGACCCTCCGCCCAGGACTGATGACCCAGCAGGTTAATCTGGGGAACAATCCGTATTCCATGCTCACCACAAACGGCAACAAGCTTTTTCACATCCTGTTCTGAAAGCGCATTTTCGTCCCTTAATTCGGGATGGGACTTGTACTGGTAGTTGTAATCGACCCGAAGGATCAGCACATTGATCTGTCTCGTGGCCAAATCATTTTCTATGAAACTGACAAATTGGTCCACTGCCCCTGATCCGGGAGCAACAATACTCAAACCCCTGACAGGTATCTGTTCAGCAATAGTTGGTTGAGCGTTGATGCTTAAAGCACTCATTACCAATAATAAAAAAACTGCCAACAGCCGAAATCGATTTATGTTTTTCATTGTTCTGTTTTATGTAGAATTTCAGTACTTACCCAGTATATATCCCTGTTCTTAGTATAAAAAATATACTTCCCATCCGGCGAAACAGAAGCACAAAATTCAACACCGGGTCCGTTCACTTCCTCTCCCAGGTTCATGGCCTCACTCCAGTTCCCTTCAGTATCCCTGAATGAAACATACAGATCACCTTCACCACCGAAACCTTCCTTTCGATAACAGTCAAAGAGAAGGAAAGTCTCATCGGGAAAAACAAATGGATGTATCCCATTCACCGGACTATTGACACCACCTCCCAATCTTACTGGCTCTTCATAAACGCCATCCTTCAGGGTCATTTTCACGATGCCTCCTTCCCCCTGACCTGAAATATCGGTCACATAAATGGAGCCATCAAGGGTGGCGCTTGCATACATCCCCTCAGCGGCAAATTCAGGTGTGCTCCAAGCTTCTTCCGTTCTTTCCATGACCCAGATTCCGTAGGAAGGCTGATCTGCTCCGGGTTTTACCCGGGTAGTGCCGAAATAGAGTTTTTTTCCATTCGGACCAATATGAGGTTCATGGTCCCAGCCCTCTTTTGAAAATTCTGCAGTGTCTGGTGCTGTCCAGCCGCCCTTAATCCATTTACTTTGCATGATCACATTCCTGCCTCTCTCACCGGCTCTGCGGGTAAAATAAAACTCTTTCCCATCAGGTGAAAAGGTACAGCCAAACTCAAAATGGTCATGGATGGAAATAATTCCCGGTGCAAAGAGTTTTGGGATCAGGCCAGGAGGCTCCTCTCCAAAATAGGGCTCGTCTATATTGGTATTTTCACCAGATTGGTATTGGAATTCAGATTTTGTCTCATTTTCGTGATCTGATCTTGTGCCGTATATCTGGCTTAAATTCTTCCGGGCATTTTCATTTGCCGGATTTAGTTCCAGGGATTTTTCAAAATTTTCAATGGCCGCTTCTGTATTCCCGGTCCAGGCTTGCGTTTCAGCCAGACTATCGTATACATTCCAGGAGCCAGGAAATGCCTGAACATTCATTTGAAAGACTGCAATGGCCTCATCAAATTTTCTCTGCCTGGCATACTGATATCCAAGTACATTCAATTCGCTTTCAATAAGAAGGTATTGACTGGTGTCGGAAAGGATCTCCTCAAATTTCTTTTGAGCGTTCTCAATACCCTTATCGTCCATGATTTCTTTGATAATTACTGAGACGTTCTCCCTGCTATCCTGTGAGAATAATCCATCTGAGATCAGGGCCAGCAAAAAAGAAAGTGTAAGAATTCTTATGGTAAGTGTATTCTTCATCATTTCAGACTTTTTAGTACCTAAGCAACTAAATTAGTCCATTTTTGAAGAATATCCATCTGCTTCGCTCGATCCGCCTTCCCTTTACCCGAATATTAATACTGCCAAAACCACAATGGCTATTCCGGAAAGCAAAGTCACTTTACCCAGGGAGGCAATTGTTTTCAGATTGCCTGCTACGTCCCCCATCCTGCTAAGGGCAAATGAATTAAGAGCAAATTTCATTCTCTCTTCTTTCTCCATTTTTGATTCTGCTATACCCAGGAACATAAAGGCAAAGCTAGTTCCAACTCCCATGGCCAGACCCAGTAGGTGGATCATTAACATGGCTGTTCTCATAGTATTATCAGTTTTAGGAATTGTCTAATTTCCAGGTGCTGGAAGACATTCATGAACCTCAATCTCACAGGCTGCATTCCAATCCAGGTGCGGATGATCCTTCATTAAGTCTCTTGCTTCCTCCATATTCCCGGCCTGAAGAATAGAATAACCGATTAATCGACTGTCACTGGCAGTAGATTTACCTCCGGGGCCCAAAGTAATTCCATTGCCAAGGGGGGATCCCATATCTACTAATTTGTCTCCGCACCTTTGTGCCCAATCCATCCAGGCCTTCATGCTATTTGTTTTAACTGTTGCTAATAACATTGACATTCCTGTCAGGTTTGAGTTCGTAGGAAAGGGGATGATTAACAATTATTTATGATACTCCTGAAGGAATCCGATCAATTTCATAAGTTTATAGAACAAAACCGAAGCAATGAAAAGCCAATTCTCAATTCGAAGATTTCTCCAAAGCCTCTTTTTCCTGGGATCTGCAGTTTTAATGGGATTATCCTGCAGCTCTTCAAGAACGGAAGAGCCGGCTGATGGCCAAGGTGCAGCATCACAACAGCCGAATATAATCTGGATTGTCGGCGAAAACCTGAACCTGGATCTGGGAATTTATGGAGCTGAGAATGTGGCTACTCCAAACCTGGATTCCTTGGGTAGACATGGCATGCTATATACCCATGTGTTTTCCACAAGCCCGGTTTGTGCCCCAAGCCGGTCGGCATTTATGACGGGTATGTATCAGACCTCCACAGATACACATAACATGCGTTCGCACCGTGAGGATGATTATCGACTTCCGGACGGAGTACGGCCCGTAACGCATCGTCTGGGTGATGCCGGGTATTTTACAGCAAATATCACCAGCATTGGAGATCGCATTGTAGGAACCGGTAAACTGGATCTGAATTTCGTAAACGAGGGACCCATATACGACTCCGAAGATTGGTCCGCATTAAAGTCTAACCAGCCCTTTTTTGCCATGATCAATACTCCCGAAATTGAATATGATATTTATGACCGGCAGACCGCTTCAAAAGAAAGGGTTGAGTGGGTTGGTGAGAAGGACCATCCCAAAATCGCCACCCCTGAAAACGTCATAGTTCCACCTTACTACCCGGATCATGAGATTACTCGCCAGGAGCTGGCACGCTACTATAACTCTGTATCCGGAATTGACATACGGGTGGGATGGATTCTTGAACAGTTGCAGAAAGATGGACTTACTGAGAATACGATTGTTATCTTTTTTGGTGACAATGGCCGCCTGGATGCCCGTGGAATACACTGGTGCTGGGATACAGGACTGCGAGTTCCCATGATCATCTATTGGCCTGAAACCCTTGATGCTCCACGGCAATATAAAGCCGGTACAATTGTCGATGAGGTCATCAGCCTCCTGGATATAACTGCCACCACTCTTGAGATTGCCGGTATCCCCCGCCCATTAAGCATGCAAAGTCGAGTATTTTTGGGGGAGAATGCCGATCCTCCGCGGACCTATGCTTTCAGTGCCCGGGACCGGATTGATGAAACAGTGAACCGCATTCGTTCTGTGCGCGAAAAACGGTATCACTACATGAGAAACTATATCCCCGGACAGGGCTTCGCTTCTCTCAATCGCTATAAAGAAAAATGTTTTGCGGTCAAACCATTGATGCGTGAATTATATGCAACAGGCCAATTAACAGGGGCGGCTACCGAACTAATGGAACCATTGCCCTATGAGCAGTTATACGATACCTGGAATGATCCCCACGAAATTAATAACCTGGCTGACTCCGAAGATCAGGAACACAGTGAAGCCCTTCTTCGTCTCCGGGCAGCATTGGATACCTGGATTGCGGAAACCGGAGACCAGGGAGAGTGGTTGGAGCCCAAGGAGATCATTATCCCATTTGAAGAAGAAATGGATGAGTGGTTTGGGACACCCCTCTGGTATGTGAAAAAGCCTGATTAAGAGGATTACTCTTCGGGCTTGTCGCCAAAGCTTATCATCCAGTCTACGCCGAATTTATCTGTAAACATACCATAATAACTGCCCCAGAAAGTCATACCCATGGGCATGCTGACTTTTCCTCCTTCTGAAAGCTTTGCAAATAGGTGGGCAGTGATGCATCCATGATCTTATTCATATCAGTTCTCGGAGAGCTCCATTCCATCCTGTGGAGGCATCTCTGAGAACCTGCTCAACATGGTAAACTCACCTCCAAAAGCAAATTTATAATACATAAATGCCTCTTCGCAATTGCCATGAAAATTGAGGTACGGATCTAAAGTTGCCATAATATATGTTTTCGATTTAACTAAAATAGTGTACTTTTATAAGTAATTAATCACTTTTTCGTTGACTATAAAGCAAAATAAAATACTGGATGCTGCTTTGGATCTCTTCACCAATGAAGGCTATGCATCTACTCCTACCAGTAGGATTGCAAAACAGGCAGGTGTTTCCGAAGGGCTTATTTTCAGGCATTTTAATAATAAGCAGGGTTTGCTGAATGCCTTAACAAAGGAAGCGGAAAAGCGCCTGGGTGAACTCCTTGCGCCCATCCTGATGGAGACCCATCCAAAAAAGGTGATCCGAAAGGTAATTAAGATGCCCTTTAAGCTGAAAGATCGCAGGGATAAGGCTTTTTGGAAACTTCAGTTCATACTTAAATGGCAACCTGAATACAATAAACCGAATAGGATGAAACCCCTGATCGATAAATTAACAGTCACATTTAAGGAGCTTAAATACAGGGAGGCAAAAAAAGAAGCTCTGTTATTGAACCATATCATCGAAAACATTACCATTGAGATACTGAAGGGAGATATAGAACAGGAAGAGACGTTCAGAGATTTCTTGCTTAGGAAATATAAAGTCTGAATCTACTTATTCAATAATACAAGTAAGTAAATACTCACTTTAGGTAAATAATTGGGTGACATTATCGGTTAAACTCGCAGTCCCTACCATCTGATTCAGTCTCCGGGTTTCAATTTCAGAACAGTGATGGTGCTATGCGTACCTACCCTCATAGGCGGACCGAAAGTGCCCGCTCCTTCTCCCACGAAAATTTTCGTTCCCTGATAGTCGTGCAGTCCCTTGTTGTAGGTATATATAAGTTCGCCTATCAGATTTGCCGGAAATAACTGTCCGGCATGGGTATGACCCGAAAGGTAGAGATCAACACCTTTTTCATTTGCATACTGGATTCCGTCGGGACTGTGATGCAAAAGTATGGTGGGCATGTTTGCTTCAGTTCTGATGCCCGGCAAGATATTACTGATGGAAGGAAGCTCACCACTGGCATGCATGTTGATACTCTTGTCATCTGCCAGCATATGATTCAATCCGATAATTTGCAGCTCTCCTTCCCGGGCCACCTGATTAGAAAGTACATGCACCCCCACCTCCCTCAGTCCATTTTTCACTTCTTCCACTCCACTGTAACCATCATGGTTCCCGGCAACAAAATAGACCGGTGCTTCCAGGTGTCTGAGGGATTCCAGGCTTGCATCTCCGAAGCGGATCTTCCCGTCAAAAAGATCTCCTGTAATCAATACCACGTCTACCTTCTGTTCATTGGTACGGTCCACCAGCTTCTGTAAAAAAACAGGGCCCCTGAAATGACCCAGGTGAATATCGGTCCAGTGCATAACCCGGACTTCCTCTTTCAATGCACTTATTTCAAGTTCCAATTCATTGGTTCTGATGTTAAAGGCATTGATGATGCCATAAACAGAAACCAGAAAGGCCAGTAGTAAAACTGCCAGTCCATAGTACAAAGGCTTCACCCTGATAAATATATGAACCAGGTCCGCAAGCAGGACAGAAAATAAGAGGTAGAGCATAAAGCCCATCAGGATGGCGGCAGCACCATAGAGTAGCTGTCCGCCCGTTTCTGTTGCATTGGTAAATAAAGCCAATCCCAGAATCATAAACACTGTTAAGGAAGCAAAGACCCATATGAGGGGCCGGGTATGCTCCAGGCTGAAGTACCAGGCAAAACGCCTGCTCAGATATATATTTGCTCCCACCAGGATGGACAAGAACAAAAGCATGAAAATAACGGGTAAAAATTGTTTCATGAATGGTGTTTAGTTTCCTTCCTGGGCCAGTCTCACAATCCCATTTACCATGTCTGCCGGTCCATTCGGAATCCAAGTCTTCAGAAGCATTTTCGGAATGGAAGCCACGGGTACGCTCTTTGAATACATAGTCACTTCGGCTTGCCCGTTACCCAGGTCCGTAATGGTATATCTGGAGAAACTTTCCTGCATTCTTTTAAGCCCCTTTTCCGGGTACATATCCGGGGCCGGATATCCGGTAAGAATAAAAGAATTATTATCAGGTTTCAGCTCCAATTTATAGCGTGTCACCACATCTGTTTCCGGCATGGGCCACCGGCTCTTTAACTTATAATATGAAAGCCATTCATCCTCTGTGAGATCTTTGATTCGCTCGGTGTGTTCGGCATCTTCCATAAAGTCCTTGTGTCTGGAATCATCCTTCAATACAGCCAGACAACTTTCTACGCTAACTGCTGCCGTAGTGACTGCTTCAAATTCCAACACATTGAACTTTTTACCGTTCTCGTCAATCTTTTCAAGGAAGTTGTAGGAGACCAGCACCTTTCCGTCCCTGGTTTTATCCTGTTTCCAGCCCTCTTTCTGGGCTTTGATGTCAGGGCTCAGCAATAAGACACACAGAACTGCAATACCTGCCTTTACATTGTTCTTCATTACAACTCAGATTGGTGCTGATACAAAAATAACAAGTAATTGAGATTTACAATTTTTTAAATTCGGTAAGTGCAAACCATCCCCGTTCATCGGTATGGGTATGGTTCAGCTTCAAACCGCTTGCTTTTTCAATACTTTGAATATGTGTTGAATCGTACTTATGAGAGTTTTCGGTATGAATCGTTTCCCCATGCAGAAATTCTAAACCATTTTTGAAGTGTGGTGAATGAACCACTAAATCCTTCCGGGCAACCAGGTGCATCTCGATCCTGGACTTTTTCTCGTTAAAAAAAGCAAGATGATCAAACTCGTCCGGGTTAAAATCGGACTGAATCAAGTTGTTGACACTGTTAAGAATATTCTTATTAAAGGCTTCGGTAACACCTCGTGCATCGTTGTAAGCAACCTGAAGTACCGGTTCTGGCTTAAGCATGTCCATCCCCAGTATAAGAACATCTCCGCTTTTCATCTGTTTGCTGATATTCAAAAGAAGTTCCAGGGATGTATCCCACTCAAAATTTCCGATGGTGCTTCCAAAAAAACAGATCAAGGCAGGCCGTTCTCTTTTAACTGACCCGAACTGAGATATAAAATCTACAGCATACCCTTCCACATGCAGGTTGGAAAAAGTACTTACCAGCTCTTCTGCCGAACTCATCAGGGCAGGTTGACTTATATCCAGGGGCAGATAACGAATACTTGTCAGGTCCAGTCCCTCGGCGGCATTTAACAAAATCGATATCTTGGAATGATCCCCCGGGCCCAGCTCAATAATCTCATAGGATCCATATCTTTTCATTAATCCGGGAGCAATCTGCTTTAGAATTCCCTTTTCAGTGCGGGTGGGATAGTACTCTTTAAGCCGGGTAATTTCCTCAAACAGTATTGATCCTTCCTTATTATAAAAATATTTACTTGAGATAGATTTCTGCTGCGCCTGCAGGCCAGTCACTATCTCGACAATTACTTCTTCCGGACCAATTTCCTGCAAAAGATTGGTAATGGAAACCCTGTTCAGTGTGACGGTTTCTTCGTTTACGAAATTCATACATTTATTTCATAATCCCTTTCTGGAATACCTGTCTCCGTTGGGTTTTCCGGGTCGTTGCTCCATTCAAACCATCCACCGT
>Ga0255365_10390_pt1 | contig 10711 bp, 6 predicted proteins | sample ANMaggSeSYBR01J3_FD_182089 | JGI IMG/M metagenome (GOLD analysis project Ga0255365, IMG submission 182089) | Sediment cell enrichment communities from methane seep in Santa Monica Basin, California, United Staets - ANME aggregate JGI... | ecosystem: Environmental > Aquatic > Marine > Cold seeps >... | reverse complement strand
GGTGACTACATCATTGATATATACAGCAGTACCGATGTTGCCAGGGAATACAAACTCCTTGATAAAAACGGAAAGCCGGTGCAAACACTTCAAAAAAACGAAGACCCGTTAAAAGATTATCAATTGGGGAAAACAGAAATTGTTAGCTTTCCTGCAGATGATGGAACTACCCTTTATGGCCGGGTCATCAAACCTATAAACTTTGATTCTGCTAAAAAGCACCCTGTGTTTTTTTATGTGTATGGTGGCCCCCATTCGCAACTGGTGAAAGATTCATGGCTGGCATCCGCCGGTATCTTCCAAAATTATATGGCCCAGCAAGGCTATGTTGTATTCACAATGGATAACCGTGGAACAGCAAATCGTGGACTTGATTTTGAACAAGCCATTTTCCGTAACCTGGGTGAACTTGAAGTTGCTGACCAGATGAAAGGGCTTGAGTACCTTAAATCGCTTAATTTTGTTGACCCAGACAGGATTGGTGTTGATGGCTGGAGTTATGGCGGTTTTTTAACCATTTCTTTAATGCTGAAACATCCTGGTGAATATAAAGTTGCCTGTGCCGGAGGACCGGTAATTGATTGGAAATACTACGAGGTAATGTATGGCGAACGCTATATGGATACTCCTGAATCAAATCCTGAAGGATACAATAATGCCGCTTTAATAAATTATATCCATAACCTGGAAGGAAAACTATTGATCATCCAGGGAACAGAAGACCCGACAGTGGTTTGGCAAAACAGCCTTTCCTTTATACAGGCTTGTGTGGATAAAGGAAAACAAGTAGACTATTTTGTTTATCCCGGCCACGGGCATAATGTGCGGGGAAAAGACAGGATGCATTTGTATGAAAAGATTCGAATGTATTTTGATGAGAATTTATAGAATTTAATCAGTTATAAACATTATGAAGCCACAGATTCACTGATAAACATAGATTAAATGGTTCTACTGCTATTTTAATGGTAAATTATTATTTTATGCTTCTACTAATAAATTTAATTATAATGATAAAATGCTTAAATGCTTAAATATTTCATGACAATTAAATCTTCTTTGATAACAAATGGATTGAATGTTACAATATTAGGTTTTTTTCATGTTGTATATTATTTTTATTTTCGCATTTTCGCATTCAATCATTTTCGCATTTGTCAATGTTCCATTAAATTTGTGGTAGAACCAATTAAATAATCTGTTAATCTGTGGCAATTTAAACATATGAAAAAACAAAAGTGTAATATTTGCTCTTTAAGAACCGGAAAGCGTGTTTGTATGATTGAGGCAGACGTTTTGATTTGTCCGAAGTGTTGTGCTAAAACAAGGTCATCTGTTTGTGAAGGATGTTATTTTTATGATGAAGCTAAAAAGTATGAAGAAAACAAATTGCTTGGTGTTACGCCAAGACCATTAGAATATGAACAAAAGAAAACAGATCCCGAATTCACGGTTTATCTTGATCCCGACCTTGACGATAAAGTTGATAATGCATTAATGATAGCCGAAAGAAATATTGATGAGGGCCAACGGCTAATGACTAATTTATTTATTAAACATCCTAATTATCATACAGTACTATATGGAATAGGGGTAATACATATATTGCAAAATGAAGAGAACAAAGCATTACCTTACTTTGAAAAGGCAGTAAAAATTAACCCGATATTTACAGAAGCATGGTTTAATAAAGGAACTATCCATCAGAGAAGGCTTGAAATTAAGGAAATGATTGAAGCTTATCGTAATGTAATTGAGTTTGGAGAGCCAAAAGACAAAAATGTACGATATGCTAATAAAATAATTATCCGTTTGGAAAAATCATTAAAAAAAGAGGGTTTTACTTTGGATGAGCATTCGAGCCTGATGGATATTTATAATGATGCCTTTAATGATTTGAAAAAAGGAAATTATAATAAGGCTGTTGACGGATTTAACCAGGTGATCGCAAAATATCCTACTCACGTTCAGTCGTATGGAAATTTGGGTTTATGTTATGGAATTCTCGGATTAAAGCAGGAGGCCCTAAAAACCCTTGACAAAGCATTGGAATTAGACCCAAAATATGAACCTGCTATTATAAATCGCAAAGTAGTTGCTTCACTAAAAGAGGGAGAAAAAATACCTGATAGTTCGTCCCTTTCTGTAGATTATTACAAGGATTTAAGTCGAAATAAATGAGTTTGACTTTTGCACTCGTCCGGCCACTGCCCTGTGCGGTTGCCTTGTGCGGAGTGGTCTGGTGAATAATTTACCAAACTCACCTGTCACCTGCCGAAGTCTTAAATTGATAAATCTTCAATGCTCTCTTCCCTTTTCGGAGTTACCCTATTTTTTCTATTCTCTTTGCTTATTTGCCAAACCGACGGAAAAAATTGACATTATAGGTATTGAGCCATTGTTGAGATAGATGTAAAACCTTACAAGTCGAAGTAAGCCGGTGCGGTTGGGACTTGAATGGTTGAAAATCGGAATTAATTATTTGAACATAAAAGCCCGCCAGACATCAACAAGTTGCATGGCGGAAGTGAATAGGCCAATTAGTTTTGGTCAACAATTATTCAACAACCCCTTTTCGAATATCATAAACCTTTTTAGCGCCATAGCCTATTCCCAGACTAAGTAAAATCATGAAACTACCGGTAATGGGGGCTCCGCCACCCATCGGGTTTGAACCTTCGCCGCCACCTATGCCCGAATTGTAAAGTTGAGATTGTGCTGTTAAAACAAATGGTGCTGCTATGAGAAATAATACTGCGATAATTTTTGTGAGTGTTTTCATTTGAGAATTCATTTTATTTCACTTTGCATTGACTTATTTATTAGTTAATCAGGGAAATTGGAAAAGGTGATACTGGAATTGGGAGTTTTTTTTATGAGATTTATAGAAATACAAAGGTAATTCGGTAGATACAAAACCTTTTAAGCGTAGTAATCTAATGCGCAGGGGTTTTAACCCATACGTAGAAATCAAGGTTGAAAATCGGAGAATGGAGGCTGTTTTCAACTTTCAGGTTTTCTTGTACACGTTCTGCCGTTCAACCTGAAAGGTTTCGGTCTTTATATTGAATGCTTACATCTGTTATTTACCAGCCACCACCTGCTGAAATCCTAAATTTAGTTCATTATTTTTATTGACTGAATGTTTTGGATGTTTTTTTTGATGAGTGTTTGCATTATAAAGCGAATATCAATACAACACTGTTTTACACAAACAATATATCAATGTTAACAAAGTTCTCCGGCGAAGTCCCACGCGCAATTGATAAAATTGATAAAACCACCAAAAAAGCCAAAAAGTTTAACCAACGTGCTACTGAAACAATAATTGATTATATGCATCATTGCTTATCTATCTTGATACAACACATAAAAATTGATGATAGTAAAAGCCCAACATTGCTATCCAATTAATTTTGCTTTTGCAAAGCAATTTACGCAAGCACTTGCTTTGGTGCATTGAAGATTTGGGTTGCAAACCCAAATCAGCGGGGGAACTGGAATGACAATGTTATTGCGGCCTTTGAATCCCAAAGTTAGATTTTAGAGACCAAAGCTAAGTATTAGAAATTTGTATAGCTTAATTAAAGTGTTCTTAAAAATGAGAATTTCTTCTTTAGCATTGTACTATTGGAAGTTTTATTCACAATGCTCTTGCTTTATGGTCTCTACCCATTCCGTCCTTTCATAATAAGTGAGTGGAAAAATATAAGTTACTACACATTTATACCATTGGTATTTTGCAATTTTTCCTGGACAACCATCGCTTTTAGTGCAAGAGGTAGATGTGTATTCTTTTGTGTATGTTTTATGACCTTTAGTACAACTTCCTGTTGGAGGGTCTGGATCAGGAGGTATCTCTGGATTGTCACAGAGAAGCAAACACCCTTCATACGCGCCCAAACATGAAGCTCCGCAGATTGCAATGCATAGCGCAATCTTTGGTGGTGATATAAACTTTGCACAAAACGTACCGCAGGCTATATAACAAAGTTTCTCGCTTCTCGCGCATGATTCCACACAAGCAGGATCTCTATCGAGACCGAGGTAGTCAATAGATACAACTGGGGTATTATTAACAAAAACATATGAAGCTTCAAATCCTTTTGGTTGCTTCTTAATAAAGGTAACTCTAAATCCCTCCTCTCCAACCGGATCCTTGCTCATCCACCGTCCCAGCTTAGCATCATAATACCTAAAAATATAATAATTCAGACCGGTTTCTGAATCCAGTGGTTTAGTGGAAAATCCATAATCACATGGCTTGGATGAGGTTATCTGTTCTTCAATTGGTCTGCCAAAGGGGGTGTACCAGCACGAATATATCAAACCATTTGCTGAGTTGTAGTAAGAAGTTATATTGCCATTGGCATCGTAATATGGATATGAGGTAGTTGATGAGTCAGTTACTGACAACAATCCTCCAACACCGCCAGCACTTTGTAAAGATTGAGAAAGGTCTAAGCCCCATGCATAAAGCTTCGAGTTGGTGGTTTCGGGTTTCGGATTATTGGATTGAATTATATCTTCTTTTATAAGATTCCAGGTATCATAAATAAAATATCTTGTTTCTTTTGGTATCCATTTCTGGTTTTTCTTTTCCAATACTTTCTTTGAGAAACGTCTTCCCATATAATCATAAGTAAACTGTAAAAGTGAACTATCGTTTTCTGCCTGTATTAATCGGTTTTCCACATTCCATGAATACCGCCATTTGCCATCAAAAATCATATTTCCATCTGCATCATATTCATATTTAATATCAGGATTAGTGGTTTGAGTGTATTGGTTTAGTTTATTGGATTTGTAATTGGTTATTTCGCCCTGTTCAATAGCAATTTGCCTGTTGCCAATATTATCGTATTGATACTGATAGCTATTATCAGCATCCTTATCTCTTTGCGCTATACTGATCGGGATAGTTCTGGCTGACATTAATTCGGAACGGGCATTATAAGCGTACAAGCTTAATTGTTCTTTTTTAAATGCTTTTCCTGCCATTAAAACTTTTGTTCGACGGTTTAATGAATCGTAAGAATAAGCGTATATGCTTATAATTGTGTCATTATAAATGTTTTTAACGCTTGCTATATTATTTCTGTGAGTTTCATATTCTTTTATAGCACTGAGTTTATTGGGCATTTTAAGTCTTTCAATCAGATTGGAGTTTTTAAGATAATGATAAGTAAAAACATCTTTACCATTCCTAACCTGATTCATCCTACCGTAAGAGTCATAAGCATACTCAATATTATAATCATTATCAAGACTAAATCCGGCATTTCTGCCAAAGTCATCATGCTTAAGGTTTATTTCTGCATGATAAACTCCATTATGTGATTCCGTTGTTAATTGTCCTTTATCATTATAAATAAAAGAATGAGTACCAAATGCATCCTTAATTTCCAACGGCTGTCCAATACGATTGTATTTATATGTGATATCAGCCGTTGAATCGGAATAATCCGTTTTTAACAACTCTCCTGTTGCAGGATCGTAAGAATAATTTGTTGTCAAATCTTCTCCATTTACTTTTCTTGCCCATTTCCGGCTTATTAATTTACCGGTATTGGAATATTCATATTCCGGTCCTTTAGCGTCAGCATATACTTTGCTTAATAGTAAGCCTGTTTTTTTATCATAATTCCAAATTGTATTGTCAGGTTTAAAAGTGTCAAAAGGTCCCTGTTCTTCATTATAGTTATTATCACCTCGATAGGTATTCAGTTCAACCATATTTCCAAACTTATCGTATTTAAACTGAACAGGATAATCACCCGCTCCCCATTTACGCTTAATTTCACCTTTTGGAGTATAAGCAGTATATGAAATTTGCCCTAATGCATCTTTTATTTTTATTTGCCTGCCGGATTCTGCATTATAAAAATATTCCGTTTTGTTTCCTGCCGCATCTATAGTTGCAGAGATTTGTCCCTTTGTATTATAAACAAATTTATTGTTTCCGGTACGTGGGTCAATAATACCTGTTCGTCTGCCTAATACATCATATTTGTATTTATATAGAAGGTTTTCTTTGGTTAAATTGCTTACTAATAAATCGTTTTTGAATATCTGTATATTAGAAATTTCCGAATCAGTATATTTAGTTTCTATTCTTTTTCTTTTATTATTTCGTGAGATATATTCCTTTAGGGTAGTTGTATTTTCATTTATATCTGTAAATTCTGATTCACTTATCAATCCATTATTAAAACCAGTCAATTTCTCCTTTTGAACTTGAATTACTATTGCTTTATCGTTACTATCAATGGGATAAGTGATTGCTTTCGTAATCCTGAACCAATCCATATTTTCTTTGGAATAATATTTTTCATTCTCAATTATTCTATCCATAGAAGCAAGTTCAAGTTTTCCGTTATTGTCAACATCTAAGCCGGAGCGTAACAATTCGCCCAAATAATTATATTCATATAATTGATTAGCAGAACAACAGGATGTGCTTTTTACTATTTGTCCTTTATGGTCATAAAAATTTTGAGTAACAACAATATCGGTAAAGCCGGGCTTTTCTGTTTTTATTACTCTACCTAAAGCATTTGTTGTGGTTTTTAGCCTTCGTTGGGAGCTGTTATCATCGCTTCCAAAATATTGTTTAGCCCATTGTGTTCCATTATTGTTTACACCGTATTCATAATATTCATGAATATTTGCTGTACCTGATATACTCTTTATTCTTCCATCAATATACTTTTTTGTAATTCTTGTAGCTCCTACCGGATATGTAATTATTTCTGTTCTTCCGGCATTTTTGTATTCATATAAAGTAATTAATCCGGCATTATCAATTTTTTTAATAATTCTTCCAGTAAGATCATATTCTGTAATAGAAGTTAAACTGATATTTCCGGCACTAATGATAGTATTTAAAGTTCTGCCTTCTGCATCATAAGTATAAGTAGTAGTGATATCATCTTGTGCCGGAAAATCATCTGTTGTTTCAGTTCCTTTTTTTATTTCTGTTTTAATACGTCCTAATAAATCATAAGTGTAAACAATTGTTATTCCCTGTTCGTCAATATTGGTAGTTTTAAGATAGTTATTCCAAATTTCTTCTTTAGTGCTACCATTGGCATTAACAGATTTTATCAGGTGATTGTAATTATCATATTCTTTGGTTTCAGTAGCAATAAGCGAATAGCTGCCCGCACCAGTATAAACATAATCCTCTTTTTTTATTTTATTTCCAACTTCATCCAAATAACTGATTTCCCGTGTTGTTTTGTATGGAATACCTTCATAATCTTCTAATGTCCCATGCGTAATAGTAATAGATTCAATATATTTTTTCTGAATCTCATCTTCTTCAATATTTTGCTTTTCGGTAATTGAATAAGTATATGTATCAATTTTTCCATCAGGGAAAATGATTTTTTTGGTTTGATTCCTTAATATGCCCCTGACGTATTTTGTAATTGACTTCCTCTGATTTGCAGGATTACCATAATCTGAAGAAGGGGTAAAACACCTCTCTTCAATCTCGGTAAAGATTTCGTTATTGATTATGTAGGCATAATATTTTTTACTTATCGGTTTGCCTTCAATTTTTTCAATAACAGTTCTTGGTTTATTATAAAAACCCGGATCTGCTGAGTTATCTCTCGGATCAACAGCTTCGTAATCATATTCTTTTAAGTATGAGTTTTCAATGCTTGCATTAATTACATCAATATCTTTCCAGCTTGAAAGTATAAGTTTTTTTCTGGAAGATTGGTCATATTCATATTTTTCCCAGCTTCCATCTGTATGGACCACTAATTTTTTTTCCCGTAAGTTAGCTTTGTTTTTAATATTTTTATGATCATCGTAATATTCAGTAATTTCTGTTAATGCAGATCCATCAGGATCAGTTACTTTCTTTACCAACTTTTCTTCGCCCCAGTAAAAGGTTTTATAAGTTTCTATGGTTTTGGAAGCAATTTCGTTTTTATCATTCTTTATGAAATGGGTTACTATCCTGAGTTTGTTTTCAATGTCTTTTGTTTCGGATGCCGCATCAATCCAAAGTCCATCACCTTTAACCAACTCCCATGCATTTTCCTTATTATTATAAACAAAGTCATTTACATTACTTGAACTACTATCAGATTGTGTTATTCTCAGGCTGTTACTGTTATTTGTGTCAGCCAATGGATTTTCTATTGTCCAAACAGTATATGGTTCACCTACCGGCTGAAATAATCTGTTATTCGATTTTTTTCCTTTTTGATCCTTATTATAAAATCTGATTTCATATTTAAAATCGTTAATTGTAACAATGTCAACAAAACTTTGCGGGGCTATTATTTGCCGCAGGTTTTTCAACGAATCATTTTTAACCCGCACTCCTCTTTTTCTCTTATATCGAAGACATTTAGGTGTAGCCAGGTTTTTCGAAGGAAGTTTTTCATCTATTTTCAGATATCCTGCATTGCTCAATAAATCAATTTTCCCCAGACTGATAAATAAATGAACACTTTTATTACTTGAAGTTCCAGAACCCGGTGCAGAAGAACAGCCAGTAGTAGAGAATCCACAATCACCGCAACATTCATCAGGTTCTTCCCCACACTCAACACAACAATCCTCAGCACTCAGACTTGGGCAGATGGGACCCAATCCACAAACATCACAACATCCACCTCCTGCGCAGCAATCTAATCTTGTAAGCCCATCACATTGGCAGATACAGCAATTACCATCATTGAAAGAATAGGTTATTGTTGTTGTTATTGTACTCGTACTGCCATCGGCGCAAGTACATGTAACTGAATTATTACTGCCACTGGGACAACTTGTTTCACAGCCAATACTTATAGTTTCGGTAGTAGTAGTACTATTGCCGGTACAATTATTTGTAACTTCAGTAGTTTCTGTACATGTGTTTTCGCAGTCTGGATCAGTATTTTGACCTGTGATGTTAGCTGAAAAGGAAGCAATTATTAAAATGCTACCAATTAATGATTTAATTTGAAAAATTAATGTTTTCATGGTTATAAGGTTTTATAATTATTGAAGATAAAAATTTATTTTATTTGAAGGCCCTTCATCTTTTTGATTAACAGTCATTGTACTGATCTTGCCTGATTTTATATCAAATGCGGAAACGGAAAAATCCAATTTTGGAATATTTGTAAATTCAAAATAACCGGAAGCATTGGTGTAAGTAGATTTTTTGATCGTTCCCTGTTGCAGAATAATATGGGCATTCGATACAGGGGTTATTGAATCGGATAAACAAACATACCCATTTACATAAATAAAAGGTGTTAGCTTAATGGTTAGGTTCTTTGTCTTTTTATTTTTATCAGTTAATAAGACATGAATGATATTAATTTTATACCCTTCTTTTTTTATTTTAACTTCGTACTCTGCAGGAATTAAATTGTCAAAGAAAAAGGTACCTGATTCATCGCTTTCAATTTTTCTAAGAAAGGCATCCGGCCCGAATAGAGTTACAGTCGCCGGTTTACCATTATTACTGTCAGAAGTTATGATACCTTTAATACGATTCCCTGAAATTAATATTAGTTCCTTTTGTGGAATATTTGCTTCCTTGCTTATTTTTGCTCCTGCAACATATTTTTTTTCAATAAACCCAAGCAAGGTTACATGGGTAGTTTTACATCCGAAAAGGAGAAGGAATGAAAAACTTAAAAATACGATACTAAATATATGGCTACTGTTTTTCATGATATCAATCTTTAATTTATAAATTAAATCTCAAGTTGATTTGACCGCCCAGATTGTTAAAATCATTTATAAAAACCTTGGTCCTGAAAAAATCTTTATACTTCAGCATTATTCCGAAATTCCAATCTTGAGCATCGTATTCCCCCATTAAAGAAAAATATTTATTGAACTGCCCCTCCATTCCGCCGAAGAATCCAATAAAACGGTAATCCCTGGCTTTTTTTTCAGAATAAGTGCCTGTAACCAAATCCATAAATTTAGTCCCAAATCCTGCCGTAGCAGTAAAGAAGCTGTTTTCTTTAATATCAATTTTTTTTGATAACACTATAAAAGATGACTGGAACATTCCTGTGCCAATAACATCCTGAATTCCTACAGAAAGTTGAGGAAAGTATTTTTTTTCTTTTATAAACCGGAATTTAACATTAAACATCTGGTCAACATAAAAATTCCTGGGGTTAAATTCAATTTTATCAACATCCAACAGGGCAATCCTGCGATAACCGACTTCAAGCCGGGGAACTACCCCAACAAGAAAACAGTAAGAAAACTGTGTAATATTAGTTTGGACGTGGTTTTCCTGCTTTGTTGCATCGTCATGGAAATATGCTAATGCAAAAGCAACTTTGCCATTTTCAATAATATAAGCATCAGGTATTTTATTAAAACCACTTAATCCGTATATAGACTGGGTTTTTGAATGATGAATACCAATCAGAAAAACACTAAGAAAGGTTATGATAATTCTTGTTTTCATTTTTTCTATTTTTCATACAATAAATTAATTTTAAGGAGCGGTACATTGAACATAAATGTATTTTCATAGAAATTATACCAAAAGCTATAGGTATTCCAAATCTCAACCAATTTTTTCGGTTTGATGAAACTGAAAGTAAAGCCTGCAATTTGAGGCATATTTGGATCCTGGTTCATTCGTATCTGATAAAATGCACCAAGTTCGACGTAATTGAATTTTCTTGAAACCTGGACAGATAGGCCATAAGGAGTTTTATCATATCCA